>Ga0172376_10007665_pt1 | contig 11456 bp, 8 predicted proteins | sample Lak35m_FD_121114 | JGI IMG/M metagenome (GOLD analysis project Ga0172376, IMG submission 121114) | Freshwater microbial communities from Kabuno Bay, South-Kivu, Congo - kab_092012_35m | ecosystem: Environmental > Aquatic > Freshwater > Lake | place: Democratic Republic of the Congo: South-Kivu...
CAGGCCCAACTCCCGCCATCCACAACGGCCTCACCCGTGAGACCGGAAATCTTCACCCCCACCAAGCCTGTCACCAACCAGCATTCAACCGATCAAACAACTTTCGGGACACTGACTGGCTACGGCGGCGGATCAGAAGTGGTTCAGCATGGCCGAAGAGGACGCGGATCTGGCCAAAGACCTGGCGGCGGAAGAGGAGACCCGGCAGATCGCGTACGGCTCGGCCGATGCCGCGTGGATCAACGCCGAAGCCGCAGCCGGATTTTGTTCAGCGAGGTCGGCGCAGCAGGGTCGCGACCGGTGAAACGGACCGGATGGTTCGCGATAGTGTGTCGTTCTGCGAACTACGCCGGGGGATCGGCGCGTTCTTCAAGGAGCGGAAGGGATCGTCCGGGTCGCGGTGTTACCAGTTGCTGATTCGAAGTGAAATCGCGCGTCACCGGTATCTGATGTCGCTGATCCAATTCATTCGGATCCGTTTGAGCCGTGGGTCGCGGCACGGTGATCCGGCCGGAGCGTGGCCGCTTCAGGCGTGCTCGACAATTGAGGACATCGGCTTGAAGATAGCTGGCCCGGTTCGGCCCCGAGCGGTTCGTTCGATGGTGGAGCGGCCGGAGTACGTCGCTCGATCGTCCCGCGACCGGGATTCTTCCCTCTGTGTCGGAGACACTTCGTGGCTTCAGCGGCCGGCGCATCGTGTTTGAAAAGCGGTCTGTATGCCGGACACGTGCGGCATCGGCGGTTTGTACCGGTCGAGCATTCTTTCGCATACCGGGCCTGCTGGCTGCTCCTGGATCTGCAGGAACTCGATCGTGTCTTTGCCGGACGCTGGTTCTGGTCCGTTCGCCGGATTGCTCCGGTTCGATTCCGCCGCGAAGACCACTTCGTGTATCCGGATGACCTGCAGCTGGAAGACAATCCTCCCAGCCAGGGACGCCGGCCGGTTCGCTCTCCGGGTCAGCCTCTGCCCGCTCTGGATGAATGCGTTCGCTCGCTGGTCTCGTCTGTCACCGGCCGGCGTCCGTCCGGTTCCATTCAACTGCTGACTCAGCCGCGTTACTGGGGCCTTTTGATCAATCCGGTGAGCTTCTACTTCTGCCGCGATGCAGCGGAGCAGGTGGAAGCCATCGTGGCCGAGGTGAACAACACGCCATGGGGCGAGCGGCATTGTTACGTCCTGCACGACGGGATCGCGTTGCCGACCGAAACATCCGGCGATCCGGCGAACGCTTCCGCAGACCGGGTTCCGCGAGTCTTCCGGTATCAGCACCCCAAGCGGTTTCACGTGTCGCCGTTCATGGAGTTGGCGATGGATTACCGCTGGACCCTGTCGGCTCCTGAAGAAACGCTGACCGTGCAGATCGACAACCTGCGGGACGGGCAGGTCTGCTTCGACAGTACGCTGCTGCTGAAGCGGAAGCCGCTCACGAGCGGAAACCTCGCCCTGTCTCTGCTGCGGTTTCCCTTCATGACCGCCCGGATCGCTCTGGCCATCTACTGGCAGGCTCTGCGTCTGTGGCTGAAGCGGGTTCCCTTCGTTCCGCATCCGAATGCGGTTTCGCAGCGTTCAGAACGCTTCAGATCATAATGAGGCAACTGGTTCGTGGAGCGGCGTCATACCTCACACAGCCGTGAGTGAGATGTTCACCGCATGCGCCAGCGTCGGGGACACTCACGAACCAGCAGTGCTGATAACGGCATTGAGGCGAACTCACCGACGGTCATCCTTGAAAAAACGGGCACTCTCGTTTGACCCGCAGTCGGAGGCGAAGGTGTTTCCGAGGTTCGTGGGCAGTTCGACGCCTGCGCCTTTGGCTGCGGATCAAACGAAGGCGGCCATCAACTTCTCAATCACTGCTACTCGCGGCGCGATATATCGCACTCGGCAACGGGACTGCGCGACCGGAACGTCTCGGCGAGTTCGTGATATGCCTGCCGATCTGGCACTCAATCCGTTGATCGGTCGTGAATCAGAACTTCATCTCGACCCGCGAAGGGCCAGCTCCCACCTGGCCGACGGAATTCATAAAATGAGAAGAAAGTCAGCCATAGTCCTTTGATTCCTGCAAAGCGATCGTCAGATCGACGCCAGTCTGCTCTGGGATAGAAAACCACCAGTCTGAAGTCCCCACCGGGGTTCAATGAAGTTCGGAGATTATCGTTCAGCCGGAGTTGTCTGGCGAAATTCTGAAGCAGATTCTCACCAACTTTTAGATGCCGGAATCCGGGCCGCACCCAGATGACCAGTTCATAGCCGCGGCGGCTATCCAGTTCCGCCTGGGAAGGGGTGTGCCCATTCGCCATGTATCGGCGCAATTCGGAGTCATTGAGGTCGAGGACGGCCTGATATTTGTCTTTATTACGCGGGGTTCTCTTCGCGTTCTCAACCAGGCCAGCAACATCGAACAGCTTCCTGAATTCAACCTCGGTCAATTTCCGTACCAGAGACAAAGGTCGCAGCCCAACGATTCCCGCAACCAAACCATCTTTCAATAGATCGTTTTCATTCAGAACTCCCTTTGGTGGGCGTACCCGGAGGCACCAGACTGCGCGTCGCTCTTCGGTCGTGCCGCTTTCCGTCATGTGATTGAACCGGCAAGCGTCCTGCCAGAGATAACTCAAGCTCCGACGACGCTCTTTTTCGCCCGGCCACTGACTGTGGAATTCTTTCAGGATACGAGGCCAAGGGACATCGGTTAGTTGAGTGATGACCTCCAGATCATTGCTGTAATCAGCCTTCAGAGAGAGTTCACGTTCGCAGAAGTAAACAAAATCCCGGCTGTATTCGTTTCTCAGCAGCGGCCAGTAACGCTGCAACAGGGGAGTACCGGACCAGCGCTGGAACAAGTTGATCCAGCCGGAATTAAGAGAGTTCGCGTAGGTCTGCTGAAGATTCAAGCCAACAAAAGCATTTTCCATCACCTGCAGCATGAGGCTGGTTGAGTGAACGTCTTCAGCTCGAATAGCATACTCGCCGTCAGGTGTTGTCCATGGGAGATCCGGGTAGAGTTGGCGACTGATCACACCAGCGACAGATCTGTCGCGCAGATTCTCCTGCATCATCACGAAGTCATCGGTGGACTTCAGGAAGTCCGGACTGATTACAGACGGTGCGTCAAGCCAGCGGGTTCTGGTGGCATAGATCAGGTTTTCAACCACATTCTTATGAGACTTCCCGGCCTGGCCGAGCAACATCGGGAAGTCAGCTGGCGAAGCCGGGGATGACCCTGGTTCCATAATGTCGGAAGCCTTCAGGCGTTTCGCGATGCTGTCCAGTGTATCGACGACACAGTGGTAACCCAGTTGCCGGTAGCTTTCGAACTGCGACTCGCTGAAGAACTGGTCGAGCGTGGGTTGATGGGGAAAGCTCGCGTGTTGACGCGCGTAATGCTGGATATCACCCGGCTCATCTCCGGTCATTGAGGGCTTGATATAAATCAGAGTGCCGACCGGAGCTGTCGGATCCAGGTGGTCGTACCGGATCGTGCCAGCGACGCAGTGCTGGCGGCTGAGTTGCGCGCCTGGTTCCGGCTTCAACGCATTCACATCAATTTCGATATCAACACCGAAATCCGTCCGGCACTTGCGGATCAGTCCGCCCAGATCTTCGAACTGGTAATCGGGATCGGCTCCGGCATCGACCGCGATGATCAACCGGCAGCGGCGGCGAATGAGTTCATACACTCCAAGATTCTCAAAGTGGCCGCCATCCGAAATATTCACATAACGCCGGTTGCTGCTGGTCAGGCTGAATAATTCGATGGCCAGCCAGTAGAGAAGAAAATTCGGCCCGCACGACTTCCATTGATCCAGTTCCAGCTTTTCCTGCCGCAGCCTGGGATTGGGCAGCCACCAGCCCAGACGCACATTGAAAGCCGTCAACAGTGCGGAAACAGCCGGTGAGCTGTGGTATCCCATACTGGGACTGGCCGCCGCGCCGGAAATGGCCACGGCTCTGCCCAGGGGCAGTGGCTGCGTGGCTGCGTGTCCGGCGGCATAGCGCCCGGTTTCCCGGTAACCCAGCGACTTTGCGCCGCAGAACTGCGGACTGAGCAGATACGATTCCGCCTTGCGTTCCTGCCAGGCGAGTCGGTCACCGGCCTGCAGATTGAGTGCCGTGTTGATGAGCGGAACCGGCCCCCAGTAAGTCGTCTCATGCTCCGGTTTTTCGGAGTCGGAGTACGATTCCGGTGTTTTACCAATCTGGAGTGAGTTGAGTGGCAGATCGTCGTTCGGATCAAATCCCGTGACTCGGTTTGGTTTCCACTCCGGACCGTGACTGCGTCCAGGGATTCCCAGCCAGTCCGACTGTCTCTTGCGCCGCGATGCCCCGAGAAAACACCGCGTCAGCCGGTTTGCATACATGGCATTCAAAGAGAACTCGTTCACGCTGACACAACAGGATGCTCCCGCTGCAACAATCAGGCTGACAAGAAGGCTGCCAGCCAGCCAGTCCCAGTCTGGATTCAGGAGAACGTCTTCCGCGCCTGGCTGATCAGTTTGCCGAACCAGGAAACCCGCAAAGCTGGAGATCAGACAGATCAGCCCTGCCAGAAACACATAAGGTGTGATCAGGCTCAAAGCATTCTGCCACGATTTCTGTCCGGATTCACGAGTGCGACTGCTCTTGGCGGCCAGCAGTCCTCCCACGGCCGTGGTGAGCCATCCCGCAGTAAGTCCAGCCCGCACATATTCGTGCAATTGATTCATCCACCGCGTGCCGTAGAGTGAGATTCCGCAGACGAGAAGCCATCCAACCGCCAGGATAAGCTCCCAGGCGTTGAGACGACTGCGCCATTCCCGCTCCTGCTCTGAAGCAGTCTGCCCCAGCAGAGCCGTCTCCGCGATATTTCCGGTGATGAAAATCAACAGCAGCAGAGGCGGTCCCCCGGTGATCACGACCTCCGGCGCGCTCGCGTACGGCCAGAGCAGATAAACGAGCGCCAGATAGAAGAGCGCACCGACGGCCGCGCCGGAAAACCCGGCGGCCACGACCCGCCACGGTTGTCTCAGAAACAACGCGAGGGCCAGATGAATTGTGGCTGACGAAACCACCAGGCCGATCAGCACCCGGCGATTGAACTGCCAGGCGGCTCTTGATGGCGAAAGCGAGCCGGCTGTTGTTGATGCACTTTCTTCTGGCTGGATGCCAGCGAGCCATTTCCAGCCCTCGAATCTTCCAATCCATTCGCCCGATGCGGGGAGCAGAGGATCCATCGACAGAAATCCGCCCTGCGTCTCGGCAGGCCTGGTCGTGATTTCCTTCAACGCACATGGGGCTGTCAGCCAGACGGTCAGAAACGATCCTGCCAGCAGACACATCACCGTCAAACGCAGCCACCACTTGCCCGCTCCTGGCTCGGATTCGGCCAGCTGTTCACGATCCGTCAGCAGGGCGAGGCTGCGTGTGAAACTCGCCAGTCCCGCCAGCAGCAGGGCACCGGCGGCGCCCCCCCAGGGAGTTCCGGTTTCCAGTGAAACCGGCCGGGCGAGGAGCGCGGTGAAGGCCCGCACCAGGAGCAGCAGGAACAGCAGGGCTGGCAGCAGGGCCAGCAGATTTGCCAGCAGATTCCGCAAGTAAATCGTGACCAGCGTCCAGCTGTCCGACGAGAAAACACTCAGTCGGGGCGAGAGGTAGTTGCTGTATTCGCGCAGATGGCAGATGGTTTCCGGTTCGTTCTCCTGGATTGTCCCTGGCGGGATGAAAGTTCTGAGGCTCTGGAATCCGCGCTGCGCTTCGGCCTGATCGGTGCGCAACGGTCGCAACTGTTCGACGACATTGTTCAGATCGCCTTCGCGTTTGATCCAGGCGGTCAGCCAGCTTCCGATGTATCCGCCGCCGGAAACCGTCGAGAGGTAATCGCAGAACTTGAGCAGCCCCAGGTCCGCCAGTCCCTGAATCACCCCCAGCCCGAACGTCGCGCTGCGAATGCCGCCGCCGGAAAGAGCCAGTCCCACCAGGTTCCGCTCACACAGATGCGCGTCGCGTCCCCGTTCGTCGTTTCCGTCCGGTTTCAGAGCGTCATCGAGAGCCTTTCGTTCAGGCGTGCCGTGCCGGAACGGATCGACCGGAGTGTCCGCCAGAGCTTTGATCCGCCGCGCCAGAATCTGGCGGTATTCCTCATCGATCACTTCATCCGCATTGAAATGGTCGCCCGTGGACATAGTCGGCTCCGCTGAGAATCAGGCTTCCGGTTCAGCAACCCGGAGATCGGTCGCCACCATAGCGTCAGCGGAAGTCCTCATCGACAAATATCCTGAGCAAAAATGATCAGGCATGGATTTCCCTCGGATGAAGCGGAACGTCTTTCGCTTCAGTGGCAGGCGGAACTGATCACAACGGCTTCCGGATGAACCGAACGGCGGACGGTGAGTTCGCGATCCGGGAAAGCCGGGGAGAGGACCGATTCCGCCGGTTGACAGTGCATCAGGGATCGGGCAGGATTCTACGGTTTTCGCGGAATCCCCTCTGATGTATTCCCGGTCGGCAGGATGCCGCCGGTCCTCACGCAATGGACTGTCTGAGCTTCGGCTTCCTCTCAGACCATCCTTCCTCCGTGTCATCGCAAGCGCATCCTCTGGTTGCAGGCATCCTGGGTGGTATTGGATCCGGGAAGAGCGCCGTTGCTCAGACTCTTTCGGGATCGTTGAACGCGCTGGTGATTGATGCCGACCGGATCGGTCACGACGTGCTCCACATCCCGGAAGTCCGCAACCGTCTCCGGCAGTGCTTTGGTGAGGACATCTTCAAGGGACCGGACATTGACCGGCAGGCTCTGGCCCGTCGTGTGTTCGGACCGGAATCACAGCATCGCGAGGCGTTGAATGTTCTGGAGTCGATCGTCCATCCGGAAATCGGGGCGGAGATCGAATCGCGGATCAAAGCGTCTGACGTGGATGTCGTGATTCTGGATGCGGCTGTTCTGCTGGAGGCGGGATGGCGGTCGCGCTGCGATGTGGTTGTGTTTGTGGATGTCCCGTTTGAAATCCGGCTGGCGCGGATTGAAACCCGCGGCTGGACGGAAGAAGAGTTGAAGAAACGCGAAGCCAGCCAGATTCCGCTGGATCACAAGCGGGCAGCGGCGGATCTTGTCGTCGATAATTCCGGATCGCTCGACCATGCCGTACACGCGGCGGTCGAATTTCTGAAGTCACGTTTGTCGCAGAGCGGGGCCGGTTCTTCAGACCGTTCCCTCCCCTCCTGATTCCCACCTGTCCGTTGAACCTGTCTGTATCCTTTCTCCCCATCTCCACTGGTGCCTGCCATGTCCCGGACCGACTGGAACTCTTCCGGACCGTCGGCTCAGCCCGCTCAGGGCGAGTCCGATCCCTTCGCCAGAATCCGCCCCGGTTCCCCGGTGTCTCCGGACGAACTTCCCGACGAAGACGAAATCGTCTTTCCGGCGGATGAGCGCTATGAAGAAATCAAACGCGGCGATCTGCACATCTCGCAGTTGCAGCGCATGACGATGAAGGAACTGCTGGGGCTGGCGAAAGAAGAGAACATCGCCGAATACAACGGCCTCAAGAAACAGGATCTGATCTTCAAGATCCTGAAGGAACGCACGCGCATCAACGGGCTGATGTTCGGGGAAGGCACGCTGGAAATTCTGCCGGATGGATTCGGATTCCTGCGCAGTCCGGATTACCACTATCTGCCCTGCCCCGACGACATCTATGTCTCGCCCAGCCAGATCCGGCGATTCGGCTTGAAGACCGGAGCGACCGTCGCCGGGCAGATCCGTCCGCCGAAAGAAAACGAACGCTACTTCGCGCTGCTGCGGGTCGAGGCCATCAACGGCCAGGATCCGAACATGGTCATGTCGCGTGTGTCGTTCGATGACCTGACACCGCTGCATCCCGAACGCCGACTGCAACTGGCGACGACGGCCGATGAAATGAGCACCCGCGTGGTGGATCTGCTGGCGCCGATCGGCATGGGGCAGCGCGGCCTGATCGTGTCTCCGCCGAAAGCCGGCAAGACCATCCTGCTGCAGAAGATGGCTCAGGCCGTGCTGGTCAATCATCCCGATGCGTATGTCATCGTGCTGCTGATCGACGAACGCCCGGAAGAAGTCACGGACATGGAACGTTCGGTGCGCAGTCCCAACTGCGAAGTCGTCAGCAGCACGTTCGATGAACCGCCCAGTCGTCACGTCCAGGTGGCCGAAATGGTCATCGAGAAGGCCAAGCGCATGGTCGAATACGGCCAGAACGTGATCATCTTCCTCGATTCCATCACCCGCCTGGCCCGCGCCTGGAACGCGGAAGCTCCGCACTCCGGCAAAATCATGACCGGCGGTCTGGATGCCAGCGCGCTGCAGCATCCCAAACGCTTCTTCGGAGCGGCCCGGAACGTGGAAGACGGCGGCAGTCTGACGATCGTGGCCACGGCTCTGATCGATACCGGCAGCAAGATGGACGACGTGATCTTTGAAGAGTTCAAAGGCACGGGGAACACCGAGCTGTACCTGGATCGCCGCATCGTCGAGAAGCGGGTCTGGCCGGCCATCGACGTGAACCGCTCCGGCACCCGCCGCGAGGAACTTCTGCTCGACCCGGAAGAACTCAAACGCATCTGGCTGCTCCGCCGAGTGCTGAGCGACATGAACCCCGTCGAAGCGATGGAATTCCTGACGGGAAAACTCCGCCGGACGAAAACCAACGCCGAGTTCCTGATGACCATGAATCTGAACTGAGAGAGATCATGAATCTCACCACCGGTACAATTTCCGACTATGAGCAAATCAAGGCTGAGATACTGAGATCAGCGAAAGCTTATTACGTCATGGGACCAGGCTGGGCTCAGGAGTCGGTCGTTCTGCGTCAGGCGGCTGAGAGACTGGGCATACTGGACAGCGTTCGTCAGCAGCAGATCATGTTGAACATCTGGCAGGAATTATTCCGGGATGGCACTCTGGTGTGGGGATACGACGTTGATCATCCGGCGCATCCTTTCTTTCACTTTGCTGAGTGGATGGAGCATGACGCTGAAGCTGACTCCGAACTGCAGGAAGCGGAGTCATGAGTGATGAGTTTTTTCTGGCGACGGGCAAGTCAATCGTTTCCAGCACCGGGCGCTGGTATCAATGCATCCAGGCGCTGGGTGAGGGACGGAACGCTTCTGTTTTTCTGATGCTGGCAACTTCACATGACCACAAAGGGGCGTTGTTCGCTGCGAAGATTTTCAAACGTCTCTCCAGAACAGAAAGTCGGAACAGGTTCCTGGATGAGATTAATTTTCTGAAGAGCTGCGATCACCCATCCGTGATGAAATTGATTGATCACGGGCTTTATCACGACAAGCATCCCTTCATGCTGGTCGAGTATCTGCCTGCGACGCTGCGCGGGGCGATGATCCGTGGACTGTCTCAGGCAGAGAAAGTCTGCTATGTCCTGCAGTTGCTTTCGGCCCTGCAATACCTGGCAAACCAGACGCCACCTGTCATTCACGGTGATATCAAACCCGAAAACATCTTTATCAAGGGGCGTTCCTGTGTTCTCGGGGATTTCGGGCTGTTGAGGCGAGCGGATGGTTCTTTGTGGGCCGAGACGGATGAGCCGGCTATGCCGTCGCGTTACCGGACTCCCGATCTGGTCCGCTTCGGAAAGGGAATCTCGCCTCTGACAGAACGCAGCGACTGGTATCAGGCCGGGCTGGTTATCGCGGAGCTGTTTTCCGGATATAATCCCCAGATTCCACTGACTTCCAGTCAAAGCCGACTGTCTGATGTTGAAATGGAAAGGCTGGCGGAGATTCCGGGTGAGAAGAACTGGAGGCTTATCGTCAGTTTGATTACCAGAATGCTGAAAGACGACCCTCAGGAGCGTCCGGCCCTGAGTGACCTGCTGGATCTCTGGCGGGGTGTGCTGATGAATGTTCTGAAGCTGTCGGAAGCACTGGAAGGGGCATTGTTTCCTGTGTGGATGGCAACTCGATAATACTCCAGTCAACCTGTTAATAATGACTCTACTTATTATGCCACATCACATTGAAGGTAAACTGATTCTCAACGGCGAGCCGGTTGCGATCGTTGTGTCGCGTTTCAACGACCTGATCACGGACCGGCTGCTGGCGGGTGCGCTGGATACTCTGATCCGGCATGGAGCACGGGACGAATCCGTGACCGTGGTCCATGTCCCCGGATCCTTTGAGATTCCTCTGGCAGCCGATCGACTGGTCCGGACCGGGAAGTTCGCGGCCGTGATCTGTCTGGGAGCGGTCATCCAGGGTCAGACCACGCATCACGAATACATCAATCAGCAGGTCGCGGCGGGTCTCGCGCAGGCATCGCTGAGCAGCGGCATTCCCGTCACATTCGGCGTGCTGACCTGTCAGAGCATGGAGCAGGCCATCGACCGCGCGGGCGGAAAGGCCGGCAACAAAGGCAACGAAGCCGCTCTGGCCGCGATTGAAATGATCTCCGTCCTGCGGCAGTTGAATGACGCAGGCCCCGCCTGACCGACCGGTTCCACTTCCTCTGAATCCATCAACCTCATCCATAGAACTCACCATGCCCGGACGTCGACAGGCCCGCGAAGCGGCGCTGCAGCTTCTCTATCAACGCGATGCCAATCCCGACATCAAGCCGCAGGTGGCGCGGGACATGCTGGAAGAACTGATCAACTTCCAGCCGCTGCGCGACCTCGCCTGGCAGCTCTATGTCGGCACCGCATCCGAACTGCCGGCCATCGACAAACGCCTGCAGGATGTCGCTCACAACTGGCGTCTGTCCCGCATGGCGATGACCGACCGCAACATCCTGCGGATGGGCCTGTATGAAATGACGACGATCGGCACTCCCGCCGCCGTCGTGCTCGATGAGTGCATCGAACTGGCCCGGCTGTACGGCAACGCGCAGAGCGGCCAGTTCGTCAACGGCATCCTGGACAAGCTGATGCCCGGAGGTTCGCAGACGGTCCTCACTGGAGAAGAACCGGCCGAGGTTCCCGCGCAGCCGTCTTCCAGCATGACGCTGGAGTGACCTGGGCAGAGTCCCTGCATCTCCGCATCATTTGATCGACATCAGGCACAGTCACATGATGCGCCGGGGTGCTATTCAGCCAGAGCCGCGCCTGGCCAGACGAGTTCGTTCCAGCGATCCACCGGTTCTCTCGCAGTCCAGGCAATCCCTCGCAGCAGCAGAATCCGGAACAACGGGTCGTCGAAGGTCCACGAATAGTGACCGGGGATGGAGACGAAGACGCGGCCGCGGCCCTGCTCGCGACACCAGACGAGCGGTTGCTGAGCGTTTTCTTCACGGCCGCTGGCGAGCAGCGTGATGCTCTGTGGATCGCCCTTCAGGCTCCAGTAGCTTTCGTCGTGAAGGTGCAGGCGAGTGAAGTTGCGCGTGACCGGATGGCTGGAATCCACCAGCAGATCCAGTTCGCCATGCCGGAAGCGACTGGCTCCGCCCTGCCACGCCAGGCCGATGCGTTCGGCGAATGGAACGGGA
>Ga0172376_10007667_pt1 | contig 11454 bp, 8 predicted proteins | sample Lak35m_FD_121114 | JGI IMG/M metagenome (GOLD analysis project Ga0172376, IMG submission 121114) | Freshwater microbial communities from Kabuno Bay, South-Kivu, Congo - kab_092012_35m | ecosystem: Environmental > Aquatic > Freshwater > Lake | place: Democratic Republic of the Congo: South-Kivu...
CCTCCAACGCGTTTTATCGCAAGGCGTTAGCGGCCGGTGGGCAGGGTGTTTCGGTTGCGTTCGATCTTGCGACCCATCGTGGCTACGACAGCGATCATCCGCGCGTCACGGGTGATGTCGGCAAGGCGGGCGTAGCCATCGATTCGGTCGAGGATATGAAGATCCTCTTCGACGGCATTCCGCTCGATCGCGTGTCGGTCTCGATGACCATGAACGGAGCGGTGCTGCCGGTACTGGCTGCCTACGTCGTCGCCGCCGAAGAGCAGGGTGTCGCCCAGGATCAGCTCTCGGGCACGATCCAGAACGACATCCTCAAAGAATTCATGGTGCGCAACACCTACATCTATCCACCGGAACCCTCGATGCGTGTCGTCGGCGACATCATCGAGTACACCGCGCAGAAGATGCCTAAGTTCAATTCCATTTCGATTTCCGGCTATCACATGCAGGAAGCGGGCGCGAATCAGGCGCTGGAATTGGCCTTCACGCTCGCTGACGGCAAGGAGTACGTCAAAACCGCCATCGCCAAGGGGCTCGATGTCGACGAGTTCGCCGGACGTCTCAGTTTCTTCTGGGGCATCGGCATGAACTTCTACCTCGAGATCGCCAAGATGCGCGCGGCGCGCCTGCTGTGGTGGAAGATCATGTCGGGCTTCGGCGCCAAGAACCCGAAGAGCCTGATGCTGCGCACGCACTGTCAGACTTCCGGTTGGAGTCTCACCGAGCAAGATCCGTACAACAACATCGTTCGTACGACCATCGAAGCGATGGCGGCGGTGTTTGGCGGTACGCAAAGCCTGCACACGAATTCTTTTGATGAAGCGATCGCGCTGCCGACAGAATTCAGTGCGCGTATCGCTCGAAACACGCAGCTCATCCTGCAAGAAGAGTCGCAAATCACCAAGGTGGTCGATCCTTGGGCTGGCAGCTACATGATGGAACGGCTGACGCAGGAGATGGCGGATAAGGCTTGGGCCATCATCGAGGAAGTCGACGCGATGGGCGGTATGACGCGCGCCGTCGAAAGCGGTTGGGCGAAGTTACGCATCGAGGCTAGCGCCGCCGAGAAACAGGCGAGGATCGATTCCGGTCGTGACGTCATCGTCGGCGTCAATAAATTCAAGCTCGACAAGGAAGATCCGGTCGAGATCCTCGAGATCGACAACGTGGCAGTGCGCGAAAATCAGATCGCGCGTCTCAAGGCGATTCGTACCAGTCGTGACGAGACTCGAGTACGACAGAGTCTCGAGGCGTTGACGAATGCTGCGCGACAGCGTGACGGCAATCTGCTCGAGCTCAGCATCGCCGCCATGCGCGAGCGCGCGACGGTGGGTGAGGTCAGCGACGCCCTCGAGCAGGTATGGGGTCGTCATCGTGCCAACTCCCAGGAGGTCAGTGGCGTGTACGCAGGAGCTTACGAGAGCGCGGATTCCTGGAATGCGTTGAAGACCGAGATCGATGCATTTGCTGCAGCAGCGGGCCGTCGGCCGCGCGTGATGATCGCGAAGCTCGGGCAGGATGGTCACGATCGCGGCGCGAAAGTCGTTGCCAGTGCATTCGCTGATCTCGGTTTCGATGTCGATGTGGGTCCGCTGTTCCAGACACCGGAGGAGTGCGCCCGTCAGGCTATCGAGAACGACGTGCACGCGGTGGGCGTCAGCACCTTGGCAGCTGGTCATAAGACCTTGGTCCCCGAGATTATTCGCGCCCTTCGAGCGCAGGGCGCCAACGACATCATCGTTTTCGTCGGTGGCGTCGTGCCGCAACAGGATTACGACTTTTTGTATGGCGCCGGCGTGAAGGGAATCTACGGACCGGGCACACCGATCCCCGAGAGCGCTCGCGACGTCTTGAAGCACATCAAGGATGCCTGTGCCGTCGGTTGATACGGACGATGCCGCCTTGATCGCGGCTGTGCGCGCTGGCGATCGTCGGGCACTGGCGAAAACGATCACGTTGCTCGAGTCGACGCTAGCGGAACATCGTGTTCGCGCGGATGCGGCACTCGATGCCCTGCTGCCCGAGAGCGGGCATGCACTTCGAATCGGCATCTCCGGTGTGCCCGGTGTCGGCAAGTCGACCTTCATCGAGTCGCTGGGAATGTATTTGATTGAGCGAGGCCATCGGGTTGCCGTGCTCGCGGTCGATCCCTCTTCGGGTCTGTCAGGTGGTTCCATTCTCGGTGACAAGACCCGCATGGAGCGCTTGTCCGTACACGAGCGCGCGTACATCCGACCAAGTCCATCTTCGGGAACCTTAGGCGGTGTTGCCGAGAAGACTCGCGAAGCAATGCTTGTCTGTGAGGCTGCCGGTTACGACGTGGTCATCGTCGAAACTGTGGGTGTCGGTCAGTCCGAGACGACCGTAGCGGGAATGACCGATATGTTCGTACTGTTGCAGTTGCCGAATGCCGGCGATGATTTGCAAGCGATGAAGAAAGGCATCATGGAGATGGCTGATCTCATCGTCATTAATAAAGCCGATATCGATCCGGACGCGGCCACTCGCGCCGAGGCGCAGATCACGAGTGCGTTGCGCGTCCTGCGCTTTACGGGAGCTCCCGGCACGAGCGGAGAGAACCGCTGGCAGACACGCGTCATGCGCGGCAGCGCATTACGCGCTGAGGGCTTGGATCAGTTCTGGGCCGAAGTACAGGAGTTCAAGCGTCTGCGCGATTTGTCGGGCGAGTTTGCCGAGAAGCGTCGTCAGCAAGCCTTGACCTGGATGTGGGATCAAGTCCACGCCCGATTGGCCGCCGATTTTCGTGATTGTGCGGCAGTCAGAGCAGCGCTGCCCGCGGTACTTGTCGATGTCTCGGAGTCGCGAGTCGCACCATCATCGGCCGCGCGAAAGTTGCTAGACCTATTTGAAAAAAGGGAATCCTCTCATGCATGACATCATTCAGCAGCTCGAGAAGAAGCGGGCTCAAGCCCGTCAGGGTGGCGGACTCAAGCGCATAGAAGCTCAGCATGCCAAGGGCAAACTGACGGCGCGTGAACGCGTGGAGTTGCTGTTGGATGAGGGCAGCTTCGAAGAATGGGATATGTTCGTCGAGCATCGCTGCAGCGACTTCGGCATGCAGGATCAGAAAATTCCGGGCGACGGCGTTGTCACGGGCTGCGGCTTCATCAACGGTAGACTGGTATTTGTATTCAGCCAGGACTTCACGGTCTTCGGCGGATCGCTCAGCGAAGCCCATGCGCAGAAGATCTGCAAAGTCATGGATATGGCGATGAAGGTCGGCGCACCGGTCATCGGCATCAACGATTCAGGTGGTGCGCGAATTCAGGAAGGTGTCGCATCGCTCGGAGGCTACGCCGAAGTATTCCAGCGTAACGTCACCGCATCGGGTGTGGTTCCGCAGATCAGTTTGATTATGGGTCCAAGCGCAGGTGGTGCCGTCTATAGCCCAGCGCTCACGGATTTCATTTTCATGGTCAAGGACAGTTCGTACATGTTCGTGACCGGTCCTGAGGTCGTCAAAACTGTCACTCACGAAGAGGTCACCGCCGAGGATCTCGGTGGTGCGATCACGCACACGACCCGTAGCGGTGTTGCCGACCTTGCCTTTGATAACGATGTCGATGCGATCTTGATGGTCCGGCGGTTCTTCAACTACTTGCCCGCCAATAATCGCGAGAAAGCACCCATGCGCGAAGCGGGTGACCCGCCCGATCGCGAGGACTTTTCACTTGACACTCTGATTCCAGATAATCCGAACAAGCCCTATGACATGAAGGAGCTTGTCGCCAAAGTCGTCGACGACGGCGAGTTCTTCGAGTTGCAACCGGATTACGCGAAGAACATTTTGATCGGATTTGCGCGTATGGATGGACAGGTTGTCGGCATCGTCGCCAACCAACCATTGGTACTAGCTGGTTGTCTCGACATCAAGAGCAGCATCAAAGCTGCGCGTTTCGTGCGTTTCTGCGATGCCTTCAGTATCCCGGTCGTGACTTTCGTCGATGTGCCTGGGTTCATGCCGGGTACCTCGCAGGAATACGGTGGCATCATCAAGCACGGCGCAAAACTGCTCTATGCGTATGCCGAGTGCACTGTGCCGAAAATCACGGTCATCACGCGCAAAGCCTACGGCGGTGCGTACGACGTCATGGCGTCGAAGCATCTGCGAGGCGATGTGAACTTTGCTTGGCCGAATGCCGAGATCGCGGTGATGGGTGCGAAAGGCGCTGTCGAAATCATCTTCCGCAACGAGAAGAGCGATCCTGAAAAACTGGCAGCCCGCGAAGCGGAATATCGCGAGAAGTTCGCCAATCCGTTCGTGGCTGGTGCGCGAGGCTACATCGACGACGTCATCATGCCGCATGGAACACGTCGTCGGGTCTGCCGCGCCTTGACGGTGCTGCGCGATAAAAAGATCGAAGAGCCGTGGCGTAAGCACGGCAACATTCCCCTGTGATGGCGTGAAGGAGCAAGATCAATCATGTTCAAGAAAATCCTGATCGCCAATCGCGGTGAAATCGCCTGTCGTGTCATCAAGACGGCGCGACGCATGGGTATCAAAACAGTCGCGGTGTATTCGGAAGCCGACCGTGATGCTCGCCATGTCGAACTGGCAGACGAGTCTGTGTTATTGGGCCCCGCGCCATCGCGCGAGTCTTACTTGGTAGCCGATAAGATCATTGCGGCGTGTAAACAAACGGGCGCCGAGGCCGTTCACCCCGGTTATGGTTTCTTGTCGGAGAACGCCGATTTTGCTCGGCGTGTGGAAGAAGAGGGCATTATCTTCATCGGTCCGAAGACAGCCTCTATCGCCGCCATGGGCGATAAAATCGCTTCCAAAGAATTGGCTGCCAAAGCCAAGGTCAATACGATTCCCGGTTACAACAATCCGATCGAGTCAGCGGAGAAAGCTGTCGATATCGCCAAGGGAATTGGCTATCCCGTCATGATCAAGGCCAGCGCTGGCGGTGGTGGTAAAGGCTTACGTGTCGCCTGGAATGACAAAGAAGCGTTTGATGGTTTCACGTCGTGCCGCAATGAAGCGCGTAATAGTTTCGGTGATGATCGTGTTTTTATCGAGAAGTTCGTTGAAGAGCCTCGCCATATCGAGATCCAAGTATTGGGTGATGCTCATGGAAACTGCGTGTATCTATGGGAGCGCGAGTGCTCGATTCAACGCCGTCATCAAAAGGTGATCGAAGAGGCGCCTAGCCCCTTCCTCGATGATAAAACCCGCAAAGCCATGGGTGAGCAAGCAGTAGCGCTTGCCAAAGCGGTCAATTACCAGAGCGCCGGTACCGTCGAGTTCGTAGTCGGCAAAGATAAGAGCTTCTACTTCCTCGAGATGAACACTCGACTGCAGGTTGAGCATCCGGTGACCGAGTGCATCACGGGTCTCGATCTCGTCGAGCAGATGATCCGCGTCGCCGCCGGGGAAAAGCTGTCGTTCAAGCAAAGTGAGATTGCGCGCAACGGCTGGGCTATCGAGTGCCGAATCAACGCGGAAGATCCGTATCGCAACTTCTTGCCCTCGACTGGACGGCTCGTCAAGTATCGTCCTCCCGAGCAGAACATGGAAGCTGCGCAGCCCGTCCCGCAGGGTGGTGGTGTCCGCGTCGATACGGGCGTTTACGAGGGTGGCGAGATTCCGATGTTCTACGACTCGATGATCGCCAAGTTGATCACGCATGGGCGTGATCGAAACGAGGCGATCGCGCGGATGCGTGAGGCTTTGAACGGTTTTGTCATTCGAGGCATCTCGAGCAATATTCCCTTCCAAGCAGCATTGCTCGCTCACCCGAAATTTACTGCCGGTGACTTCAGCACGGGTTTCATCGCTGAGCACTACCCGAAAGGATTCTCCGAGAGCAGCGTCAAACACGAGCAGGCGAGTTTTCTGTTGGTCTTGGCGGCCGTCTCGCATCGCCGCTCGCGCGAGCGCGCGGCTACGCTCACAGGTCAACGTCGTCATCGCGAAGTTCGAATCCGCGAGGATTTCGTCATTGTTTTGACCGACGAGGCCGGGCGTCGCGATCAAATTCCGGTGACCGTACGGCCAGTGGGCGCTGCTTTCCACGTCACGATCGCGGGGCAAACTCATGAGGTATCCTTCGAGGACAATTTGCGCGACATTGCCGTGCACGGCAGTTTTGATGGCCGTACTTTCTGTGCGCAAATCGAGCGCGTCGGTCTCGGCTATCGGATCTCCCACAATGGTGCAGCGCTTTTTGCACGAGTTTTCTCGCCTCGTCAGGCCGAACTCGAGGCCTTGATGCCATTCAAGGCGCCGCCAGATTTGTCGAAGGTATTGTTGTCGCCCATGCCCGGTCTGCTGGTCGACGTCGCGGTACAACCAGGACAGACGGTGCGGGCTGGTGAAAAGTTAGCCGCGATCGAAGCAATGAAGATGGAGAATATCCTCTTCGCTACACAAGATTGCGTCGTCACCGAGGTGGTTGCGAAGAAAGGTGACAGCCTCGCAGTCGATCAAGTCATCATGCGGTTCGAGTGAGGACATTGATCATGTCGAGCGCAGTGAACCGTCCATTTCGAGTTCTCGGTATCCAGCAAGTTGCCATCGGCGGACCGGATAAGCAACGACTCAAAACGCTGTGGGTCGATATGTTAGGGCTCGAGGTGACGGGTAACTTCGTCAGCGAACGCGAGAACGTCGACGAAGATATTTGTGCGATGGGACGCGGCGTCCACACGGTCGAAGTTGATTTGATGCAACCGCTCGATCCGGACAAGAAGCCGGCAGTCCATCAAACGCCGCTCAACCACATCGGTCTATGGATCGACGATTTACCCAAGGCTGTCGAATGGCTAAGCGGTCGGGGGGTGCGTTTTGCACCGGGTGGTATCCGCAAGGGCGCTGCCGGTCACGACATCTGCTTTCTGCATCCGAAATCGAACGAGGAATTCCCGATCGCGGGTGAAGGCGTATTAATTGAACTTGTTCAGGCGCCACCCGAGGTTGTTGCGGCCTTGCGTTGAACCGCCACGATCAGCGTGCCCGGTCCACCGTGGACGCCAACGGCAGGACTCATGTCGGTGACTTCGATCCACTCGATGCACCTTGGATCGAGCAGGCGGAGGAGGTCTGCTTTCAAAAGCTGAGCCTCGGCCGGTTGATCGCCATGACCGACGAGAAGTCGCAACTTTTCGTCTGCCGCGACGACCCCAACTTGTTTGGCGACATGTTTAGCGAAGCGCTGACGCAAATTCACCTTACCGATGAGTCCGCTGCCGGCTGCGATACGCCCATCGGGATGGGTGTGCAGGATCACATTAAGACGCAGCCATTTGGCAATAGTGCCAACGATCGCAGGTACTCGCCCGCCACGAACGGCAAACTTGATGTCTTTGAGAAGCGCGAAAGTTCTGGTGCAGTTAAGAGCATCGCGGGCCGCCGATGAAACAGTCTCAATATCGCCGCCACCTTCAGCGGCTTCCGCCGCAGCGATGGTGATGAGGCCTTGACCGACGGAGGCGTTGCGGCTGTCGATCGCTTTGATGGGCTTGCCTTCCGGTGATACACGGTCGGCCGCTTTCGTCGCCGCGTCCCAGGTCCCGCTATGCCGCGCCGTCAAGTTCACCGACACCACACCTTCATAGTGCGATGCCAAGAATTCAAACATGCGGCGAAAATCGCCCGGTGGCGGTTGTGACGTCTTGGGGTGATCCGCGTTCACCGCGAGCTCTCGATAAAATTCGCTTGGCGTCATGCTGACTTTATCGAGATAGGAGCGGGCGCCAAACTGAATGCGGACCGGCACCATCATGATGCCGAGTCGATCGATGAATGAATCGGGGATATCGGCACCCGAATCCGTCACGATGGCGATCTTCTGGGTTCGCTTGTGATGTGCCGCTGATTGCTGCAGTTGCATATCGTCGGCTTTCTGCGCTGAAACCAAACCATACGTTGCCGCGAGACGAAATACCTCATCGGGCGTGTTGGTATGAATATGGATCCGTGCCTTTTGCTTGTTGCCACTGATGACGAGGCTCGCGCCACGTTCGGCAAATTGCTCCCGAAGCTGACGAAGATCGAGTTGGCTCTCGTTACTCGCGGTGATCAGACACTCCGTGCAATAACGAAAATCCTGATTGAGCGCCACGTTACCGGCATCGGCCATCGACTCGTCGCTGATGTGCAGGGGTGCGACGACCGGGCCCACCTCACCGGTTTCAAGGAAGCGGCGCATGCCTTCGAGCACTTCGACGAAACCAAGTGCTCCTGCGTCAACGACATTAGCGATGCGAAGTTCATCTAGTTGAGAGCGAGTGGCTTCTAAGCTGCTACGAACACGAACCAACGCCTCAGAAAACAATTCACCAAAGTTTTGTGAATGGCTGAGGGTGGCTTCGGATGCTTGAGCAAACTCGCGCAACACCGTCAGGATGGTTCCCTCGCGTGGCTGACTAAGCGCATCGCGTGCATACACCGACCCTTTATTGACGGCGGCGACAAACTCGCGACGACCGAGCCGAGCGAGATGACCGGCGCCATCGCCGAGGCCGAGCAAAAACTGCGCAAGAATCGCGCCCGAGTTGCCGCGGGCACCATCGAGCGCCGCATCGGCAGCGCGCACCAGCAGAGTGCCGGCATGAGGCTCGGGTGCTCGATCGATCGCTGCGAGCACGGCGCTCAATGTCATCGACATGTTCGTTCCCGTGTCACCATCGGGTACGGGAAATACATTGATCTTGTTGATATGGTCGGTACGTTCGAAGAGGCGATATATGCCCGCGCGCAGCGCGTTCGCCAACTGCAGCCCGTCCAGTTCATCGATCGCGATAGCTTGAGTCATTATCGACCCTCGATCGACACGGCGAACGAGGAGTTGCCGTAAGACAAGATGATTCCTTCGGGCGTGATGGATATAACATTGAGTCCGTCGCGACTCGCGTCACCTTCACGCAAACGCTCGCCATTCAGTAGCACAAAGCGCTTACTCGGCTCGGCATCGTAGACATGAAGATTCAGTACCGCGGCTGGCAAATTTGCGCCTGCTGCGAGTTGCTCATCACGACTCGGTACAGCCGACAGTGGCCGCGGTGGTGCTGCAACTTCGCTCGGCCCCGTCATGTTGGACGAGACTACAACGGACTCGACTGCCGACTTTGCCTTGATAGCGCCCGTTTCGTTAGGCGCAATCGGGTCCGGGGTAATCGTTGCAGTCGCCGGTGTGACCAGCATTGGTGCCGACTCTGCTTCGGTCGCAGGCTTAAGCAAAACGACAGCCAGAACTAGCAGATTGACAGCTAACAGCCCAAGTAGTCCCCAGACCCATGCCGGCGTTGCATCGCTGCTGCGCGACACGGCTATTGGCAGCGTCGACGGATTTTGTTGGCGAAGCCGTTCTTGTTCGGATTTTTTCAGCGCATCAAGAATGAAAGACATGCATATACCGCCGCGGAAATCCGCGGTGTCCCCCTTTCCAGATGCGAGTATTGCATGGTCCGAGGCCGCGCGGCATAGTCGCGGCCATCGTGCCTACCGACGACTCATCCTGGCTCGCGGTTTATCCCGGTTCCCTCCATTCTATGTCAGCGGTTACGCCGACAGAGGGCTGTGCCTTATGGCTAACCGATCTGGATCAATGGGCCGATGCCGGCCGAGATCAGCAAGAGTGTCTTGGCCGACTTGATTGGGATAGAGCGCTGCGCAAACCAGAGGGACGGGTCCGAGAGCGCTTCATCAAATCCCGTTTGGCATTACGGCGTATCTTGGCTGCGCTGCTCGGCGTGCACCCGGCGAACTTGCATTTTGAGATTAATGAACACGGCAAGCCGAGCCTGGCAGCGCCGCATCAGCATTACCATTTCAATTTGAGTCACAGCGGCAGTGCCTTGCTGGTCGGCACGAGCATTAACGCCTGCATCGGCGTAGATATCGAAGTTCCACGATCTGTACCTAGAGCCCTGCAACTCTCGCAACGTGTGTTCACTGCAGAAGAGCGGCTACTGCTGAGTCGAGCGGACGAGAGATCCGCGATAGCGCGCGACGAAACGTTCCTGCAGATATGGACGCGCAAGGAGGCCTATCTCAAGTGCCGTGGCGCCGGCTTCACCACGCCCGCACGTCACTACGGGGTTGGTCTTGAAGGATCGATGCAATTAGAGGGTCTCGAGATCCGAAGTATTGAACTACCATTTTCAGGATACGCCGCGCTAGCGAGCTCGGCACCGATCAATCATGTTCGGCGTTATCGACTGTGTCGCGACGATACCATCTGATCTCGGCCGCTCTAATCTCTCTGGCATTCCTCGCAGGCGGTCTCCTATCCGAGTCGGCCCGAGAGACTTTACGTTGGTCGCGAGAGGCGTCCGCCGTCGAGTGGCTGTGGCGCAGTTGGTGTGCTCATTGGGTTCATCTCAATCTGAGCCACGCCCTGCTGAATATCGCGGGTTTTCTATTAATTGTTGTTTGGCTATCGACGTCGCTCACCGTGAGTGGCTGGATCATCGTTACCGTCGGTGCAATCGCCGCCATCGATCTCGGTTTGTGGTGGTTGACTAGCTTTGAATGGTACGTCGGTGCTTCGGCATTGATTCATGCCTTAGCCGCCGCCGGTATCACCGTAAAGGTATTCGAGGGAGAGCGCTTTGCGCTTGCGGTCGCGCTCGTCGGCATACTCAAGTTAGCACTCGAACAGATAGCAGTGCCTGTTTTCTTTGTCGGTGGTGTAGCCGTTGCAGCGGAAGCGCATTTATTTGGCGTCGGTGCTGGTGTGATTTTCGGCTCAGTCTTCGCGTCGACGGGATGGTGTCGATCGCGCTCCGTCACTCTGTCTTAGCAGGCCGCTCGCACGGGCGACGGCTGTGCCACCAAACTTTTGTCGGATCGCATCGACCGCGCTGTCGATTGCCGTGGTGGTCGTACTCAGTTGGGAGAATAGATCCGGCTGATCATCGGGGCCAAATTCCGATGTCGAAACGCCTAGTAGCCGCACTTTGGTCCGAGGTTTCTCGCGCAAAAAGGCGCGCAGTAGTTCATCGGCAGTCATCAAGATGATGCGGGTCTCGTCAGTCGCCGTCCCTAAAGTCTTCTGGCGACTAAAGGTGACAAAGTCTGCGCGCCTAATTTTGATCCCGACACAGCGGGCACGAAGCCCCTTGCGCCGCAGTCTGCTGCTGACCTTGTCGCTGAGCGCGCTGATTTCGGCAAACATCTCTCGCTCGTCTGTCAGGTCAGTCGCGTAGGTCTGTTCGTTGCTCACCGATTTTTCATCGTGATCTGGTTCGACGGAGCGATCATCTATTCCGCAGGCCCATGCTCGCCAATGCACCGCGTGCCGCCCGAACCATCGATTCATTTGGCTATCTGATGCTCGTTGTAGATCGCCGATGGTCTTGATTCCAACCGCGATTAGCTCATCGCCTTTTTTGCGACCAAGCCCGGGCAGTCGTTTGATCGAGAGCGGCATGAGCGTCTCGACAACTTGGTCTGGTGCAACGACGGTGAGTCCATTGGGCTTTTCG
>Ga0172376_10007668_pt1 | contig 11452 bp, 22 predicted proteins | sample Lak35m_FD_121114 | JGI IMG/M metagenome (GOLD analysis project Ga0172376, IMG submission 121114) | Freshwater microbial communities from Kabuno Bay, South-Kivu, Congo - kab_092012_35m | ecosystem: Environmental > Aquatic > Freshwater > Lake | place: Democratic Republic of the Congo: South-Kivu...
AATATGAAACAAGTAGACCTTAATCTTTACACCAAATTTGTAGCTGCTGTAACCAGTCTGGAATCCAATAACTACGATTATTTGCACAATCGAATCGAATCTTTGCGGTCTGCTGATCCATTACTAAATCCTAGTCTAGCATTGACGGCTTGTATTGGTTTAGGTAGCGAATGCGGTGAATTTCAAGAAATCCTAAAAAAGGTTTTCTTTCAAGGTAAACCATATAATGAAGACACCAAACATCATCTCAAAAGAGAATTGGGAGATATTTTTTGGTATTGGACTAATGCATGTAGAGCGTTAGGTCTAGACCCCAACGAAGTTATTGACGAAAATGTTAAAAAACTAGAGTCTCGTTATCCCGATGGCAAATTCGATGTTTATATGAGTGAAAATCGACAACAAGGAGATCTGTAATGTTATTTTTTAAAATGGATGAGGAAACTTTTGACGCTTTGTTGTCTGTTTTAGGTTATATGCAAGACGGAAGAATTTTTTTAGCCAGATCCAAACTAGAAGAAATCTTAGGTCTAAATACAGATAACGCAGCTTAGGAAATATGAAATGAAAAAAATACTGCTAACTTTGATTATTGCTTCTGTGACTATTAGTGCACAAGCACAACATCGTCATCATAGACATAATAATTATAATCATAATTGGGTCGCTCCAGCTATTATTGGTGGTATTTTGGGCTATGCCCTAGCAAATAATCATGTAGAAGCAGCGACGGCACCTGTATTACCTCCCCCAGTAGTTTACTATCCGCAGAATGGTGTTGTATATTCTTGTCCATTGGGGTTCAGACCGGTTTATAATAGAGTATGGACCACTGATCGTTGGGGTCGGGCGTTTACAGTAGACAATTTTGTGGGATGTCAATAATGCACCCGTTAGTTCAAGATTTAACTCAATTAAAAGATGAAGATTTACACAAAAAAATTCACGAATTAACCACGAGACTAACACAAGCATATAGAATGGGTAACTATGCATTAGCAGGACAATGTCATATGTTGTTAGAAGATTACAATGCAGAATCAATGCGAAGAAATCAAAAAGTATTAGACGAAATGCTGGCTAAAAACGATAAGTTTAATGGTATCATTGACATTAAATGAAGTATGATCATTACGGACAAGTTTACGTTGAATCAACAGATATATGTAGTCTGTTATATAAAAATCCCGACCTCAATATTGAAAATTTTTTAGTAGAAGACCCCGAAGCTTACAATAAGTCAGTACAATTTTTTCATGTAGATTTTCCGAAGCTTAAAAAATATAATAAAGATATTCAAAATCAAAGTGTTGAAGAATTTGATGATATAAATCAATCAACTTGGTTGATGCCTGAGTTGTATAAATTTATGGATATCAAATCTTTTCTATTAGATAAATGTAACACAAAAATAGAACATGATCGTGTAGAACAAGAGCTGAAATTATTTGAAGAAAGAAATCTAATAGACTTGCTAAAATTCCTTTATTATCTAGTAGAAACTATGCGAAAACATAATATTGTGTGGGGAGTTGGTAGAGGCAGCAGTGTGGCCAGCTACGTTTTATTTTTGTTGGGAGTACATCGAATCGACAGTTTGAAATATGAATTAGATGTTTCGGAGTTTTTAAAATGACCAAAGTTTATAAAACTGCAACTGGCAAAAGCTTAAACATGGACAGATTGCGGTTACTCAATGAAAAAGAAATAGCAGTCGGTAATAATAAAATTAATGCTCGCGGAGATGAAATAGACAACGCAGGTAATGTAATTAGAACCAGAAATGAAATTATTAAAAATCGATACAATCAAAAGAGATAAAAATGACAGGTAAACTTCAATTTGCACACAAAGTAACAAATTTAAAGCCATTGCATGACAATATTATTGTAGCTAACATGAATTTTGGATCAAGACAACTTAGCAGTGGTATTATCATGCTAGGGGACGATGCTAAGACAGATGGCATTCGTCCACGATGGGCCATGGTATTTGCAGTAGGACCAGACCAAACGGATGTACGGCCTGGACAATGGGTTTTAGTAGAACACGGACGCTGGACTAGGGGCGTCGTTATTAGCATGCAAGGTTCCGAATTTGCAATCAGAAAAGTAGATAATAACGCTATTTTACTTGTAAGTGACGATCCCCCCGATTTTGACGACATGGTTTCTACGGCAGTTCATGCAGAGAAAAAAACTTTAAATTATGAATAAAAAAACTTGGACTCTTGAAACAAAAGTGGATCCCGACAATCCCGATGATCTTATACTGGAATTTCCGCCTGATTTATTAGAACAAGCTGGATGGAAAGATGGAGACACTTTAATTTGGACTGTCAATGACGATGATTCTGTTTTTCTTACTAAAAAAACGGATTAATTATGGGTTTTGTTAAAAGGTGGGACGTGCGCCAGATTTGTAATGAAATCGGTCGTTGCTCTGCTGAATTAAACAGTCCTTACAATGATGGATTTGTTCAATGGGGAGCCAAAAAAGATCTTTACGAGATTAAATTCTTTTTAGACAACATCTTAATAAATTCACCTAAATTTGCAGTCGAAGACCAATATCTACTAGATAAAGAAAAAGAAAAATTAATTAGTATTTTAAAAAATGATATTCAATAAGGTAAGAGAATTAAAAGATCAAGGTAAACGGATCGGAATTACATTTAGTACATTTGACTTGCTTCATGCAGGTCATGTCGCTATGTTAGCAGAAGCTAAGAATCACTGCGATTATTTAATTGCAGGACTTCAGACTGACCCTACTATCGACAGACCTGATACAAAAAACAAGCCAGTACAAAGCATAGTAGAACGTCAAATTCAACTTGCAGCTACAAGGTATGTTGACGAAATTGTGGTATATCAAACAGAAAAAGACCTAGAGGATATTCTTCTTACATTGCCAATTGATGTACGCATACTTGGCATAGAATACAAGGACAAAGGATTTACCGGCGAAAAAATCTGTAATGATCGAGGAATATCACTGATCTTTAATAAACGTGATCATAGTTTTAGTTCCAGTAGTTTACGAAAAAGAGTATGCCAATCGGAAAGCATTTCTGCCGCAAAAAGTACAGAATAGGAAATATCATATATGAAGGGCGTCGAGGAAGAACTCATAAACAAAATTAATCCACATTGCTTTCGTAAACCGGGCATTCCTTTAGTCTATATTGCTACCCTTAAATGTGCCTCTACGTATTACAGCACATTGTTATTAGATAATGGGTGGGAGAGAATTTATTTTACAGATATTGATTGGACCAATGATCAAGTATTTGGATTTATCAATGATCCAGACTTGAGATATTTTAAAGGTCTGAGCGAAGATGTTCTTAATGCTGAATCTGAAGAATTAGAATCGCATATCTTAATAACTTTAAAAAACTTTAATCAACATCTGGGACTGTTTAGTTTTCATACTTTACCTATTACAACTAAATTACAAAGTTATGCTGACAAAATAGACTGGATACCTATATTTGATGGGTTTCCCCACCATAAAATATTTCTTGAATTATTAAAACTACATAATTTAACCGCAGAGCCTGGAGAAAATTTAGATCCAAATGTTGCAACTGAATATAAAAAAACTCATTATGAAAAATTTAAAAAATTAACTGACAAAAAAGGAGATTTATATAAAATTTTTACCGCAGGTAATCGAGAATTGTTTAATAAAGTTAGTTCTAAAATCAATCCCAATGGCGCTACTTGGCAAGAAATCTCTTGGCTAAAACATAAAAATAGTGTATAATTGTTTATCAAATTAAGGATTGTAAATGCGTGATCTATGGGTAGAAAAATATCGACCGACGTCGGTCGATCAGTATGTTTTTACTGATGTCAGTACTAAACAACAAATCGAATCTTGGATTTCGGACAACAGTATTCCTCATCTTTTGTTGCATGGGCCTGCAGGCACTGGTAAAACCACACTAGCAAAAATTTTGGTCAATCAACTTAATATTGACGATTATGATTTTTTACAAGTCAATGCTTCTAGAGACAACGGTGTAGACTATCTAAGAAATAAGATCGAAGGATTTGTCAGCACACTACCTTTCGGTGATTTAAAAATTGTGCTGCTGGACGAAGCAGATTATTTGAGTCATAACGCACAAGCATTAATGCGCGGATTAATGGAAACTTATCACAGTCAAGCAAGGTTTATCTTAACTTGTAATTTTGCGCATAAAATTATTGCACCTCTTAAATCCAGATGCCAAGAATTGCATATTAATAAAACTGACCAGACTGAATTTACTGCAAGAGCAGCAACCGTGTTGGTAAGTGAAAACATTGATTTTGACTTAGATACCTTAGACAGTTATGTTAAAGCAACTTATCCTGATCTTAGAAAATGTCTAAATTTACTGCAGGCTAACAGTACTTCAGGCAAATTAATTAGTGCTAAAGAAAATGACCAAGCTGGCACTCAAGATTACAGACTAGCAATGGTAGAACTTTTTAAATCTAGACGAATTAAAGAAGCAAGAAAACTGCTTTGTAGTCAGGTCAGACCCGAAGAAATGGAAGATGTATTTCGATGGATGTATGATAATTTAGACATTTGGAGTAGCACTGAAGAAGGTCAAGACGACGCAATTTTAATTATCCGTAAAGGTTTAGTCAATCATGCTATTGTAGCAGACCCAGAAATTAATTTAAGTGCCACTATAGTTGAGTTAGCACAAATTGGTTAAATATTCATATGAATAAAAATATTTTTTCTGTCATGCGTGCTAAGAAAAAAAGGGTAGTAGATCCAAATGCACCCCCAAGGCCTACTCTTTTAGGACACGAAAAAGAAATGAAAGGCTGGAGAGAACAATTTTCCATAATTAATCAACATAGTCTAGAACAAGCACACACTATCGACTCTTTGCGAAGAAAAGTGAATAGACTACAAGCACAAGTCGATGCACTAACCAGTATTGTAAACAGGATAAAATGAAAAATCGAATTATTTTAACTGACGCCGACGGCGTCTTATTGGATTGGGAATATGCCTTTGATGTATGGATGACCCAGCATGGATTTCAAAAACAAGACAGTCTTAAATATAATATTCATAAAAGATATAATATCGATGATCAACAAAGTAAACGACTAGTAAAAATCTTTAATGAATCTGCCCATATAGGATTTTTGCCCCCGCTTCGTGACGCAATGTTTTATGTAAAAAGACTTCACGAAGAACATGGATTTGTATTTCATTGTATTACCAGTCTGACCACTGATGTAAATGCCTGTGAATTAAGAAAAATGAATTTACAAAAACTGTTCGGTAAAACAGCATTTGAAAAATTTGTATTTTTACCAACTGGAGCTGACAAAGATGATGCATTAGCTGAATATAAAAACTCAGACTTGTTTTGGATTGAGGATAAAATTGTAAATGCAGAATTAGGTCAAAGATTAGGACTAAAAAGTATTTTAATGGAACACGGACACAATATGGAGTACGCTAATAGTCAAATACCTTTAGTAAAAAATTGGCGAGAAATATACAGTATTATTACTTCTTACCACAATACTCATCACATGTAAAAATTCTACCTTCTTTATATAAATCTTTGCTCCAAGCAGATTCTACTTCAGAAAAATATTTTATAGCTTGTTCAATGCCTACTAAGTAGGCATTGTTATTTTTTACTATTTTTTTTAGAAGTTCGTCGTCGCCATAATGATTACGTTGAAATTTAGAATTTGGATAAAATCCTAAGAAACAACAAGGATAAACTTCCCCAGTTGCAGTTATATAGATTTCGTTATATAATTTAGTTAGACAATTTTTTTCTTTACTTATAGGCTCCGTAGGCCAATTTGGGTTTCTTTTTGACTGTTGAACCCATGCTTCTATTCTTTCGGGGTAATTTTTTTGAACTGGTCTTGTTCTATCCATTAATTGATGAGTCAAATTTCCAGCTCTATTATATACAGGCCCCGAATCTCGGCCATCATTGATAATATTAAATTTTTTAAAACCTAATTCTTCACTTAATCTACGACATTCTTCAACTTGATGTAGATTGTGATCAAAGACAATCATACGCCATATAGCTGTCCCCCCAGCATTAATGAAATTTTTTGCGTTTCTTATTACTAAATTCCAATTAGTATTTTGTCTATATAAATGATGGGTGTCTTGGAGTCCATCGATGTCAAATCCCACTGTTACATTTTTAATTTGACCTAATTCGGACCATATATGAGGTTTGGCGCTGGCATTTGTGCTTATTTCTATTCTGAGATTAGGATTTATGTCAGTGAAATATTTTACAATTTCCAAACCATCCCGAGCTGTAACAAAATCTCCAAAATTACCATTAATTAATATTCCCCAAAGCTGTTTTAAAAAAGGTTCACTAAAAATATTTTTCGCTTCTGTCAATGTCATATCATGAACAGGATAACCTAAGTCTGTGTCATATCCTGCTATATTTCTAGGACATAACGAACAGCTGGCATTGCATCTAGTGCTTATTTCAAGGTGAACCCTTCTTATCGATTCATAGTTTATCATCGATAATATTTAATGTCTACACAATCTCCTTATAGATTTTTAGGATTTCCACTACCGCAGGATGACGTTGTATGTCTTTGCCTGACATTTCGATTCCGGCAACAAATTTACATTGTTTATATTGGGCTACTAGTTCTTTAAAATCTAATAGGCCGTTATCCGGATCTCGTCTATCAGCTTGACGGGTATCACCAGTTACGATCATTTTACTATTTTCGCCTAACCGTGTTAACAGCATTTTCATTTGATTTGGTGTTGCGTTTTGCATTTCGTCTGCAATAATCCACGCATCTTTAAATGTCCGTCCACGCATGAATGCCAGTGGGCTTATTTCTACTATTTGTTCGTCTAGCATTCGGGCGATTTCTTTGCGATCATAATATTCCAGTAAAACATCAAACAAGGGTCTGGTCCAGGGTTCCATTTTTTGATTAAGATCACCTGGCAAAAATCCATGCTGTTCATCATCTACACCTACTGCTGGTCTGGTCAGCACAATCTTAGTTACTTGACCTTGCTTCAAAGCTTGAATACCTGCCATTGTGGCCAACATGGTTTTACCTGTTCCAGCAGGCCCTGTTGCAAAAATTATAATTTTACCAGGATCTGTTAATAGGTTTATGTAGGCTTCTTGATTTAAGGTTTTCGGTAGTAGTTGAACCTGACGTTTTTTACTGTAGTATGTGTTTAATGAAACAACATTACTTTCTACTGCTTCTGCTTGATATAGTTTGGTTTTTCTTTTTGACAATGTGTCCTCCTAATTGAAAAAACTCTATCATGTCTATTTAAAACTTGAAATTAAGTTCAATCAGGCAGTTTAATAAAATATTTTTTGGCATAAGTATTAGACTGTTCTGTGTATTTTAAGCTAATACCAACTGCCAATTGTAAAACTAAATAAACAATAATAAATACAATTATGGCTATTAACATCAAAGAACTTTTACAAAATATTAAAGACATCTACATGACAGACAGTAGTTTGGAAACTTTACTGGATTATGAACGGGTATTAGATGAACTTGATTTGTATGCATATAAAAATTGGAAGAAAGGTGAATTAATAGCCGGCCCAATTTACGATAAATATTTTATTACTTGCAAATGGAAATTTAATTTTAGGGACATGCCCGATCCTGACGGTGCTGCAAGATTGTTAAACTACGGTTGTGAAGTAAGTTATAAAGTCGACACTTTTGAATATCCCATTGAAGTTAAAAGCCCAGATGATTTTAAACCTGGTACAAAGGTTCCCAGACTGGTTTCTAGACCAATTTGGGTCGTTACTGTTACTATACCCAAACACTTAATGAGCGAAGTTGAAAAGGGTAGCGTAGAACTAGAAAATGAAACATTAGACAAAGAAGAAATAGAGTCTGCCGAAGAAGAAGGCCAAGATGATGATGTTTACCAGACTCAACCACAAGGTCAACTGCAAAATGTACAACAACCTGCCCCACCAATCCAGTAATCTTTTTGAAGGTCTCGAACAAGATGATCTTGCAAGATTAGTTCATCCAAAAGTTCATATGGACGAATTCAAAAGCAAAATGGGCGACGACGCAGATATTCTTGTGGTTAGTTTTAAGGTAAAAGAAAAAGAACCGGCAACCGATTTAATGAGTTTTATAGAAAGAGGGTACGATTGGGTATTAGATGCAGATGTCAGCACTGGTGAGTTGGAAGATGGTGATTATCTGGTGTTTGTTGAGATGGAGAGAAATCCTGCAGCAGCAAAACAAGTCACTGAATTAGTAAAAGATATTTTAAATTTGACTGGGCAGGAAATATCAGATTGGCGTTTTCAATATCAAAAAAGCAAATTAGAATATCCATTTAATTCAGAAAATATAAGAAAAATCGTTCCTTTAAGGGCAGACGACTACATTGCAAAATATCAAGACGATAAATTAAATGATAAAATAGATGCTCTTAAAGAAACTGCAAGAATTAATTTTGTTAAAAAAGCTCCTGTTAATAAATTTACAGACAGTTTAAGGATTGCTGCGGGTCTTAAATGATTGACCTGGTAGTAATAGTTTATAAAGCAGAATTAGAATTTTTAAAAATTCAAGCAAAATCTCTACATTTATATTTTTCTACACATTTAATTAATAACATTTATATAATTGTCAATGACGAAAATTGTCTAATAGAAGATATTAAATTAAATTGGTGGCGTGATTTAGCATCAAAAGTTAAAATTTTACACTACAGTTATCTGAGTGACCAACCAACATCCATGCATGGTTGGGATTCACAACAATTACTTAAAATTTTAACAGCATCAATATCAAATTGTGAATATTCATTGGTATTAGATGCAAAAACTTGGTTTGTAAAATCTGTGCAATTCACTGATTTTTTTGACAATAATGGTAGATTTAATTGCACGTTAATGCCATTGTTTACAGAATTTCAATCTTCAAAAAACTTTTTGTCAGACTTTTTTCAAATTGAATTTAATTCATTTATAGGACCAGGTGGCGTACCATTTGCATTTCATTCTGATACTGTTAGGAAAATGATAGAATTCATTGAAGGGAAAACCAATTTAAAGTTTGATAAGTTTTTTAGTCAAAATGTTATTTTTCCCAATTGTGTCACGGAATTTACTTTATACTCTGCATTTGTATTAAGCAATAAATTATTTACAACATTGTATTCTGGCTATGCTAAATTTCAAGTTACTAATATTGCTGACTTTGAATACAAAGAAATAAATCAATTACTTCAAACGATGAAATCGTCTCTGAATTTAACCAGCAGCATTCATAAAAATACATATAAATTAATGAATAATGATCAATTTGAATCCTGGTGCAATTTTCTAACTGAAAAAAAATTATTTGTTAGTCCCAAAATTGCCCAAATGCAACTAAATACATTTAAATTGGGAGTCGATAATGGCACAAGGATTCGATTTTGATTTTTCTAAAGATATTTTAGATCAAATAGTACCAAAAAATCCATATATAGAACATTGGCATGAAGCTATAGTTAAAATATTACCCGATTACGAAATCAATACTAAACTTAGAGTTGCTGCATTTTTAGCACAGTGCGCTCATGAAAGCGGTAATTTCAGAGCTATTAAAGAAAATTTAAATTATCGTTGGCAATCACTTAGAAAAGTTTTTCCAAAATACTTCCCTACAGATGCATTGGCACAGGAATATGCTAATAAGCAAAATAAACAAGAAGCCATAGCCAATAGAATCTATGGAGGCAGAATGGGCAATGGGCCAGAAGAGAGTGGTGATGGCTATAGATATTGTGGTCGCGGCCTAATTCAGTTAACTGGCAAATACAATTACGAACGTTATGCTGAAAGTTTAGAAATAAGTGTAGAAGAAGCCAGTGAACATTTGACCACATTTGAAGGCTGCGTACAAAGTGCATGTTGGTTTTGGGAATCAAATAATCTAAACCAATGAGCAGATAAACGAGATATGATTACATTAACTAAACGTATTAATGGAGGTACCATTGGCCTGGAAGATCGTATTAAACACTACAATCATGCTTGCCATGTATTAGGAATTTAATATGTGGATTTTGCATTTACTGCCCGACAGTCTATTAGAGCTAATTGTTAATGCAGTACTAATTTTAGGCATTGTATTAACTTTATTGAGTTTCTTTGTTCTGAATAGAATACTAAGACTCATTCCTGGTTTAGCTAATTATCATACTGTAATTCAAGTAGTAAGTGTTTTAATTTTAGCTGCGGGTTTATACTTTAAAGGCGGTTATGTGACCGAAATGATGTGGCGTGAAGAAGTTGCTAAAGTCCAAGCTGAATTAGATAAAGCTAAAGCAAAGGCCGCAGAAGTAGTAGTACAAATAGAAGAAAAAGTTGTTTTTCGTGATCGCGTAATTAAAGAAAAAGGACAAACAATAATTCAGTATGTAGACCGTGAAGTAGTTAAAAAAGAAGAAATAGTAAGATATATTGAAAATTGTCCAGTTCCGACTGAAATAATTAATCTGCATAACGAAGCTACTATATTGAATGATGCAGCAAAAGGCAAAAAATAATGAAAAAATTAGTTTTATTGTCTTGTATTTTAATTGTCGGTTGCGCTAAACCTGTTCCAGTAACAATGGATTTTCCTCTTGCTCCTGCTAGCTTATTAAAAAAATGTGAAGAACTTAAACAAATAGAACCACGTGCCGGAGGTGTGCCAATTACAGAACTATTAAAAACTGTAGTAGAAAATTATACCTTATATCACGAATGTGCTAACAAAGTCGAAGGATGGTCAGAATGGTACGAATCAATGAAAAAAATATATGGCGAGGTGAAAAAATGAAACTTTTTATTTACTTAATGGCTTGTTTAGCTTTAACTGGCTGCGCAACCAATAGCTATCAGATTTATGTAGATGCACAAAAAAGCGTTAATAGAGATTTAACAATGGCAGAAACTGCAAGATTAGCTAGTTTAACAGAAATGGCTAAAAGCCCTGATCCTGCAGTAAGAGCTACCGGTATTATGTTACTACAACAATTACAAGCCGGAGCAAAAACAGTGCAAATTGAACCCCCCAAGAAAAATTGGCTAGGATTTTAAATAATGTTTAATATTGACTGGCAGTCTATTTCTAAAATGTCAGTTGGCATGAGTGGAATTTTAATCTTAATTTCAATCTTTTTAATTATATTATTAATAGTATGGCATAAAGACAGTGACAGTAAACTGGACCTAAAAGACCTAATTTGCATTAACGGAGTAATAGATGAAAAAAAGTTTACAAGATTCGGTGCATGGATTGTTAGTACTTGGGGATTTGTATATTTAATTTTAGCAAATAAATTTACTGAATGGTATTTCACAGGGTATATGGCTTTATGGGTCGGAAATGCTATTGTAGACAAGTATCTATCTAATCAAAAATTGACA
>Ga0172376_10007673_pt1 | contig 11446 bp, 9 predicted proteins | sample Lak35m_FD_121114 | JGI IMG/M metagenome (GOLD analysis project Ga0172376, IMG submission 121114) | Freshwater microbial communities from Kabuno Bay, South-Kivu, Congo - kab_092012_35m | ecosystem: Environmental > Aquatic > Freshwater > Lake | place: Democratic Republic of the Congo: South-Kivu...
CCCGATCGACGCGAATGCGTCACCGATCAGCAGCTCTGCTGCACCGATCGTGCGAAGCACTCCGATCCAAAGAGAGCGCAATTCGCCAAAACCACCTCGCGCAATCAGTAAATTAATTCCTATTTTTACCTCGTGACGGATTTCCTGAAACTTATACGTTTTCCCAATCTTCTCATCCTTGCGTTTACGCAATACATGATTCGCTTTTTCATGTTGCGTCCGTATGTGGAGAAGTCGCGTTTTGAGTTGGGCTATTCTGTAATCCGCTTTCAGATCACAGAAATTGATTTCTTCCTGCTGGTGCTCTCAACAGTGATGATCGCTGCAGCCGGTTATATCATCAATGATTACTTCGACATCCGCATTGACGAAGTGAATCGCCCTTCCACAAACATGGTGGGTAAAACCATCAAGCGTCGTGTGGCAATGGTTTCTCATATGTCGCTGAACATTGTAGGTGTTCTCCTCGGACTTTGGATTTCCTGGAAGTACGATATGTTCCGCGCAGGTTCGTTCATTTACACTGCCGCTCCTGCCCTGCTCTGGTTTTACAGCACAAGTCTGAAGCGACAATTCCTCATCGGAAATATTGTCATCGCATTGTTGAGTTCACTCATTCCGTTATTAGGAGTGATTTACGAATTAACAGCGATGTCGAAAGCATTCCCGGAATTGGTGCAACAGCGTATTCTGCTGCTCGATCTTCCGTTGACGTTCACGTTAGGATATACGCTCTTCGCGTTTCTCGTTTCATTGATTCGCGAAGTAGTGAAAGACATTGAAGATTACGAAGGCGATTTGGCATACGGTTGCAGAACATTACCGATTGTAATGGGAATTGCCCGCGCAAAATGGATGGTGATTGCATTGGTCGCAGGACTGATGACGGCGCTGTGTTACATTCAATATGTTTGGTGGCAACTCGATCAGTGGAATTTCCTGTTCTACATTCTGGTGATGTTGCAATTACCGGTATTGTATCTCGCGTGGCGCACGCTCAAAGCAACGGCCAAGAAAGATTGGCGTTTCCTCAGCGGAATGCTGAAGTACATTATGGTGGCAGGAATTTCATTCCTCCTCCTGTATTCGAGTGAAGTGATGAGCAATCTGAAATAAATTCAGTTCAGTGGCAGCACCTTCCTTAAAACACAAACTCATTCTAGCTTCTAAATCGCCGCGAAGAAATTTTCTGCTTCGTGAAATCGGTTATGACTTTGAGTTGCGCACCAAAGATGTGGATGAATCATTTCCGGAACATCTGAAAGCGGAAGAAATTCCATTGTACCTGTGTCGTAAAAAAGCAGATGCCTTTCTGCATGATTTGCGCAGTGATGAACTCGTGATCACCGCAGACACCATTGTGTGGATTCACAATCACGTGCTCAACAAACCTGAAGACGAAACGCAGGCCGTTGACATGCTCATGGAACTTTCCGGAAACTGTCACGAAGTTTTTACAGGAGTTTGTCTGCGTACAGTGGAGAATGAATTCTCTTTCACAGTGCGCAGCGAAGTTTGTTTCCGTGAAATGACATTGCACGATGCGGAAGATTATGTTCGCCGTTGCAAGCCGCTTGATAAAGCCGGTTCCTATGGCGCGCAGGAATGTCTCAAAGCCGGATTCAATCCATGTTCTCCGGAAGAACTTGCTTTTCTGAATTCCATTGGTAAATCAGCTTTAATTGAGAAGTCAATTGTTACAGCTGCAGAAAGCAAGTTCGATTGCGTGGAACGCATCAACGGATCGTATTTCAACGTGATGGGATTGCCCGTGATGGAACTGTTTGGGAAGTTGACGGCGATCAGCGAACAGTGAGTAGCGAATAGTGAATAGTGAATAGTGATCAGTGGTGATGTATAAACTATTTCAATAGAAGCAATAAACTCGTTTACTACCCACTTACATTGATCGCAGTTCACTGCTTACTGATCGCTCTTCACTGAGACTGTTCGCTAGTTACCACCCACTTACAATGATAACTGTTCGCTGATCACTGCTCCCTATTTACCTCCATCATAATCCGGAATCACCTGCACCGGCTTTTCATCATTAACGAATTCCTGCATTCCCACAATTCCGTAGCGCGGTTTGAGCCAGTACATGAAACCGTTTTTCATTTCATTCTTGTACGTGCAATACTGAATGGTGTCGCCGGTTTCCTGAACGAGTGCAACGCTGCCATCGGGCTTACCGATCGGGCAATACATGTACGTTGACCATGCCATGCGATCGTTGGCGTCTTTGCTTTTTCCGAGATACACCGTGTATTTGCCTTCATCGGTTTTTTCAAGCTTGCCCATTTTCTGCAACTGCTTGATGTAGCAAACGCCTCCGAGATTCTTGTAAATCGCAACGTACTTTTTCAGAATCATAGAATCCGCTGAGGTGCGCGTCAACGACTTCGGATCGCAATCGCTTTTCACCGGTTTCGGCTTCTTTTTTTTCTTATTCTTTTTCTTTTTGTCCTTTTTCTTTCCTGTTGCGAAATCAATTGTATGCGCGCGCTCCGCTTGATAAAAAGCAGATCCTGCCGAAAAGAGCAGCACTCCCGAAAGGATTAAGAAAATGATTCCGAAACGGCGCATTACCACAATTTACGGACTTATAACAAAAAACAATGGAAGAGTTACAGCAGATCAGCCGCGAATACGATCCAGAATGTCGCTGACGATACGCGCTTCTTCTGCAGAAAGGCGTGATGCCATTTCTTTATCCTGCAGCAGCATTGGCTCGTCCAACTCACTGAGAAGCTCAAGACCTTTCTGAGTGATCTTGATGTCCATCTGACGACGATCTGAAGGACAGGTTTTGCGATCTACAAGTTTCTTGAGAACTAACTTGTCGATCAAACGCGATGCGTTGGAATTCTTATCCAGCATGCGCTCCTGAATCAAACCAACGGAAGCCGGTTTCCCTTGCTGACCACGAAGAATGCGCAATACGTTGTATTGCTGCATCGTGATTTTGTGAGTTTTGAGAACGCGTGTTGATTCAGAACCGAACCACGACGAAGTAACAAACACATTCAGTATCAGTTTCTGATACGGACTGCTGAAGGTCTTTTGTTTGATTTCGTCCTCGAGTTTCATGAAGCAAATATAACAAATGAGAGGGAATTGAGGGTAGATGATTATTATCAGACTTGAGACCTGAGAATTGCGCCTGCGCGCTGCAAGGAATTATTTTTTACTTGAACTAACGTTCGCACTTTGTGCGGATCGGGACACTTCGTGTTGATTCGGGCGCTACGCGCGTTCGGGATGCTTCGCATTGATCGGATCGCCTGCCGGCAGCATGGATTTTTTTTGTTTGAACGGACTTTCTAAGAAGATTTCGCCCCGCTGGGGCTTGTAAGAGTTCGGACGCTTGACATTAGACCTGCGTAGTAGATTTAAGTTCATGCATGATTGTCAGACCGAGTAGCCATACAAGATGACGGAGTAACGTGAATGAAGATTTCATGCGTACCGAGGGATGACAAGCGAGACCTGAGACTTGCGCCTACGCGCTGCAAGGAATTATTTTTTACTTGAACTAAAGTTCAATAATAATTTCACCCCTTCGGGGTTTAGGAGCAACTACAATCGAGGTGATATGTCAGACTGAGCCTCTCGACTTCGCTCGAGACAAGCTCCGCCGAAGGATGACAAGGGGCGAGAGGCTACTGAAAGAAATTCAGCGCAACCAGATCCTTCAGCAAGTAACGCTTACCGTTGCGCTCTGCAGTAACGAAAGCGTCTGATTGTCCTGCGGCGATGATGCGCTGGCGATACGCTTCCGCTTCGCCGAGTGTGGCGAATTTGCCCATAGTGAAACGCGTGATTCCGTCATCGAGAACGATGTGATCAATTGTTCCCAATGTGGACAAGTGATTGTAGCGGTAGTTGTCAGGAAAGTTGTACGCTGCAATCTGCACACGGAAAATCAATCCTTCCGCTTTTGCGTTTCCGTATTTGGCAACGATGTCGTTGTACTCGGTCACAATTGCAGTTGGCGGAGCGATTACAGAATCTTTCTTCTCAGGTGTTGTAACAACAACCGGCGGCGTAATCACGGTATCTTTTTTCACGTTGCGTTGCGCGAGGAATGCCTGCGTGTAGAAATTGAAATCCTGTGTGAGATGCAAAACACCTTGTTCTGACAACGGTGCGTTGATCTTTCCGATCAGATTTTCGTAACCGTTCATCTCGCACATCACGGTGTAATTTCTTCCCTGCGGAAGATTGACCAGATACTTTCCGGACACTTTGTTCGAATTCAGATAGTAGTTGCGCAACTTGCCTGCATCATCTTTCACAATGATTGTTGCAAGCACAGGCATGCTGTCGAGTGTAACGGTTCCTGTCAACTGCGCCATGTGCGGATTCGCAACATTCATGTCACCTGTGATACGGTAAATATCCTGCTGCCCCATTCCGCCTGCGGCTCCTGAAGAATAGTAACCGAAAGTTCCGTCGATACCGAGAACGAAATATTTATCATCGCCGGGCGTGTTGATCGGATAACCCATATTGATCGGCTCTCCGGGTTCTGACCACGAACTGTCAACGGGCGTTAACTCTGTTTGGAAAATATCGTATCCGCCCATGCTGTTGTGTCCTTCTGAATTGTAAATGAGAATCAAACCATTCGGGTGTAGAAACGGAGAATCTTCGTTCTCTTCGGTATTCACTTTCGGGCCCATGTTGCGCACATTGCCCCATGTTCCGTCAGGAAGCAAACTCGCCATCCAGATATCGCGACCACCGTAACCGCCTTCACGTTCACTGGCGAAATACATGGTGCGCATATCCGCAGAAAAAGTTGCGTGACCTTCCCAAGCGCCGGTGTTCACATCCCCTTTCACAGGTTCAGGAATGCTCCATTCTTCACCTTCGAGTTTGGAGAGATACAAATCGCCGCCACCGGATTCATCTTTGTAAATGATGAGCGTTTGTCCGTCGTTAGAAAAACCTACAGCCGCATCGTGACCGACAGTGTTGATGGAACTGTTCAGCGCTTCAGGCTCCGACCACTTGCCATGAATCATGGTTGTGCGATAAACATCTTCGAAATAAATTCCACCTGAATCCGGCTGACCGGGATACGATTGCAAACCGCCAACACTGTTTTCTCCAACGTACGTGTAAAGCATCACCGAATCATCGGAAGTCACAACGGGAACATATTCAGAACCGGAAGTATTTACAGGCGCTTCAATATTGGTGATGGTTACATCAACAGGAGTTTTCACGAGTTCTTTCGCATTTTCATTGTAGCGTTTCAGTCGCTCTGCTTGCTTTCTGATTTCGGGTGATGTCTTCTTGCTTTGCAGCACCTGCTGCAGATACTCCAGCGATTTGTCGTATTGACCGTTGAGGTGAAAAGAACGCGCGAGGTAAAAATCAAGGTCGAGAGCTTTTGGATTTCGTGATTTGATGTCCATCAGATAATCCATTGACTTCGCCACTTCATCCGGCTTGTACAGCAAACACACACCGATGCGGAATTTGAGAATATCTGCGTTCGGATATTTCACTTCCAACTCACGGTAAATCTCCAATGCGAAAAGATAATTTCCCTGGTAGAACAACTCTTCTGCGATGAAAAATTCTTCCTGACCCTTTTTGTCTTTCTTCCAGCCCTTGCCAAAATTCTGAGCGGAAACGGATGTTACCAGAAGCAACAGGAGAATACCGAATGTAAAGCGCATATGTGGAGGGAATTGATGGGTAAAGATAGGGAATTGGGGAATGGTCAAATGAGTCAATTTGCAAATTTGCAAATTCAGTGCTAACTATTTTACTCTAAAGCCAAATGCTTGAATCCGGGACGTATAATTGAATCATTTGCATAACGTATCATTTGCAAATTGAATCATTTGCACATCGTATCATCTGCACATCATTTCACCGCGACAGCCGCCATCCACCCCGTCGTCCAGGCATTCTGAAAATTGAATCCGCCGGTTACAGCATCAATGTCAATTACCTCTCCGGCGAAGAAAAGTCCTTTGTGCAGTTTGCTTTCCATGTTGGAGAAATCGATTTCCTTTCGGGAAATGCCTCCGCAGGTGACGAATTCTTCTTTGAACGTTGTTTTGCCTTCTACGCCGTAAACATCACGCGTGAGCACTTCAGCGAGTTTGCGCAGACTTTTATTGGAGATATCGCCCCAACGCAAATCCGCATTCATGTCTGATTTACCAATGAAATATTCCCACAAACGACGCGATATTCCCTCGAAAGGTGAACGATCGCATGTGTGCTGCGCTTCTGATTTACGAATGTCGTTCAGTTCTTCGAACATGGATTCCGGATTTTCGCTGCCGAGCCAGTTGATGTGAACATCAAAACGGTATTGCAATTTTTCCAATTCGCGAGCAGCAATGGATGAAGCTTTCAGCACGGCAGGACCGCTCATTCCCCAATGTGTGATGAGCAACGGACCTTGTGTTTCAGTTTTCGCTGCGGGAATCATCACTTTTGCATCTGCAACAGAAACGCCCATGAGTTCCGTAAGTGCTTTGTTTTTAATGTTGAATGTGAACAAAGACGGAACAGGATGCACGATGCTGTGTTTTGTATTCTTCAGAAAACTGAAAGCCGATTCATTACGTCCGCCGCCTGTTGCGATGAGCACTTTATCCGCCATCAAAGCCGGCATTGCACCTTCGAACGTGATTTTCCATTGGTCGTTTTCCGGAATGACTTCATGCACGGAAGCTTTGCAGAGAATCTGCACATTGTAACGATCCGCTTCGGAAAGCAGACAATCCACAATGGTTTGAGAATCGTCGGTAACAGGAAACATTCTTCCGTCGTCTTCCGTTTTTAATTCCACACCGCGTTCGTGAAACCACGAAATCGTATCGCCGGTACTGAAACGCGAGAACGCCTGAAGCAATTCTCTCTCGCCCCGCGGATAATTCTTCACCAATAAACGATTGTCGAAACATGCATGCGTCACATTGCAACGTCCGCCACCGGAAACCCTGACTTTGCTCAGTAATTTATCCGATTTCTCCAGGATAATTACATCGAGATCCGAATGTAAACGCGCCGCATTCACCGCCGCAAAAAATCCGGCTGCCCCACCGCCGATCACTGCAAAAACTCTTCTTCCGGTATTTTTTTCCACGAGTCAATTTTACATAAAAAAAGCCCTTATATTTAGTGTTCACAATTAAGAATACAAACACACACAAACCCTAATTACAACGACATGGGACTTTTTGACAAGATTAAAGGCGAGTTTATTGACATCGTCGAGTGGCTGGACAGTTCAAACGACACGATCGTATGGCGTTTCCCGCGTTATCAGAATGAAATCAAGAATGGTGCAAAGCTTACGGTGCGCGAATCGCAGGTTGCGGTTTTCGTGAACGAAGGTCAGATTGCCGACGTTTTCCAACCGGGAATGTATGAGCTCACCACGCAAAACCTTCCTATCCTCTCTACGCTGAAAGGCTGGAAATACGGATTCAACTCTCCGTTCAAAGCGGAAGTTTACTTCGTAAATACAAAACAGTTCACCAACCTGAAATACGGAACCAAGAATCCGTTCATGGTGCGTGATGCTGAATTCGGACCGCTGCGTATCCGTTCATTCGGATCGTACAACTTCCGTGTTACTGATGCAGGAAAATTCCTCAAAGAAGTTGCAGGAACTGATCACGAAGTAACAACTGAAGAGGTTTCTGAAAACCTGCGCAACATTGTGTTGACGCGTTTCACTGATGCAGTTGCATCGAGCAAGATTCCGGTTCTCGACATGGCTTCGAATCTGGATGAGTTCTCAAAAATCATCAAAGACAAAATCGCGGAAGAGTTCGTTGAATACGGATTGACGATCACGAAACTTCTCGTAGAGAATATTTCATTGCCACCGGAAGTGGAAGCGATGCTCGACAAGCGTACAAGCATGGGCATTGTTGGAAACCTCGGTGCGTACTCACAATTCCAGGCTGCTAACGCAATGGAAGCTGCTGCACAAAATCCGAATGCAGGCGGAATCATGGGTGCAGGAATGGGAATGGGTATGGGAATGGGAATGGGCAACCAAATGGCGAACATGTACCAGAACAACCAGTTCAATCCGCAAACAGGTTTACAGAATCAAGGTCCGCAAGGTCCGCCACCGCCACCACCTGCATCGCAGTGGTTTTTCGCAGTGAACGGCGCGCAGCAAGGTCCTTACGATGAAAATACTTTCCGCGCTATGATCCAGAGTGGCGCTGTGAAAAAAGAAACACACGTTTGGAAAACAGGCATGGCAGGTTGGTTGCAGGCTTCTCAGGTTCCTGAGTTGGCGAATGCATTTACAATGATGCCGCCACCGCCGCCTCCTGTAGGGTAAGTTAGGGAGGAGAGTGGAGAGAGGAGAAGAGTGTAATCGACAAAGTTGATTTCAATTAGTCGCGTTGCACTCCATTCTATTTCCTTCATCGTAATTGCTGCAGGCATTTTATTCCAAACCAAGAACCTCTAACCATGTCAAACGAATTCGAAGAAAAAACACACGAAGTAGAATCCAAAGTCAAGTGTAAAGACTGCGGAGCATTGCTGAAATACCACCCGGGACAAATGAGTCTCAACTGTGAGTATTGCGGATGTCACAATGAAATTACGGAGCAGTTGAAACCTGTTGAGCAGGAAGAAATTGATTTCCTCAGTTTCATTGCCAATGCTGCTGATGCTGCGCCGAAGATGAGCGTAACCGTTGTGAAGTGCAACAGTTGCGGAGCTTCCACTACACTCAAACCGAATGTAACGGCCGACAATTGTGCATTCTGCGGAACGGCTCTCGTGATACAAGGCGGAACAGCAACAAACATCATTGCACCGAAATATGTTCTTCCGTTCAGTATCGATCTCAAGAAAGGTGTTGAGTCGTTCAATAAATGGTTGCACGGATTGTGGTTTGCTCCGAACGATCTGAAACACGCCGCACAGAATGATAAACTCAAAGGCGTTTATCTTCCTTACTGGACATACGATACCAATACGGTGAGTTCGTATTCCGGAATGCGTGGCGATCATTACTACGTAACCGAATCATATACCGTTAACGGAAAAACGCAAACACGTCAGGTGCAGAAAACGCGCTGGACACCCACAAGCGGAACTGTTCACGATCAGTTTGATGATGTATTGGTATTGGCGAGTAATTCACTTCCCGATAAATACGCGAATGAACTCGAGCCATGGGATTTGAACAATCTCGCAGGCTTCAACGAACAATTCCTCAGCGGATTTGTTGCCGAGCAATATCAGGTTGATGTGAAAGGCGGATTTGAAAAAGCCAAAGGCCGCATGGATCCTGTGATCCGCACAACAGTTTGCAGAGACATCGGCGGTGATGTGCAGAAGATTCTATTGTTGAATGTTATTTACAACGACATTACATTCAAGCACATTCTCTTACCGATCTGGATCAGCGCATTCCGTTACAACAACAAAGTGTATCGCTTCATGATCAACGGAAGAACCGGAGAAGTTCAGGGCGAACGTCCTTACAGCTTCTGGAAGATTTTCTTCACGGTACTTGCGGCGGTTGTTGTAATTGGCGGCGGGATTTATTTGTGGTCGCAGAAAGGCGAGTAAACTCGGGAGCGCCTTCGGCGTGATCGGGGTGCTTTGCACGATAGGGGCACTGCGTGCTGATCGGTTACGCTTCGCGTTGATTGGGGCACTGTGTGCTGATCGATCAGTCGCAACGCGACGTCCGATCGCGGCGAAGCCGCACCGATCATTCCGAAGGAATCCCTATCTTTAAAACACACAAAATCACACAATGAAACACACCCTCACCGTCCTCACCATTCTCCTCTCCTCTGCCCTCTTCTCGCAAAACGTGAAAGTCGGGAAGCAACCATGGATGCAGAAAAATCTTGAAGTAGTGACATTCCGTACCGGAGATTCCATTGCGCAGGCTAAGAGCGCTGTGGATTGGGTACTCGCGGGTGTTTATCGTCAGCCGGCATGGTGTTATTACACCGATGAAAGCGGAAATATTGATACGCGTTTCGGGAAGTTGTACAACTGGTATGCGGTGAGTGATCCTCGTGGACTAGCACCACAAGGTTGGCATATTCCAACGAAAGCAGAATGGGAAGAGTTGAGTGATGAAGTTGGCACGAAGAAAGGCGCGAGTAAATTGAAAACCGCAACCGATTGGAAAACCGGAGAGCCTACTAACGCCAGCGGATGGTCGGCGCAACCGGGAGGCAAGCGCGATCATGAAACAGGAAAATGTTTGGGACGCGGATCATCGGGTACATGGTGGAGCGCGAGTGCAGCGGGGAAAGACGAAGCTGCAGATGCAACACTCACCAACAATCTCGAATACCTTTCATTGGGCACGCACAGCAAGATGAGCGGTTACTCGGTGCGTTGCATTGAAGGCGATGTGGTGATCAAAGGAAAAGTGCGCACGTGGAATCAGTTCGGCGATTCTATCATTGGTATTACCACTAAAATCGGTAATCTCGAATTTGCGAAGAACGATTTTCCCGGAATGCTTTCGTTGTATGTAGCGCAGGCGGCGTGTGCGAAACTCGGACCGGGTTGGAGATTGCCAACACAGAAAGAAATTGAAACGATGTTTGCCAACCGTTCACAGATCGGAGGATTCATCAATGCGCATTACTGGTATTACGATTCCGACATTACACTGGGCTGGCTGAACTTCCTCGACTACAAAATGGTTGACGCCGGACAGTTGGAATTTGCGCGAGGGAAAGCAAGAGCCGTAAGATCTATTTAACTTCTTAAATAATTTGTTTAAGAGAGCCGCTTGAGAGAGCGGCTTTTTTTGCGAGGAGATGAGATTTATCCTTTTACAAATGGCTAGACTAGGAGATTGGGGTGAGATGGGGTAAATTGCAGAGGATGAATTTGTATGTAATTGAAATACCAATCTATTAACAAACACAAAGATGACGATATTGGACTTTACGACACTTCAATCACACGACAAGAGTATGTGACATATAATAACGTACAAAATTGAAGCCTTACATCTTTGCCTATTGAAGAGTTTTGTGGTTACCTCAGCACCATGTTGTTAATTGTATAAATAATTTTCCGATAATTTGTTTCAACTGTACTCCACCCACATCTCCACTCCGCGCCTCCAACTCAAAGGTATTTTGTAGACTTGAGAAGTGAGACTCGCGCCTGCGCGCAGCATAGAATTCTTTTGTGTTTGGATGCATTCTGTTATGAAGATTCGCCCCGATGGGGCTGGTTAGACATTAGACTTTAGACGTTGGACTTTAGAGCGCACTGCGTGCGGATCGGGGGCGCTTCGCGCTGATCGGAATGCTTCGCATTGATCGGGAACACATCGTGTGGATCGGGATTCCTTCGGAATGATCGGGGCTTCGCATGATCGGAAGATCTTTTGTCTCCCGATCGACGCGAACGCGTCACCGATCCCTGATCGTGCGAAGCACACCGATCC
>Ga0172376_10007675_pt1 | contig 11445 bp, 6 predicted proteins | sample Lak35m_FD_121114 | JGI IMG/M metagenome (GOLD analysis project Ga0172376, IMG submission 121114) | Freshwater microbial communities from Kabuno Bay, South-Kivu, Congo - kab_092012_35m | ecosystem: Environmental > Aquatic > Freshwater > Lake | place: Democratic Republic of the Congo: South-Kivu...
ATGCCGTCCATGGCTTGGCTCCTTAGGGGATTGTTCTGATAAGCAGATCCTAATGACCAAGCCATTTCCATTGGAAGAGCAGATCATTCCCCTAGCGCACCTGGAATGATGTGGAGCTATTTACTAACTCATGCCTCTGTCGAACCAAGTCTGGAATCAAGTCGAAGACTGCTTCAATAGGATCCCTAGTTTTGAGCCAGAACTACGCGAAACGATCTTATTTCGAATTGCTGGGAGCAATCAGTGGAACGCACCGTGGGCAAGGCTACAGCAGGTCGCCGCGAAAGATATCTTCATCACACTTCTTCGAAGTACGGTCCAAACCATCTGTGATACGGGATTAGAACAGCTCACTCTCAGGGCAATAGAAAAAGCGATCCCGAAGGAAAATGAGAACGATAAACTCGCAATAGGAGAGATCCTTTCCGCTCACTTCGGCACGTCAGCGACCAACGCAAATCAAGTATCCGTACTATTTCTTGCAGCGGAACCAACCAACGACAGTGCCTTGAGACTAGGAAAAGAATTCCGCGAGATTCAGGAAGTCATCGGCATTGCCAATCGCGTCAATGCGGCTCTGGTTCTGGAAATGCCCCAATTTGCCACGCGACCTAAGGATTTACTCAACAAGGTCCTCGGTTTTCGCCCTAGCCTCGTGCATTTCAGTGGCCATGGTGACCAGTCTGGCGGACTTAAACTTGAATCCCAAGATGGCCGGAGCCACACCGTTGAACCCAAAACCTTGGCAGATTTCTTTTCACAGTGCAAGCAATACCTACAGTGCGTCGTACTCAACGCATGTTACTCGTCCGAACAAGCCAAAGAGATCTCAAAACACATTCCCTATGCGATCGGAATGAGCGATAAGATTGGCAACGCGGATGCCGTGAAATTCTCAGTTGGTTTCTATACCGCTCTGAACAATGCGAACACAGATTTCCCAGCGGCCTTTAGCGCTGGATGCAGTATGCTTAAGCTCGAAAACAGCCCCTACGTGAATGTGCCGGGATTGTATCGAACCGGACAGCGAGTCCAAGTGTAGGCTGATGAACAACCCAAATCCATGCCTTTAGTCCTAGGAACCCGTCATGCGTGAGATAAGACTCAGCACTGTAACGATCAGAAGTTTGACCCTGATGGCTGTGGAGGATGCCATCGAATATCTAGCTATGGATTATCCAGGTTTAGCGGAACCCATTCGTAAAGGATTGCCGATTCGAACCCGTGAGAGGAGGGTCGAAGATCTCTCTGAGGAAATTTGTAAAAGGTGTACTCTGCAAAGGAAGACAAGGGTTCAACGACTTCTTGAATCCTATCGGGAATTGGACGCCACCAAAACCGCTCTAGTCGATCAATGGTTAGACCGATGGAACGCATTCGTAGTTCGTTTGGATGAAATCAACCAACGAAGTCAACCACGCAGCGGGGCTAAAAATCCAGCTCTTTGGTTTGAAACGACGGTTGAGAATGAGGCTATCGTTCTGGTCACCCAACAACTCGCGCCCCGCGCCGACTTGGCGGATGTCGTCGGTGTTGTATCCGATATGTTGGCAGATTATCGAGAACATGGAGTCGATCAGCTTGACCCAAGCGATCGGTTGGCTCTGCTCTACGCCTACAGCATCGTCGAGCGGGGTACGGTTCCGAATCAACGGATTCATCCGATTCGAACCGATGTCCACCGGGAATACCCAACTTATCTGGCCCTTGCCGATCCTGGTAAAGGTCATTTGCAAACGACCGTCTACAGCAAGGAGATGCTTCAAGGAACGATCGTCCACGTTGAAACGATCGACCGTCAGGGCAACGACGACCGCGAAGCCGTTGAACCTTACCGAATCCCATCGATTCGGGATGTGGCAAGAATCCGAATACACGTTGGAAGCACGACCCCTTGTTCTGTCTTTGTCGGTCGGCCGGTCTTCGAAGGCTGGAAACGAGGGGAAAAGGATTTTGTCCTCTTTCGCCAAAGCCTCCTTAAGGCTGCCCACACAGTAGGAGCCACTTGCTCCTCGATGTTCTATCTCGGAGTTGCAGAGTGCAAAATCGGCATGGATGGTTTGACTTACAAACAAGCCATCGAGGTCATGCAAGCGATCGCGGGCAATGTTATCCGGGACAGGAGTCGTCAGCGACTCTCGGCGGCGTTCAATATCAACACCCCGATAATGGACGACCGGGGGGTAGACCGCGCTAATGCGGTGGAAGTCACCGGGCACACCGAGATCGCTCGCCTTGCGATCGAGCTTACCTCCAGTGGTGGTTTCGATAAGGTGACCCTTGACGGCGCAATCGACGGAGAAAGCGTCCCTTTTTTACAGCAAATGAAACCTGTGGATTTAATTGATTTTGTGCATCGCTCGCACTTGAAAGGACTAGAAACCTATATTTCGGCTGGCATGGATGCATCCAACATCGGAGACGCAGTACGGATAGGTATCGGCGGTGTGGGCATGGGTATTCGGCTTCATGAGAATAATCAAGTCAAAGAGATAACGCACATCAAGAGAGATGCTCTTGAAGTCCTAAGGAAAAGAGATGAGGCGTGGACTGAAACGGTAGGAAAAGCAGCTGCCTTGCTTGCCAAGCTCGATTGGCTAAATTCGAGCGAGGCGATCACTGAGGAACAGGATGAAAAGAGAGAAGACCTTTTCGTTCATCTCAATGAATACCATCGATCCAGCGGAGCGGATCGAGAGACCAAGGAACGTCTGACCGGGAAATTGAATCGACTTATTGACGAGTTGTCTCTCGTGGTGAACCAACGGGCGGAGACGCTAAAACAAAGCGAAATAAGAGGCCCTGGTGATGAATTCGATCCGATTTTTGCGATCGCAGAAGCACGAGTGAAAGCGGACGAAATCAAGGGTAAGGAAACCGATCCTGAATTGAAAGCTTATCTGGAACGCAGGGATGCAGAAAGTCTCAAGTGCCTTATGGGGTACCAGTGATTGGCGAGACACTCAATAGGAAGTGCGAAAAAGAGAAGTACCCATGCATCAAGATGAATTCAAGCTTCATCCTTCTGTCAGCGTTAGCTGCCAATTGAGGACCCTCACCGCAATCGAAACGCAGATCCGAAACGCCATCAACGAGAGGATTCGTCCTGTCATTGAAATCGACTTGGATCTTTGCGCATTACAACCCGTCTACCGTACGATGCAAGCTTTAATGCAAGTCGGACATGAATTTCGTATCGCTGAATTTACTCAGCCAGGTTTGCTTGGCATTCTTCCAGGTTACTCCGACGAGGCCTGGGACGCTTTCCTGAGTGGAACGCATCTAGAGCGATCCTATCCCGAACTCATGTGGCGGGAGAATGGACGTCTAACACGCAGCCATGGCACCCCGTTTGGACGCTTTCACCAACTCTACTGGACGACAGCCTGGATGTCCGAGGACGAACCCACCCCAGGACTTGGTTCGTTCGTTCACCACATAGAATCGCTTGGCGCATGCTGTGTCTTTCTCTCGGGACGGTGGGAGGACGAACATGTAGAACCGTCGCTCGAGTCACTAAAAAGATCCGGGATACCTCACCCAAATCTGGTCATTGGAAATCCTTGGCACGAAACCAAAGCCTCGTCGCCCCAGAATGTTCTTTCGGACTCGGCGGTGAAAGCATGGCGGCAGAAGGAAATCCATAGACGCTTTGGAACGCCGGTAGCAATCATCGACGATCGCATCTCCAACAGGAATGCAGTCCTAACCGAAAATCCAACGCCGATGCTTTCCATCGCCATCGCGATCCCGGGATTTACCTGCGATGCCAACAGCACCAACGCAACTCTACGGATATCAACCTTTGAGCAGTTTTGCCAAACGATAGACTCTCCTCCTCAACGTCCATTGATGAGGACTAGGTATCCTGCGCTCGGGTATGGGCAAGTCTGGAGAGGTGAATACGCTGGGCTCGGGAAAAATGGGCTGGGATATTGCTTACCAAAGCCCGAAGGCAAGGTCACCCATAATGAAGATCCTCAGTTTGGGATGCTACTGCCGACAATCGAAGAGAAGATAACCGAGGAGCAAGCACTCGAACTCTTTGAAACGACGATTCCCCAAGAGGAGCTTAACGCGCTTCGTGACGCATATCATATGGCAAGGAAACTGGCCGCCCTAGGATTAGCGGCACCATGGAGTGCATCCTCTGCGGAGGAGAACGGCAGTTTCGAAAAGGATCTCTGGAGATCGCTGGTTTGCGCATGGCTCCATAGTCGCGATATGGAGATCCTGATGAATGCCTTGGGATTTCCACGATCTCTTGCTGGTATCCATGATCTCCGCGAATGGGTCGATCGCGACGAGGTACAATGGTTGTTGTTATCCACCAGTCCGGTCGATTCCGACCGCATTCGTCGCGCGAACTATAGTCCTTGGTTAGTTGCCTGGGCCAAGCAACTCAGAGAAGAGCAAGTGAATGTCAGTTTCCTGAACCCCCATTTGCTCGTGGATTTGTGTCTGTGGACACCAAAAAGGCAAGGTTCGCAGGATGCCATGGACGTTCACCGACTCTCAGATCATCATGACGGTGACGGGGTTGAACGTTACGATCCGATCGAGGCGGGAGTCAACAACTTACTCCATCAGCGTGAGGGTCGATTTGGGGTCAGAAAAGAGCCGGTCGTTTCCTGGAGAGAACTGCAGGAATCAGTCGCGACCGAAACAGGTTCCGCCGATTTGGCCAAGAATAGTGCATCCCGCAAGGTACTCAGTCAAGCAATAGATACTGCAGAGAAACTAGAAACATCAGGTTGGATGACTCCCTGGTTTGTTTGTGAAAAGATAGGATGATCAACACCATGGCGGCACCCACCAAAAAATCAGTTCTGTTTATCAATGGAATTCTTGAACAAGAATTTGCGGAGGAATTCTCAGAAATCCAGGATATCCTACATGACTCGGACTTGTCATTGCTAGCTCCGCTGTTCGATGCGTGTTACGAGCGAATCAAAAAAAATGTGAAAGCCGCAAAAGGGCTGTCGATCATCTATTTCGCTGGCCACGCTGACTTATCCGGTGTACAGATACGGGATCGTAAACCCCAACAAAAAAATCTTGGTAACAACGCTCGTTTAAATGCGGAGTTGATTCGCGAAGCATTGAGGAGAAAAAAGGAAAATACGGTGGATTTGGTCCTTCTTAATTGCTGTGAAACCCTCGAAATCGCAAAGCGTATCAGAACGCTTGGAGTGGCCAAAGCGACGATTGGATGGGGAAAGGTCACTACCCACAAGTGGTGTAAGCATTTTGCGACTGAGTTTTTTAGCCAGCTCAAAAGCAGTTTTACCGACGGGGAAATGGCAGTCAATAATGCCTTCAATTCAGCAAAAGTACACATAGATGAAAAATACGGACTTGAAATATTCTTCCACTCGAAACCATCTTTTGATGTCACTGTAGAGTTGTGTATAAAAGTTTTGGATAAACAGTGTATCCTGGCGAGGGATTTAGCAGAATTTCTCACGCTTCCCTCTGATGCGAAACCAAGGGAAATTGCAAGTAAGTTGATGGACGACAAACAACGAAGGGTTTCACCGATAGTAAAGCTAGCGAGGTTTCTCGCGCGCATTTCCAACCGAAAGCAGTCAATTGATCATGGCTATATTCAGGCTCTGAGGATAATCAGGGATCTAGCCTACACCAAATCATTACCGGACCAGGATCTTGCGACCGTCTCGGAGTCTCTTAGCGATTCCATCGCCAAGTCGATTCCTAATCGCAAAGTAGTACTTCCGTCGAAGATGTCATTGGACCAAATTAGAAACATACTGCAAAAGGCTCACGCGGAACTCAAATCACGTGATGTAGCCACGAGGGAGTTTGGGTTTTATTATAACCATTCCATCGACAGTGATGATAGCAGCTACCTATTTGAGGATAAACTCATTCTCTTGGATTGTACGGAATGTCCAAGTCAGTTAAAGGATTCGAAAAGAAGAGAGGATTACGTTTTAGGCGTTCTGAAAAACGACTATCCAAATTTAAACCTACACCTAAAACAGTTCTTTGAAAAAAAACACGAACTCAATGACTTGTTTGCAGAACTTGTCCAGCATCGCAAGAACACCGTGGCGATCCTAATTCCCGAGGATCAATGCGAAATCTGGAATGTTTTTTTAGGCAAACACCGGGAGGTCATACCCGTTATTAGACCTCTTCTTGACCAAAAGGTTTACAGTTCACTGCACGAAGCGAATCAGAAAGCCCATAGTCTAATCCAGAATCTTCGCGCCAAGGTCAAGCCTCGTTGATCTATGTCCTCTGTTGCACATCTAACATTTTTCAGCAATTCATGAGTAGAGGTGATCGATGTCGATTCGCGAATTCGGTTTTGATTGGAGCACACTTGCTCAACTGCAAAAACGTTTACCGATAACAGAGCAAATCGAGCGTGCCACCCTTGTTGTAAAGACCGTTGGTTATGAGCGAGCTAATGATATACCCTGGGCGTCATTGAAAAACATCGAAGCCAGAAGCTCATTCTTTACGACGTTTAATTCCAAGATCGAGGACATCGACGATCTCAATCTGTTCATCAGTTATATCCGTGCACAGACGGAAGCCTGCCATAATCAATCCGATCATGCATGGCTAACCGACCAGCAAAAGCGACTGGACGGATTTTTGGCCAAGATGCCGAAAACTAAAAAATCATCGGTTCGCAACGCTCGCGAAATAAGGAAGGGCCCCGAGTCACAAAAGTCCACCGCCACGAAGGGCTCAACTAGCTCCAGAGCTAAAGGGACCTCAAAACAGGAAGCTCCAACCAAGAAGCAAACTTATTCACGACTGCACCCAAAGAACTTTGTTAGGGATTGCCTGAAAAACGCACTGATTGACAATGAGGATTTGCTTCAATTGATCTCCCATGCATTATCCGATGGGGGCGATGATCATGACCCTGAGGGCGTCGTCAGTTATTTCACGGATATCGCCGATCAGGATGATCGCGATTTTCCCCTTCGCCGATTTCGTAAGTTGCTCAAGCGGATGCGAGATAGAAAAACGAGGTTTTCAGAGGCGCTTCATCGAACGTCTCTGGTGGTCATCAAGGATCTTCTCACCGTGGCCTCCTTCCCCAAGGAAGACATGCAAAGAATGGAGAATGCCATGATCCAGGTACTGGCCGAAGATTCGGCTTCTATGGATTCGGCGGAACTCAACGCCCACAACCAAAGAGACGCCGAAAAACTCCTTATTGCAACACGCATTAAACTCTCGGGCAACACATTCGACGACTGGCAGATCCCGCAACTCCTCAACCATGATTTTAGTGCGACCAAGGACTTTAGCATCCTGATGGAGAAAGTTCTCGTCGTTCCCGAACCACCTTCCCCCCCCGACAAAGCGAATAAACCGGAATGGTACGCGGAATCCTGCTTGGTCTCCCTTGGGTACGATCCTGACACCCCCGCGTCATCGGTCGACGTATTCCAGGATGTCCTAATCCAAAATGCCGAAGAGGATACAGTCGTTGCGATGTTCATCACCTACGAAAAGCTGGAAACCATCAAAATCTTGAGACAATCCTTTCCGCGTCTGCTTCTCGTCGTACTATCCGAGAAGAATGCTCTTAGGTATTCTCAAATCTATATCGATTTAGTCGATATAGATAACCTACTAAAACGAATGTTAGGGTCCCCGACCAACCCATAAGATCGCACAGTACTTCCCCCCCACCCCACACCATGAAACCACTACCGATCCGGCTCCCCAATGGGGCAGAATTTAAACACCTACTCGATCCTGTCCACGAACAAGCCATCCGAGGCGCCGCGGCCGCAAACCGCCCTCTGCTCGTTCGCGGGGAACCAGGGCTAGGCAAATCCCAATTGGCCTACGCCGCCGCCTCCCTCCTGGGCCGAAAACTCATCTCGTACACCATCTCGGCAAGCACCGAAGCCCAAGACCTCCTGTGGTCCTTCGACGCCGTCAAACGACTGGCCGAATCCCAAGTCGCCGCGCAAATGCTCCGACTTGCCCCCGAACCCACAATCGACAAATCTACAAAAGCCCTAAAGGCCGCACCACAAGACCCCTGGGCCAATGCCGAAATTCGATTGCGCGAAAAAATCGATGTCAAAAAATTCCTGCTCCCAGGCCCCCTCTGGTGGGCGATCGATTGGGAATCGGCAAACGACGCCAACCACGAAAAATTGGCCCCCTCCCCTACCTCGGTGTCGGTATCCGCAGAGGACTGGAAATCCGAACACGGGATCGTCATCCTCATCGATGAAATCGATAAGGCCGAGTCGAGTGTCCCTAACGGCCTGCTCGAAATCTTCGGTGCCCGACAATTCCAACCCCCCGGTTACCCCGATCCGATCGTCTCGAAACCCAATACCAAACCCCCACTGGTCATCATCACCACCAACGAAGAACGGATGCTCCCGACGGCCTTCATCCGCCGTTGCTTCGTCCTGGAACTCGAACTCCTGCCCTGCGTCGACAACCAAGGCAACAAAGCCACCGATGACAAAAAAAAGGCTTTCATCGATTATTTCATCGCGCTGGGCATAGCACACTTCGATACCCAACTCCCCGAAACGCTCTACACAGAAGCCGCCGAGATGCTCTTCGAAGACCGTTGCGAAGCGATACGCAGCCAAGCCATCTGGAGACCCGGGCCCGCCGAATACGTTGACTTGCTCTGCGCCGTGAAAGAATGGGAAGGGGAGATCGATGTGACCAAGGACTCCCCTCCGCCTCGCTCGAAAGCTCGCCGTACCAAACGCTCCGACAAAGAGTACAAAGAGCTATGCCAAAACCTTCGACGCTTCGCACTCCAAAAGAACGTCTCAGGTCGCTAAATGAAGTCCCATCGTCTCGGCTCGAAACGGTCGGTGGTTTGGCGAGGTGACTTGGTCCGAACCCGCCTCTTTGAGTCCGCGTATTCGGACAACCGCCCGGACGTCCTGCCGCTGGTCGATAGCTTGGGCTTTACCGCCGAATTGCCCGTCGAGTCGCCCGAGACCAGTCGCCTGCGCATGGAGAAATTCCGTCAAGATCTCGTTGAGTTCAATCGGTCAAAAAAAGAACAAACAAGCGCCGAGCTAGAACAAACACCGCCCATTCCCACCCACAACTGGACTCCAACGCGGTTTCAATCCCCGCCTTGGAAAGCCCGCAGCCAGGACCCGGAACCTGAGGATCTAAGCCTAACCGAGAATCCAAACGGAGTGCCGGTGGAGCGAGTGCCGCTTCGTCCGCTGGCGACTTGGCCGCAGCTTCGCAACCGACTCCAACCGATGTTGAGCCGTAGCGTTGTCACACGCAAAATCGACGAGAAAAAACTCGTGCAGGCACTTTGCCGCTGCGAATCGATCGCCAAGTTACCCAGGATAGTGCGCAAGCGATCGCCAGAGCAGGTCCATGTCATCGCCGATCGGAGCGATCGGTGCATTCCTTTTTTTGCCGATCAGCAATTCGTCGCGGAGCAGATCGGTCGAGAGCTGGCGCGCGATCAGTGCCGATTCTCCGTCGGTCGGCTCCCTCATTTGCTCGACAAGAGCAATACAAAGCTGCGAACGCAGTTCCGACATGGCTGGAGCGACAACGAGGAGGAACTTCGCAGAGACGACCCCGAGCCGCAAAGCACCGTTCTCATTCTAGGGGATCTTGCGGTCCTCGAGCGGCACAAACCGTATGAGCGAGCCTCTTGGGTGCATTGCTGCCGCCGATGGCGACAGCAAGGGGTAAAGATCTATGCGATGGTTCCTTATGCGACCGATCAGTTGCCGCGCGAGTTTGCCGAGTTGGTCGAGCCGATCGCTTGGCAAGGCAACGGGATCGAGTATGCAAGCGACCAACGGAGGGAGGATCTGCTGCGAGCGATATTCGTGCGAGCGTATCCGGCCATGCAGCTTGAGCCAGCGTTGCTACGCGAGTTGCGAACGATGGTGCCCGATGCGATGGACGCATCGCTTGAGTCCGACATTTGGCAGCACGATTGGTTGGCCAGCAACCATGTCGGTGGGGCCAGGAACGATCGGGTCGATGTCAAGGAGCGTTTGCAAGACGAGTTTGAGCTTTTGGAAGATGAAACAAGGCGATTGGTCTTGAGCACGCAGCGTCGAATCCGCCAGAGCGCTGGTTATCTATCGCTGTGGCAATTGGAGTTTCTCAATCAGACGCTTCGTACGCGAAAGTTGCTCAAGGAGTACAAGCAGGACACCGCCGCCATGCGCAGGACGCTCAAGCAGTACGAAGCGTACGTGCTCAAGGATGCGGTACCTGATGACAAGCACGATCAGATCGCATGGTACTCCAGGCGAGCGAGCGAAGCGGCGCAGGGTGATGACTTGGTTGGGGATTCGGTACGTCGCCTTCAGCGTACCTTTCAAGAGAACCATGGGCACCATCGGGCGACACGGATCGACGAGATTAGGAGCGATGGCATCCAAAGGTCCGTTGGGCTGATGGGGCTTTTTGACAAGATTGAGGCCAGGGTGATCCGAAGTGGTAGCGAGGTCGCTTCGGTTGGCGCAGATTGGGTGACGATGCGATCGACATCACCGGTGATTGAGGTCCAAGTACCTCAGTTGGATTCTGCGGCTCGGCGGGAGCGAGACTTTTGGAAATCGGGTGTTAAGCCCGATTGGGTGAGCGATTATGGGACCGATGAATATGGGGCGTGGTGCGAGTTCCAAGTCCCCCGGCATGACGGCAAGGGGATGGTCACGCAGCGCATGCGATGGATCAAACCCGGCGAGTTCCTGATGGGCTCGCCAGAGGGTGAAGAGGATCGAGATTCCGATGAGTCGCCTGCACATTCTGCGAAGCTGACCCAAGGGTACTGGATGGCCGATGCGCAGGTCACGCAGGAGTTGTGGATGGCAATCGGCACAGGTGAGAATCCGAGCGACTTTGAGGGTGACAGCAATCCGGTGGAGAATATTTCCTGGGAGGATAGCCAGGCTTGGCTTGAAAAGCTTCGAGAGCATCACGAATCTCTCCAACCATCGTTACCGACCGAGGCACAGTGGGAGTATGCATGCCGAGCCGGTTCAACGAGTGCGTATTGCTTTGGTGATGATCCGAAGGAACTGCCGAAGTACGGCTGGTTCGATGAGAATTCGGAGCGTAAAACGCATCCCGTGAAGCAACTCCAGCCCAATGACTGGGGTTTGTACGACATGCATGGCAACGTATGGGAATGGTGCAGCGATTGGTATGGAAAGTACCCTTCGTCCGCTCAGTTGGATCCTACCGGTCCTGCGGAGGGCTCGTACCGCGTGATGCGCGGCGGGAGTTGGTTCAACCCCGCGCGGGATCTGCGCTCGGCTTGTCGGCACTGGGACGCCCCGGGCGTTCGGAACAATTTACTGGGCTTCCGCCTCCTGAGTTCTGCTCTAGGGGCCGAGCCGAGCGAGCGAGCGATGCTGCCCGTCGCGGAGCAGGGCACAGAGCGAGCGAGGATCGGCTCGGCCGAGCCTGCGTATG
>Ga0172376_10007681_pt1 | contig 11442 bp, 9 predicted proteins | sample Lak35m_FD_121114 | JGI IMG/M metagenome (GOLD analysis project Ga0172376, IMG submission 121114) | Freshwater microbial communities from Kabuno Bay, South-Kivu, Congo - kab_092012_35m | ecosystem: Environmental > Aquatic > Freshwater > Lake | place: Democratic Republic of the Congo: South-Kivu...
AACTCCGTTTTGCGGCTCTTTGCAACACGCAGAACGAATCTTCGCCTCAACTTCGAGGAGCTTTTGACATCCCAGCCTCGTTATTCACACCCCTAACTGACTTTCGAGACACTCACTAGCTCATCTCTTCGGGAGTCGCTTCGCATTCCAGTTGTTGTGAGTGAAATTTCCTGAGTTCAGAGAGAAACCGCAGTCCAGTTGCAGGAGCGGGATGAGTTGCGCGGACTGCGCCGGGAACTCGCGCCGGAGAATCGCCTCCCGGTTTGATCGACTGCTCCGTCAGGTCAGTCGTGACCTACATGCCTTCGTGGAAAGGTCCGGCTTCGGCGGACCGGAGATGGGTTGCGAGGGAAATCATGCTCGACGGATACCGCCTGCTGGTCATCGAAAGCGCTCCGCTGATGGCGGAAGTCACGGCTTATCGCCTTCAACTGCTGGGCTATCCAGTGTCGGTCTCGACGGTCAGCCGCGATGCCTGGAGCGCGATTGAGGACAGCCGCCCGGATGCGATCCTGCTGAGTCTCGATGCCGATGCTCACACGGCTTACGACCTGATGGAACGACTGACGAGCGAGACGGCGACAGCGGATGTTCCCATTCTGGTGATGTCCGAAACCGCGGATCTCGATCGCGTCGAACGTGCCTGGAAGCAGGGGGCCGCCGATTACCTGGTGACGCCTTATGACCCGCTGGTCCTGGAACAGAAGATCTCGCGACTGCTGCGCGACCGGGTGCCGCGCGAACAGCAGCAGGTGGAAGCGGGCCAGCCCGCTCTGGCCGCGGCCGGCACTGCTTGAAAGTCCATGACTGAGGTGAGGTTCGAAACGCGGCAGTACACGGCAATGACGGCAGAACAGGCGGAACGGGATCATGGTGCGACGACTGGGTGACATTCTGATCGAACGCGGCTTCGCGACTTCCGAGCAGGTTCAGAAAGCTCTGGCCACCCGTGGAATCCTGGGCGAAACCCTGATGAAGCAGGGCGTCGTCACGCGTTCGCAGATCGGCGAAGCCTTGTCTGAACAGTTTGAAGTTCCGTTCGAGGACATCGTTCCCGAAGAGGTTCCCGCGCAGATCGTCCGTCTGCTGCCCGAAGCTTTTGCGCGCCGCCGCCGGCTGGTTCCCGCTCGTGTCAGACAGGGCTGGATGCTGCTGGCGATGGAAGCTCCGGACGACATCGAAGCGATCTCGGAAGTCGAACTGATCACGGGATACAAGGTCGATCCCGCGATCTCGCTGCGGCAGGACATTCTCAAAGTCATCGACCGCAGCTTCGATGAACGAGTGGCCGCGCGGCAGACGGCTGTGGATATCCGCATTGCCGAACTGGAAGCCGCGAGGGCCGCGGGCGACATCACGGTTCAGAACACCGAAAGCGACGACGCTCCGGTCGTGCGGCTGGTCCGTTCCATTCTGATGGGCGCGGTGAATGCCGGCGCGAGCGACATTCATCTCGAACCGCACAAGCCGCAGATGCGCGTCCGCTACCGCATCGACGGTCAGTTGCAGCAGGTCATGACCATTCCCAGCGACAGCGAGGAAGCCGTCGTCGGACGCATCAAGGTCATGGCCGACATGGACACCACTGAAAAGCGCAAGCCTCAGGACGGCACGCTGACGATCAGCGAAAACGGCCAGCGCGCGAGCTACCGCGTCAGCTCCATTCCAACCGTCGACGGGGAGAAGGTCGTGATGCGCGTGCTCAACGAGAACAACCGCATCTTCACGTTCGAGGCACTCGGCATGCCCGAACGTGAAGTCACCACATGCCGCGACCTGATCGGCAAACCGTATGGCATGATCGTCGTCACCGGCCCTACCGGCTCCGGTAAAACCACGACCATGTACACGATGCTGACCAACATCGACTCGAACGAGAACAACATCAGCACGATCGAGGATCCCGTTGAGTTCCGGCTGCCGGGCATCAATCAGGTGCAGGCCAACAACGAACACGGAATGGGCTTCGCCAACGGTCTCAAGTATCTGATGCGGCAGGATCCGGACGTGATTCTCGTCGGCGAAATCCGCGATCACGAAACCGCCACGGCCGCCGTGCAGGCCGCACTGACCGGCCATCTGCTGATCAGCACGCTGCACACGAACGATTCGGTCGGCACCATCACGCGGCTCAACGATCTGGGGCTGGACTACTTCAAGATCGCCGGTTCGCTGCTGGCCGCGATGGCTCAGCGCCTGCTGCGACGCGTCTGCCCGCACTGCCGCGAAGCGACGGTCCCCAATCCATCCATGCTGGACTACCTGCTCGAAGGCCGACCGCTGCCCGAAGGGGTGACCTTCTACAAAGGCCGAGGCTGTCCGCGCTGTCTGGGCACGGGTTACGCGGGGCGCCTGCCGATCTATGAGATCATGCAGGTCTCCCCGGAACTGGAGAAAGGAATCGAAGCTGGACTGCCGGCCTCGCGGCTCCGGCAGATCGCCATCAGCGAAGGCATGACCGCGCTGCCTCAGGCCGGTCTGCAGCAGGCCATCAACGGTCTGACCACGGTGGAAGAAGTCTATTACAAGCTCTCAACGTAACTGCCGTGATTGGGCGAGTCGCCAGACTGCAGTTGCACCGGGAGGGCGAGGCTCCTGCCGAGCCGAACCGATCAATGGCTGACTCTGCAGACCCGGCTCGGCGGGAGCCTCGCCCTCCCGGCTCTGATCAACCCGGATATCGATCCCGGTGAAGAAACAGGAACCGTGATGTCCACTGCCACTCTGAATCCCGCAAAGCCTTCCGGCTTGTCTGGCGTCCTGAAAAAGCTGTCCGAGATTCAGGTCGGTGGCGGCGGGAGCGGCATCCGGAAAAAGGACATGGTTTACATCTTCCGCAGCCTCGCGACGCTGCTGGAGAACGGCCTGTCACTCGCGAAGTCGCTCAGTACGCTGCGCGAAGAGAAGTCACTGAAGCGCTACCGACCGTTGTTTGAAGCGATGGAACGGTCCGTCACACAGGGATCGACGCTGAGCACCGCGCTGGCCGCCTATCCGCAGATCTTCAACGAGTTGATGATTCACCAGATTCGAGTCGGCGAACGGTCGGGACAGCTCAGCGAAACCATCTCGCGGATCACCGTGCAACTGGAAACATCCGCCGGCCTGAAAGCAGCCCTGATCAAGAAGCTGACCTATCCGGCACTGCTCTCGACCGCCGGCGCCGGCTCGTTGACCTTCATGATGCTCTACGTCGTCCCGACGTTCGAGAAGATGTACTCGGAATCAAAAGCGGAACTGCCCGGCATCACGAAGTTCCTGATCGCGGCCGGCGCGTTCCTCACGCAGTGGTCCATACCGATTGCAATCGCCATCGGAACGCTGGTCACGATCTTGATACTGCTGTGGCGCCATCCGACCGGACGGCTGTGGCTGGATGGTCTGACGCTGAAAGTTCCGGTCATGGAGAGCTGGCTGCGGAATATCGCCGTGCTGCAGTTCACCGACGTGCTGGGCAATCTGATGGAGTCCGGATTCACTCTGGCCGAGGCACTGCCTCATACCAGCCGGGGCATCAGCAACCGGGTTGTTCGCGGCAGCGTGGAGGATCTCAACCGGGCCATCGTGCGCGGCGAACGCTTCAGTCGCGAACTGGAGCGGCGGTCGCACATCTTTCCGCCCGTGGTCACGCAACTGGTCATTGTCGGCGAAAAAACGGGAACGCTGCCAAAAGCCACGCGGCACATTCGCGAGCATCTCAAACGTGAAGTCGAGCGGTATACGAACCTGATGGTCGGGGCGATCGAGCCGGTCATGACCATCGGCCTGGCAGCGGCTATCGGAGGCATCCTGCTGGCCGTGTACCTGCCGATGTTCGACATGATCGGCGCGATGAATCATTGAGTCCGCCGGCGGTCGGCGTTGATCCCGCGCGGGAATCGTTCATCGCGTTGCACCCGGCGCTCCGTTCGCCGTTTATCCTGAGAATTCAACACCATGATGACGTCATCGTTGATCGGCGCGACGCGCTCTGTTCGCTCCGGCTTCACGCTGCTCGAAGTTCTGGCGGTCACCGTTCTGATCGGGATCACGGCGGCCGTCGTGGTTCCACGTCTCGGGCGGGTTGGTGGTCAGGCGAAGCTGCATGTGTGTCATCAGTATCGCGCCGATCTGAACGCGTTGATCGAACGCTACCGCTTCGCCAGGAATGCCTTGCCGAAAACGCTGGACGAACTCAGCAGTGACGAATTCTACGGCACCGAACTGCCCGTCTGCCCGGTGGACGGAACCCGGTACACGATCGACCTGCAGAATGGCCGCGTCGCCGGACATCAGCACTGAGCTGCAGACCGCACAGAACGCTTCCGGCAGAGTGAGTCCGTTGAACTGCGAGCCGGTTCTTTTCTCTAGGAGGGTGTCGTTAAGCTCCTGGTGGTTACGGAATGATACTTCGTGCGGCTCAGAGTGAGATGTTCGTGACCTCTGATGCCTTCGTTTGACCCGCAGCCGAAGGCGCAGGCGTTTTCGGTGTTCGACAGCCATTCAAACAATCAAAAGTCTCATTCCTGACCGCGAGCAGTAGAACTTCGCGATGGACTACACGGAAGATGATCATGAAGAAGGCTCGCCGCACGGATACGGAATCACTTCCCACCATCGGGCAGTATCTGATCGATCGCCTGCATGCGCTGGGAGTGAAGCATGTCTTCGGCATCCCCGGCGACTTCGTGCTGCGGTTTTACGGGATGTTGAACGACAGCCCGATCGAGGCCATCGGGACCACCTGCGAAGCGCATGCCGGCTATGCGGCGGATGCCTATGCGCGGGTCAACGGACTGGGGGCGGTCTGTGTGACGTACTGCGTCGGCGGACTCAGCATCTGCAATCCGGTGGCCGGAGCCTTCGCTGAAAAGTCGCCGGTGGTGGTCATCAGCGGTTCGCCGGGGATGAACGAGCGGAAGCACAATCCGCTGCTGCATCACAAGGTCCGCGACTTTGAAACGCAGCGGGATGTCTTCGAGAAAATCACGGTGGCCAGTGCGGTGCTGCACGATCCGGTCACGGCCTTCCGCGAGATCGACCGCTGTCTGGAAGCGGCCCTCCGCTTCAAGCGTCCGGTCTATCTGGAACTGCCGCGCGACTGCGTCGATCTTCGCGCGCCGCATCCGCATGTGCCGACGGTCACGGATCACGAAAGCGACCGGCGGGCGCTGAAGGAAGCTCTGGAAGAGGCCACTCGATTGATTGCCGGCGCGCGTCAGCCGGTGGTCATCGCCGGAGTTGAAATCCATCGCTTCGGTCTGCAGCGGGAAGTGCTCAAGCTCATCGAGAAGAATCAGATCCCCGTCTGCGCGACTCTGCTGGGCAAGTCGGTCATCAGTGAGAAGCATCCGCTGTATCTGGGCGTGTATGAAGGCGCGATGGGCCGCGAGTCCGTGCGGAGTTACGTTGAAACCAGCGACTGCGTGATTCTGCTCGGCACGTTCATGACGGATATCAACCTCGGCATCTTCACCGCGAATCTCGACCCCGGCCGCTGCATCTATGTGACCAGCGAAGCTCTGCGCATCCGCCATCACTTCTTTCACGACGTCCGGTTGGAGGACTTCGTCCGGGGATTGGTCCGCAAGCCGCTGGCCATGTCCGCGGAGCCTCCCGTCATCGAACCGCCCCCGGAAATGATCGCCACCGATGAACCCGCCAGCGCAGTCAGCGTGAAGTCCCTCTTCGCGCGGATCAATCAGATGCTGGATCGTTCGTTTGTCGTCATTGCGGACGTCGGCGATTCGCTGTTCGGCGCGGTCGATCTGTCGATTCACCGGCAGACTGAATTCATCAGTCCGGCTTACTACACGTCGATGGGTTTCGCGATTCCCGCCGCGCTGGGCGCGCAGACGGCGAACCCGAAACGCCGGCCGATTGTGCTCGTCGGCGACGGCGCGTTTCAGATGACGGGACTGGAACTCTCGACCATCCTCAAACGCGGTTACAACCCGATCGTCATCGTGCTGAACAATCACGGTTACACGACCGAACGATTCCTGCAGGAAGGTTCGTTCAACGACATTCCCTGCTGGAACTATCACTGCCTGCCCGCGTTCCTGGGCGGTGGCATGGGGCTGGAAGTCCGCACCTGCGGCGAACTCGATACCGCGCTGGAAACATCGCTCGCGAACGAAAAGACCTTCACGCTGATCAACGTCCATCTGCGACCGGATGACATCAGTCCGGCTCTGCAGCGGCTGGCCGAACGGCTGTCGCGCCGGGTGTGAAAGCTCGTCTCACAGTCCGTCGATCGGACGGTCACCTTCCAGTTGCTGGATGGCCTGTCTCAGTTCATCCGGAACGCGGACCGGCTGTTGAGCGGCAAAGTCAAACATCACGATGGTCGAGACCGCTTCGGCGGCGATCGCTCCCAGCGACTCGCTGACCAGTCGATGTTCAATCCGCAGGCTGCTGTTGCCGATACGGCCGGCCCGTGCCCCGATGCGGATGCGGTCGGGATAAACAAGCTGTCTCCGGAAGTCGCACTGCATCGAAGCCAGAACGCTTCCGATGGATGCCGGCAGAAGGCTTTCCGCGCGGCGCCGGATCAGGCCCGCCTCTTCGCACCAGGCCACGCGGGACGATTCCCACCAGCGGAAGAACACGACATTGTTGACGTGTCCCAGCGCGTCCTGATCGCCCCACTGGACCGGCAGTTCGATGATCACCGGGAATTCGCTGAGCATGTCTGTCTTTCACCTGCGGAGGCTGGTGGAGAATCACTGCGCGACGGCGCTCGAACGCCCGAAAACAACTGGGATATCGCTGTCCGGATCGATGACCTGCGTATCGACGGGGAGGCCCAGGTCGCGAATGGCGCTGCTCACGCGACGCGCCGTTTGGAAGCTGTCGGTGGCCACAAAGAGCCGGATGACGGCATCGCGCGGAGCGGCCAGCAGGATGCGGCTGAGGATACCGCCTTCGGACAGCGCCTGATCCACTGGTTCATCCGGCGCGTCGTTCTCAATGCTGATGATACCGGCGAGCTGTGGCTGGATTCTGACGGTTCCCGATCCATCAGAAACGGCTGCGGAGCGCAATTCGTAGGTCAAGGTGACGCCCTCAATCGGACCGACGCGGCCACGCTGCGTTTCCCCTTTCAGGATCGACATCGTGCTGTATTTCTCACGTGAATTCACCTGACGCACGAGATCGTCAATCGGCATGTGGAGAACCCGCCCGCCATCGACCCGGAATGCGATCTCAGGACCACTGACACGTCGGGCGATGGGATTGATCCGCAGTTCCAGAGACTCCGTGGGCGGAGCGGCCTGACTCAGTGTTTCCAGTTGCCGGTTCGCGTCTACCAGTCTGCTGCGGAGCTTTTCGTATTCGGCGTCGAGCGTCGCGAGCTGTTGACTGCTGCTGCCCGCACGAGTCCTTGTCGAACGGTATTGCTGCTGGAGTTCGCTCAGTCTTTCCGATTGCTGCGACAGTTCCTGCTGGATGATCCGCAATTGAGCGTCGCTGCTGCTGAGATCCGCAGCTGCCAGTTTCCCGCTCAACGCGCTGGCTTTGCGGCGAGTGTTCTCAATGGCTTCGGCGATCTCCTGCGCCGTTGGCCCGGTCGGTCCATCCGGCACTGGATCTTCCGGACGTGGAGCCGGTTCCGGAATCTGTATGTCAGGCGGCTCAGCAGGAGGGGAAGGGGCTGCCGGTTCGGGAGCCGCAGGAAGAGGCGTATGTCCTGCGGCGATGAGTTCCGCGTCAGAGACCGGCGCGCGCGCCGCCTGCAGCCCGGCCAGCATGATCAGGATGATCAGAATGCCGACCAGATTGGCGACGATGTCGAGAAAGGAATCCGATCCGAACTGTGGTTCGGCCGGTCCGCCGCGCCCCCGCATGATGGTCCTGACTGTGCTGGTGACTGGTTTCGGTTTTCCACGAAAGCGTGCAATCGAGCTGTCACAGGCTCCGAGTTCGTTTTCAGTGAATGTGACTGACTTGAGTTGTGGTGCGTTTCACGCACTCAACTCACGAGTCCGTTGCTGTTACTGAGTGGCTTGACCGTCGGCGATCCGGACATCGACATCCACTCCCAGTTCCTTCAAGGTTTGTTCCAGCAGCATGGCGACCTCATCCCGTTGTTCCGGAACGGTCAGAGTCACCTGTGGAGTCCAGTAGAACTTTTCGGGTGGCGATCCCCATTCCAGGGCAATCCGGTCGATGGCGGAAACCGTCCGATTGACGATGTCCAGACTGCTGCGATCGGCCAGACGAGTGACCTGGTAACGTCTGGCAATCACCACCCGGCGGTCTGTCACGATGAGTGCGACAGGTTGTTCCAGCCCCAGAGTGGATCCTGGGTGATCGATGCCCCAGCGACGGCGGGTTTTCATCTTTCGATCAGACTCGATCATCCGACCGGGGCTGGCGTTCGAGGTGGTGTCGCCGGGTGCGGATTCCAGTGGCAAAGAACGATCGCCGGACGGAGACGGGCCGGGAGTACCGGTTGATGGACTGGCTCCGACCGGGGCGGAGTCTGCGGTGTCTGACGCTCTTGTGCGAACGTCGGCGGATTCCGTGGAACCCTCGCGCGAGACCGTGAGGGGGCCTGCTCCAGCCGCAGCCGGCAAGCCCGACCGTGTGTTGCCGGATTGAGCATGCGCTTCAGGATGACGGGAAGAGTTTCGCGCTCCATCCAGCGGCCGCAGGCCGGGCAGGCGTCCGCCGCTGGTCGGTGTTTGCGAGGCGATCATCCCGGACTCTGGTCTTCGTTGTTGAAACTCACTGCTTTCGAAGAACCCCGCGGCAGGAACCGGGCCGTGGACCAGCCGGCCGGAATCCACAATGCGTGGCGCCGCGGCTATCTGTCGCGGAGCGCCGGGCCGCAGCGGAGACTGCTCCAGGTGCGGTCGCAATGCGATGGCCGGATCGGGGCCGATGGCAATGGAGCGCTCAATGGCTGCCCGGCACTGCGCGATCGCTTCCGGCGTTGTACGAGGTGTCTCATACTGGAAGTCCGCATCAATCAATTCGTATCCAAACTGGCCCACGATGGCTTCGAGCAGAATTCTCGCGACCTTGAATTCCTTCGACCCATCCGGACGGACCAGAAGCAGTGCATACGGTTCAGAGGATGTCCTGCCGGCGGCTCGATTCTGTTCGGTCCAGTAAGCGGACAGTGCGCGGATGCCTGCCAGAAGTGGATTGTGGCTCGGCGAGTAATCCACCAGCTCATCCGTTCGCAGCGTGATGTCTTCTGCGACGAAGCGGATCGAATTCTCCCGGCATTCGATCACGATGGGTTGTCGCACCGTTCCCGTCTGGCCGTCGAAAGGGACGATGGCATAACGCGGTGAGGCCAGACGTTGCTTTTGCGCCGTCAGCAGTTCGTCCGACTGTCGGAGCAGTTCGCGGACCTGTTCGGTTTCGGCTTTCAGTTCAAAGCTGCGGCGATCGGCCTGTTCTCTGGAAAGCGTCGCCTGATTCAACTGTCGCTGCAGCTCCAGTTCCTGCTTCCGCAATCCATCCAGTTGCTGACGCAGAGCCTGTGATTTCTGTTCGATTCCCTGCAGGCGAGCGGTCCGGTCTTCCAGCGAGGCCTGCAGACGCTGGCTCTGCGCTTCCAGTTCGCGAAGCAGCTCCAACTGGTCGGCGGAGGCCAGCTCCGGTGGCGGAGATGCCGTAACGGGGTGTTCAGAACCGGGCATTTCCGGAGCCGGCACGGCTCGTTCCGGGATGACGGACTTCTCAGCGGGCGCAGTCTGTTCATCAACCGGAACGATCTGACGTGCAACCGTTTCCGCGACCGCGGCGGCACGCAGCCGGGCGGAAATCATGATCAGCAGCAGCACCAGCGCCCCGATCGTACACATCAGCACGGCCAGGAACGGGAACAGCGACACGGGGCTGGAAGTGGCAGTCTGACGCGTCATGACGGCCGCTCGATCTTCACTCAGGACGTTGTGGAAAGCTCAACAGAGCAGGGGAGAGGCCCGTTTTCTTCAGGCGGCGCGCGATTGAACGCGGGCCGTCAGCAGATGCACGGCGGCCGTCAGAGTGTGCAGAGTCTGGTCGAGTGGTTCGGTCGGAGTCAGCCGCTGCAGATTCAAGAGCACTTCGCGCTGCTCACTGCTGATCTGCGCCAGCAGTCCGGTTACCGCCTGTTGAGCATCGGCTTGCCGGCTGGCGGCTTCCGAGTAGACGCGCACCTGCGATTTCCACTCACCGGAAGCTTCCTGCCAGCGGCTGGAAGCGGAATCGAGACCGTCAATCAGCCGGCTTCTCATCGCCGCCAGCGTGGCCTGATGCTCTTCGACAGAAACATGCATGACTGCCAGCAGCGATTCATTCAATCGCTGCTGCTGAGCCTGCATCGCTTCCTGCCAGCGGGTCTGCATGGCCTGCAGAGCCGAGTCCCACATCTCAATCTGCCGATTCAGGAGACCTTCGGCCTGTCGAATCAGCTTCGCGGCCAGTTCCGATTCCGCTTCAGCAATTGGACTGGAGCGTTTTTCTCCGGGGAAAGCGGTCGCTGCGATGGACAGCGCCAGCAGTTCAACGCGCGACAGAATGGTTCGTTCGGTGCGCTCAATCAGGAATGTGCCGAACACGAGCACCAGCGACAGCATCAAGGCCTGAGCCGTAGTGCCGAAGGCCACACCCAGATGTCCCACCACCACATTGAAAGAGGACTCCAGCTTCGCGGGATCCAGATGCTGAATGGCTTCCGTGATACCAATCACAGTACCTAGAAAGCCCAGAATCGGAACTGCCCACGTCACGGTGCGGATCAAGCCATAGCTGTTATGAAGCTGTTCGCCGTCAAATCCCGCGAGATATTCCAGGTGCGAATTCAAGTCCTCAGCGGACTGGCGGCTCTGCACGTGGCCGGCGATGGATCGCAGCCGGCGCGCCGCGTGAGACGACTGCACTCGCGCAGGCAGGCGGTTCAGTTCCGCGATCAGCCTCCGCGCTGTCACCGGAGCGGACTCGTCAGAACCTGCTTCGGCGAACCTGAATTGCAGGCCGGCCTGCTCGTGCGGCAGATGCAGTGTCCGCGTTCCCAGAACTGCCAGCCCCACCCAGAACAGGATCGTCGTGGCGTAGGCAATCGGATGGCTGCAGAAGAGAGCAATCAGGTGCGGGTCGTAACCCGGCAGTGACGGAAGCGCCAGATAAAAGGCGATCGACGCCACTCCGCCGATCAGCAACGGCGACAGAGCCAGAGACGTAAGCCATTTCATCCGTGATTCCTCGCCAGTCAGCTTTGTCGGCTGCAACTTCTTTGACATCAAGCGGTTCCGGGTGCCTGCGGCCGTTTCCGGGTTCGCTCAGGGAGTTGTCAGCGCAGTCCGGACCGCGGCCGTGAATTCCTCACCGCTGTTAAAATCGGCAAAGCTGGTGCATCAGGTTGACTCAAACCTGGCAAGGCTCGGGGGACGGACAATCGCGGGCGCTGGTTTCAACCGGCGGTAAACGAAAACGCCCGCGATATGACTCGCGGGCGTTGTG
>Ga0172376_10007682_pt1 | contig 11442 bp, 7 predicted proteins | sample Lak35m_FD_121114 | JGI IMG/M metagenome (GOLD analysis project Ga0172376, IMG submission 121114) | Freshwater microbial communities from Kabuno Bay, South-Kivu, Congo - kab_092012_35m | ecosystem: Environmental > Aquatic > Freshwater > Lake | place: Democratic Republic of the Congo: South-Kivu...
ACAGTCCTTCATTGCGGACGGCGGTGCTGCTGAGTCTCTCTGTCTGGTGCTTTGCCCGCGCGTACTACTTCGCATTTTACGTCGTGCAGCATTACATCGACGATTCCTACCGCTTTGCCGGACTGCTCGACTTCACCCGGTATGTGCTGGAACGACGCTCCCGCCGGAATACGGACAGCTCCGGTCCGACCTCGAATCCGTCTCCGTCCCGCTCCGAATCCACGCCATCCTGATTTCTGAAAATTCCCTGTCGGGATTCCGAGCTGTCCGACGAGTCCCCTCACCAGGCGATCTCTTTTCTTTTTTGATCAGGAATTCAAGACATGGGCCGAACATTCATCCGCTGCCTGCTTCTGGCAGGCCTGGCTCTGCTGACGCTGCCGGTCGCGGCTCAATCCCCGCCGGCTCGATTCACGAATCTGCTGGAGGGCCTGCGTCCGTCTGATCAGGCCGTGTCCGGTTCGTGGCGGCAGACAGAAGCGGGCCTCATCACCAATGCCATGCCAGGTTCGCGACTGGCACTGACCGCGCCGCCGGCTGCGGAGTACGACTTCCGGGTGACGTTCACACGCCGCTCGGGAGTGCATTCCATCGCTCTGCTGTTTCCGGCCGGCCGCGGTCAGGCGTCCTTTGAAGTGGATGCCTGGGGACAGCATCTGGCCGGCTTTCAGAATGTGAAGGGCCAGTCGATGCGCGAAAATTCCACGCGTGTCTCCGATCAGACTCTGACCAACGGCGAGCGTTATGTCGCTGAAGTCCGGGTTCGCAAAGACCGCGTGGAAGGCTGGCTCAATGAGAAGCTGCTGACCACGTACCGCGGCGATGGATCCGACCTGACACTGTCCGACCTCTGGCGTCTGCCGGAAGCCACGCTGGGCCTGGGAGCCTGGGAGGCCGAGACCGTCTTCCATTCCGTCGAAGTACGCCCGGCCAGCGAAGGCTCACCCGTTCGACCGGCTCCAGAAACTCCGACCGTTGCTTCAACCGGAACCACGAAAAAAGCCGCACCGGCAGCATCTCCCGCCAGTCCGACTCGCGCCGCTCCAGGCCAGCGACCGCAGACGCCTTCCAGTCGTGCCGCAGCGCCTTCTGCAGGTCGAACCGGTCGAGTCCTGATCGTGATTGCCAACCATCATTTCTTTTACCGCGAGTACGGTGATCCGCGTGCGGAACTGGAACAGGCCGGGTTACGAGTCACCGTCGCGGCGGGGCGCAAAGCCCCGTGCCGTCCGCATCAGGGATCGGGAGAAGGCGCGGATGGCGGAGTCGTTCAGCCGGATCTGGCGCTCAGCGACGTCAAGGTGGATGACTTCGACGCCGTGCTGTTTTCCGGAGGCTGGGGCGCGTCGATGTATCAGTTCGCGTTCACCGGGCGCTACAACGATCCGGCTTACAACGGCGATCAGGCGATCAAGGCGGAGGCGAACCGGATCATCAACGAGTTCCTCGCACAGGACAAATACGTGTGCGCGCTGTGCAACGGCACTTCGGTTCTGGCGTGGGCCAGAGTGAACGGCCGCAGTCCGATCGAAGGCAAACGAGTCTGCGCTCCCCGTCGACAGGCCGCCGCCGGCCTCTACAACGGCCGCCCGGCTCAACCCCCCTGCAGCTGGCACGCGGAAGCCAACGGCGCGCGAGTCTCTCCAGCCGGCTCCATCGGCCAGCCCGGCACCGCCGCGGACGACGTCCTCATCGACGGCCGCATCATCACCGGAGAAGACGATCCCTCCGCCCGCGAAATGGGCCGCCAGCTCGCCCGCGTCCTGACACAACGGTGAACCCGGCGACGCAGTGACACTGCCCGTCGCGGGAAGTGGCTTGTGATACGGATCGCAGTAGAAACTCGCGCATCTTCGGCGGGGTGGCTGGGGTCGAGCCGAAGGCGCGGCCCCCAGCGATGTTCCAGTCTGGCTGGTGGCTCACTCCATTTGGCCACCGTCGCGCGACGCACAGAAAGTAAAACGCAGAGGTCGCTGAAAGCGCAGAGAAGAGGCTGTGGCTGTGATACTTCACGCGGTCAGGTATGAGACTTTCAATTGTTTGACCCGCAGCCGAAGGCGCAGGCGTCGAATGGTTCTCGAACTCCGAAAACACCTGCGCCTTCGGCTGCGGGTCAAACGAAGGCCTCAGAGGTCACGAACATCTCACCGCGAGCCACACGAAGTCGAATATCCTCTGCGGCCTCAGCGTTCTCTGCGTTTCAACCTGTCTCACATCATGGCGACCAGCCTGCGGCGTCCTCGCTGACCGAATGACGAATGCCGGTTGTCTCCAGTCGTCTTGTTACAGATCGAGATGGCAGGGTGCGTCAGGCTCTGTTTGAGAGGCTTCAGCGCTGTCTCGCTGCAACCCGGCTCCCGTCTCATCAGGAATCGCTTTTGCGCTGACCGATGGCGATCAGGCGGCGCGTGGAGCGGATGTAAAGCTGGCCGTCGATGGGTGTGATCGACGCGCGGAACAGTTCCTCCGGTTCCGATTTCAGCGTGTTCTCCGCAATCACTTCCGGAGTGTTACCCGGACGGATCACATACGTGGTCCCGGCTTCGCTGATGAAGAGGGCCAGACCGTTGATCGCGACGGGAGACGCGGAGAAATTGCCGCCGATGCGGTGCTTCCAGAGTTCCCTGCCGGTGCTCGGCTGATAGCAGGTCACGATGCCCTTCATGTCCATGACCAGCATGTCATCGCCGATGACGATCGGCGACGGACAGTCGCGACTGCCGCGCCGCGGAGTATGCCAGGCCATGTGGCTGCCGGTGACATCGCCGGACCCGCCTGGCTTGATGGCGTAGATGTCGCCGGCGAGGCCGTTGACCGTGCAGAGCAGTCCGTCGGCTGGAGTCACCGTCGGTTCGCCGCGGCCATTGAAGCTCTTGCAGAACCACAGTTCCTTGCCGGTCTGAGGATCATAGGCACGGACACCGGCATGACCGTTGACGACCACTTCAGTGCGATCACCGGACTCGACAACGATCGGAGTGCTCCAGCCGCGATTGTTCGGTCGAGGAGTCGTCCAGACGGTTTTCCCCGTCTTCTTATCCAGCCCCATGATGAAGGCTTCCGCATCGGCGTCGCCGTTCTGAATGAGCAGATCGCCGACCAGGATCGGGCAGGCGGATGTTCCCCACGGGCTTTCAAACCGGCCCAGATCGCGCGACCAGACCGGTTTCCCATCGACCGTGCAGCAGTGCAGACCGCCGCGTCCGAAGAAGGCGAAGACCAGTTCGCCGTCGGTCGCGCAGGTCGCCGACGCCCAGCCATTCATCAGGTGCGACGGTTCCGGCTCGCCGGTCCACGCGACATGTTCCCAGCGGACTTTGCCGGTGGTGCGATCCACACAGAAGATGACTCGCTGCCGGCCTTTATCCAGTGCGGTGGTCAGGAAGATGTTGTTCCCCCAGACGACCGGCGATGACTGGCCCGCACCTTTCAATTCCGTCTGCCACGCGATGTCTTGATCGCTCCAGCGTTCCGGCAGTTCCTTCTGCAGCGTATGCCCGTCCTGCAACGGTCCGCGCCAGCGAGGCCAGGTGGCTTCCGCACCGACCGTCGAACTTGCGAGACACAGGCCGAGCAGGCTCGACCACAGAAAGGCCCACGTCATTCGCCGCATAGCAGATCCCCCGGAATGATTCTCAATACAAACGTGTCTCATTGAAGCGGCACGAGATGAAGTTCAGCGACTGTCCACTCGCTCGAATACCAGCGGATGATCGGAGCTGGGATCGGCCACACGAAGGCTGACCTTGCCATCCATGACATCCTTGAGCAGATCGCCGCAGACTTCCCCGCGCCAGCCGTTGCTCAGGCGAGGCCGCTCCGCATCCGGACATCCGGCCTGATACCAGCGAACCAGCGTGCGAAGATCGGCGGAATTGCCAACCAGTCCCGTGGACACATCCAGTTCCGCGCAGCGATTGGCCAGCGCGATCGCCAGCAGCTTGCCGAGCACCGGCTCATCCGGACCTGAATCCTGCTGCTCGAACCGTTCCGGCCATTCGGTCTTCGGCAGAGTCAGCGCGGCACGAACACATTCGATGATCTCTTCGGATCCGCGCCGGAAGCTGGTCCGGTTCATGTCGCGGGAGTTCATGAGTTCGGATTCCGACTGCGGCTGCCGCCGCGCCAGATCCACCAGCAGGTCATCGCGGAGGATGCGTCGCACGGGAACATTCCGGGCCGCCGCCGATTCCTCGCGCCAGCGATACAGCTCGCGCGCGACCGCCAGTTCGCGCGGATTCAACCGCCGCACACCGGACAGTCGAGTCCAGCTGTCGTCGCCGCGTTCGGACACCATCTCGTCGATGAGCCGTTCAAATTCCTCTTCGGCCCACGACAACCGTCCCTGCTCGCTGAGCCATTGTTTCTGCCTGGCCCAGCAGTCCAGCACGTGCCGGACATCATCGAGCGCATAGCTGATCTGTTTCTTTGTGAGCGGCCGGCGCTGCCAGTCCGTCCGGGTTTCCGTGGCATGCACGTTGCGATTGAGCACCCGCGAGATCAACCGCTCGTAGCTCAGCGGATAGCTCGTGCCGCGCAGTCCTTCGGCAATCTGAATATCGACCAGCCGCTGCGGGCGACGGCCGGCGTGCGTCAGGCAGAAGCGGGTTTCCTCGCGACCGGCATGCACGACCACCGTGGTGGTCTCATCCGTCATGATGTCCCACCACTCCGCGAGCTTCACCGTGAAGGGATCAACGACCGCACAATGCTCGGTCGTGGCGAGCTGCACCAGGCACAATTGAGGCCGGTAAGTGTTCTCGGAGATGAACTCCGTATCGAAAGCCACAGCTCCGGCCTGCCGGATGTGGGCGCAGAAGTCTTCAAACTCATCCTGCTCCGTAATCAGTCTGTCCGACATGGTGTCTGTTCCGCCTGGTCCTCCCGATCCCGACGGGAGCGTCTGCTGGGCCGGAATAGTGTCGTGCGGTTCAGGACACGGCAAGCATCCTGGCACCAGGGACTTCCGGGGCGTCGCGCAGCCGTGATTCAGGACGCGGTCACGAATGAGGCGTTTGATCGTTTAACCCGCAGCCGGAGGCGCAGGCGTTTCGGAGTCGGTTGACTATTATACACATGTGCATCCGGCTGCAAGTCAGTCGAAAACCGTGAAGGCGGTGAACTTCTCGCAGAGTCGTGAAGGCAGGACGTCGCAAAGCAGAATGAGGGATCGGTCCATCCTCTTCGCAACTCCGCGCCGTTGCGTCCTGGCATGATCGCTCTTGCCGAAACATATACTTCACGCGGCCATGAATGAGGTGTTTGATCGTTTAACCCGCAGCCGAAGGCGCAGGCGTCGAATGACCACTCACCTCCGAAAACGCCTGCGCCTTCGGCTGCGGGTTAAACAAAGCGGGAGGACGAGCCAGCGGTCGGAACCAGTCCGCCTCATCGCGGCGCAGAAGTCCCCTCTCCGCTGCAAGTGAGAACCGAAGTCGCCAGAATTCTGATGGGTTCGACTTTGCGACCGACTGTGGAGAGCGGGATGAATCGTCCGGCGGGAATCATGTGGCTGGTGCTGTTGATGCTGCTGACCGGCCTGATGTCCGGGCCGGCTGGACTGCTTGCGGCCGATGAGCCGGAAACCGCACTGACTCCTGAGGCGTTGAAATTCTTTGAAGCCCGCATCCGCCCGGTGTTGATCCGGCACTGCTACGAATGTCATTCCACCGAGGCTGCGGCGGCGAACCGCTTGAAGGCGGGATTCTCGCTGGATACGCGCGAGGGTCTGTTGAAGGGTGGCGAAAGCGGTCCGGCGATTGTGCCCGGCTCACCGGAACAAAGTCTGCTGCTGAAATCGCTGCGGCACGATCCGAATGCGTCGGGGATGCCTCCGTCCGGAAAGCTGCCAGCCGATGTCATCGCCGACTTTGAACGCTGGATTGCGCTGGGTGCGCCCGACCCGCGACGAGGTACGGCGGTCGCAGCGCGGCGCGGCATGAGCATCGAAGAAGGCCGGAAGTTCTGGTCGTTCATTTCTCCGCGACAGACTCCGCGCCCCGCAGTCAGTCGTCCGGACTGGCCGCGCGAGGAACTTGACTGGTTCGTGCTGGCGAAGCTCGATGAGCAGCGATTGACGCCGCTTCCGGATGCGTCGCCGCGTACGCTGTTCCGGCGACTCAGCTTCGATCTCATCGGCCTGCCGCCCGATCCGCGGGACGTCACCGACTTCGAACGCCGCTGGCAACTCGCGCTGCAACCATCGGCACCGATTTCTCCAGATGAAGTGCTGGCCGAGGCCGTTGACTCACTGCTCGACTCACCGCACTTCGGAGAACGCTGGGGCCGGCACTGGCTCGATGTGGCTCGCTATGCCGACAGCAACGGCCGCGACCGCAACGTCTACTTTTATCATGCCTGGCGTTATCGCGATTACGTCATCGCATCGTTTCAGAACGACAAACCGTTCGATCAATTCATCCGTGAACAGATCGCGGGAGATCTGCTGCCGGTCGCCACGCAGGATGCTCGTGACGAACAGCGGATTGCCACCGGCTTCCTGGCGCTCGGCTCAAAGACGTTTGAGGAAGCGAAGCCGGAAGTCTTCCGGATGGATGTCGTTGACGAGCAGATCGAACTCGTCAGTCGAGCGGTGCTGGGGCTGTCAGTCGGTTGTGCCCGCTGTCACGACCACAAGTTCGATGCCATTCCCACCGCGGATTACTACGCGCTGGCCGGTCTCTTCCGCAGCACGGAGACGCTGTACGGCTACGGTCCCAAAGGGATCAAAGCGACCGCTCACGCGAACTCGGAACTGCTGCCGGTCGGGCCGGACGCCGAACGCCTGGGACCGGACGGTCTCAGGTATCTCGCGCGACTGCAGGAACTGACGCTGGCGCAGAACACGGCGCGGTCGGACCGCTATCGAGTCGTCCGGCGTCTGGCGGATGCGAAGCTGCAACTGGTGAAACCGCAGGTCGACAACGCCGCGCTCGAACAGGACATCGCCCGCATGGAAGCGGAGATCAGGGACTGGGATCAGACGGTGAAAGCCGCCGAGACGGCGCTTCAGACCGCGATGGATTCCGCTCCGCCGCAGCCGGGCTGGGCGATGAGCGTCCGGGATCGGGCCACGCCGGAAGACAGCCGCATTCATCTCCGGGGCGATGTCAATTCGCTTGGCGATTCGGTGCCGCGCGGCATGCTGCAGGTCATCGCGCTGACATCGGCAGCCCGCTCCGATCCGCAGCACAGCGGCCGGCTGCAGCTCGCCGAGTGGCTGACCAGTCGGGACAACCCGTTGACCGCGCGCGTCTTCGTCAATCGAGTCTGGCGGCATCTGTTCGGTCGCGGTCTGGTCACGACGCCGGATGATTACGGAGTCAACGGCGCCCGACCTTCGCATCCGGAACTGCTCGATCAACTCGCCGTGCAGTTCATGAGCGAGGACTGGTCCGTCAAACGACTGATCCGGCATCTGATCCTGAGCCGTGCGTATCGCATGGCTTCCGGACCGGAGTCGTCTTCAGCAGTTGATCCGACGATCCGCAACGCGCTGGAGTCCGGTCTGGGGAAAGATCCGGACAACGTCTTTGTCTGGCGGATGAGTCCCCGCCGGATCGAAGCGGAGATCTTTCGAGATGCCGTGATGAACACAGCGGGCACCTTGAAACGCGCGCCGCCGACGCCCGAGGAAAACTTCCTCATGCAGTTCAATCCGTATCGCGAAGATGAATACCGGACGTTCAAGCCGTTGTTCACTCCCGGCGACATCGACCGCCCGCATCGCAGCGTGTATCTGCCGGTCATTCGAGGAGTGCTGCCGGAAGTGTTTCAACTGTTCGACTTCGCGGCTCCGGAACGTTCGGTGGCGCAGCGCGATGAAAGCACCGTGCCCGCGCAGGCGCTCTATCTGATGAACAGCCCGTGGGTCATTCAGCAGGCGCGACAGACCGCACTGCGCCTGCTGACAGAGGAAAAGAACGACCGGCTCCGGATCGTGCGGCTGTATCAACTCGCTTTCAGCCGCGAACCGCAGGCGGACGAACTGATCCGCGTCGAGGCTTTCCTCAACGAACCTTTGCCGCTTCAGAAAGCAGACCCGCTGACGTCGGAACAACTCCGCGAAGAACTCTGGACCAGCCTGTGTCAGGCTGTCTTCGCCAGCGCCGAATTCCGCGTACTTCGCTGAGCGGCGGGTTCGCTCCGGTTTGTTGCCAGCTGCCTCTGGATGTCTCACTCCGGGTTGAGCGCGGTGTCAGCGCGACCTCTGCGACGAACGATGGCGCGAGGGTCAGCCGCCGCTGACGGGGGGGAAGCAGGAGACGGAGCTGTCCGCGGGCAGCGGCTGGGAGTCGCGGGCGTAATCGGTTCCGATTGCCACATGCAGCGACGACGACACCGGAGTCAGCGCGGGACACTGGCTTTTCAGCGCCGCCCGGAGATCGGCGACCGTGGCCGGTTCCGGCAGTTCGACGGTGATGAGTTCTGCTCCCGCCAGGTCGCGGGCACGAGCAAACAACCGCACTGAAATCCGCATGAGGTCTCTCGCTTCAGATTGCAACAGCGTGTCGCGAGCCGCCCGGTCTCACAACGTCACCGGACAGTTTGAGCCGTGTCACTGATGCGGCGGGCGAATCGTCTTTCAGCCGCCGGTGGCCAGTCGCAGACCGATCCGGCAGGCCTGCAGGAAGCTGTCGATGTGCAGCGTTTCGTTCACGGTGTGAATCCCGTTCTGACCGCAACCCAGCGTCACGGTGGGGATACCGTGCGCGGTCATCCAGTTCGCATCCAGGCCGCCGTTGCTGATCCGCAGTTCGGGAGCCAGACCGATCGCTGAGACGGCGGCGGAGGCGGCGGTCACGCAGGGTTCGTCCGCGGACAGTTTGAACGATTCATACTTGAGTTCGCTGTGAAAGCGGATGCTGCCCCGCTGGCCGGAGACGTTCTTCAGTTCCTTCGCGGCCGATTCAAACGCTTTCCGGATCTGATCGACGATCTTCGTCCGGAACGCGGGATCGTGACTGCGCGCCTCCGCGCGGATCTTCAATTCCGGCATGACGACATTGGTGGCATCGCCGCCGCTGATGACTCCGATGTTGCTGGTTCCTCGCTGCCGGCCTTTCTCGATCAGGCCGTGCCAGCCGTTTCTGGTCAGATCGGCAATGGCCAGGGCGGCGATTGACGCGGCGTTGACGCCGTCTTCCGGATGAGCGCCGGCATGGCTGGCGATGCCGCTGATCTCAATCTGAATTCCGTAATCGCCGGTCGCGCCGATGGTGATCATCGCCGGCGAACCTCCGTCCCAGTTGAAGGCCAGCTTCGGTTTGCCGAGCCGGCTGATCTGCGCCAGTCGCGCTCCGATCAAGCCGACTTCCTCCTGCACCGGCCAGAAGAGCGTCAGCGGCGGATGAGGCAGAGCCCGGCGCAGCAGCTCCAGAGCGGCCGTGAGAACAACAGCCGCGCCCGCGCGATTGTCGCCTCCCAGCGCTGTCACAGGAGCCTTCGGCCGGAACACGTCGCCGTCGCGCACGGGAACGCAGCCCACGCACAGCGGAACGGTGTCGATGTGGCCCATGAGCAGACGCCGCGGGCCGCGCTGAGTGCCGGGCAGCTTCACGATCAGATTGCCCGTCTGGCCGCCGATGGGACTGCGGCGGTGAGCATTGTCGGTTTCGATCGCGGATTCCGGCACGCCGGCCGATCGCATCCGATCCTCGATGTACGCGGCGATGGCGCCTTCTTCGCCGCTGCGCCCGGAGATGGCCATCATCTCCTGCACGCGCTGGAGGGCGGCGTCGGTATCGAGATCATCCGAGGAACGAACGGCAGCAGCTTTCTTCATGAGCGAATCCATGCGGGTGCGGGAAATATCTGGAAGCTGGCGGATGGAACCGGATCGTCGCCGGTGGGGCAAGGATCGAATGGGAACCTGCGGCCTGGCAGACTTTAACGACCGTAGAGGTCACAACTGGAGTGCCGGTCATGGAAGCTGCCCCGGCCTGAAGGGTCAACCAGATGGTTCTCGATTTCCGGTTCGGCAAGTGACGAACAAACGGGATACACCGTCCGATGTTGGCGCGGAGTGGAATCGCTCCGTGCGACAGAGGTTCCTCAGGAGAACCGTCAAGTGCTCCGACTCCAGTTTGCCCGCCCCTGTTCTCTGTCTGCCCGGCAGCGGTTGATTCGCTGGGGAGTGTCCTGTCTGCTGGTGGCCGCGTCTGGCAGCCTCCTGCCGCTGACCTCCGGAGCGCAGGCCGCCGACCGGTTGCCGTCTCTGGAATCGGTGTTGAGGAAGAAGTCACCGATAGCGGCTCTTCCGGAAGTCGAGGAGCGGCCGTCACCAGCGTCACTGGCTCCCGCGCCGGTCCCGCCGGATCTGCTGCCGGAAGTCATTGACGGACAGCCCGCGAACGCCGCGCCGCAATTCATCCCACCGGAACCAGCGCTGCCGGACCTGGCTCCGGTGGAAATCGAGACCGTGCGGTCCACTCCGTTCTGGGTCGGTCGGGAAACACCGGAGTCCGAGTTCTTCAAGGACCGCGTGCTCGCTCCGGAACACGTCAAGAAGCTGCTGGTCCGGGCCAGAATGGAACTCGCCGCCGGAGACGTTCCGATGGCACATGCCTTCGCGGAAGCCGCTGCTGAAGTCGAGATCCCCTACGAACTGTTCCACAAGAAGCCGGAAGTGGTGCTGTCCGAAATCGAATATGTCGCCGCGCGAGCCTTCAAGCTGCGTCCGGCCTCCCTGCAGCAGGACGTGCCACCGGCTCCGGTTGAGCAGAGTCAGTCCCGGCAGATCAACAGCGATCCGAATGCCTGGCGCGCGATCGGCTCGAAATCCATGAAGCTCGGAGCAACCCCGTCCGCACCGGCAGACGCGCCGGTGGCCGAGCTGCCGGAAAGGCGTGCCTGGCGGCGTCTCAGTCAGACCCCGGCTGTGAATCAGCGCGCTGGTGCCGGTCGCGAGTGGGCTCCGATGGCCTATTCCTGGCAGGCTCCGGCTTACGAACACAATCCGCTGTACTTCGAGGATGCTCAACTGGAGCGATACGGCAACGAGTTCTGGTTGACTCAACCATTTCTCTCCGCCGCGCGGTTCTACGGGACGATTCCGCTGCTGCCCTACCACATGGGGACCGAAGGTACCGGACCGCTCTGCACGGTGTTTGACCTCGGTCATGACCGGCCGGGAGACTGCGTGCCGTACTCCGTGGAACTGCCGCCGTTCAGCGTGACCGGCCTGATTGCGGAAGGCGGCGTCATCACCGGCATGTTCTTCCTGATCCCATAGCCCGCGCCCGGTGCGGCAGGTTCAGTCCGGTCTGGAAGCGGCTTGAATGCTGGTCTGCGGCGGGAGCGCTCGAACCCAATCGTTCGCGCTCCGAGTCTGTGAAAGAATCACGGCAGGGTGTGACCAGCAGGCAGGAAAACGCAGCGGTGTGCCGGCGCAGAGAACATTCCGACGGATTCAAGCATTGATGAGCCACAATATTCTGCCTG
>Ga0172376_10007683_pt1 | contig 11442 bp, 9 predicted proteins | sample Lak35m_FD_121114 | JGI IMG/M metagenome (GOLD analysis project Ga0172376, IMG submission 121114) | Freshwater microbial communities from Kabuno Bay, South-Kivu, Congo - kab_092012_35m | ecosystem: Environmental > Aquatic > Freshwater > Lake | place: Democratic Republic of the Congo: South-Kivu...
CGCCACCTCGAAAGGGTGGAACAGGGGTCAAGCTGTCAGGGAGTGGATCCGCAGACGGCCTGGCCCTCGCGGGTGAGCGGCTCCGCCGCTGGCGCTATCCCTCTCCGCCCTACAGGACGAGCTTCCTGGCGCGGTCCTGATGGGCGGCGAAGCCGGGTATGCCCTGAAAATCAGCTATGACCTGAAGCCGCTGTGCCGCCATCAGCAGGGCTGAACCGGCAGGGGAGGGGACAGGGTTGCCTGAAAGTCCAGACGAAAGACCACTCAGGCTCGCAGATGTCATGCCTGAAGCCGATCGGGACAGGGCCTGGCTTGCAGCCGCACGCGTCAAGGCTGGCCTTGGCAAGGTGAGATCAAGGCTTTCAGGCAGCCCTGGGGGAGGGGAGGAAGAGGGGCGAGCGAGGGGATTCGAACCCCCGAATGGTGGCGCCACAAGCCACTGCCTTAACCACTTGGCGACGCCCGCCGCACAGGCTGAACCTACTACAGCAACCGGGGCGGGGGATCCGGGCCGGGGCAGGGCTGCCGATCCGCCGCACCCGTGTTGCCCAGGCCGATCGCTCATCCAGGCGGCCAGGGCCAGGGCTGATTCAAGCTCGGCGCGGTGGCTGCGGCCGAGGGGGCAGGGGGGCAACCCGCTCCTGGCAGCGCCTGGGGTGCTGAGGCTCCATTCCTGGTGTCCGTGCCGCGCACGACTGGCGAAACCGGCACGTTGAAGCGGCCCTGCGGCCAGGGCTGCCTCAAGGTCGAGATCTCCACGCGGCACTGCGGCTCAATGACAGGCGGTCGCAGGATCGAGCGCTGTCGACGCCTGAATCTCCGCCGCGAAGACCCAATCCTTGTGGCGGACGTTCAGGCAGCCCTGTCCAGGGGGCTGATCCGCGGCTCCGCCCCTGGCCCGCGCCGATCGCCGCCGATCGCCGCTGGTTGCCGCTGGTTGCCGCTGGTTGCTGGCTGGTTGCTGGCTGGTTGCTGGCGGCCGGTCTCGGCGCTCCCTTGCCCTTGCCACCGGCTTTGCCATCCTGGGGGCCCCGCCCGGTCGATGCTTGCCTCGCCGCCGCCCCCACCTCGAAGCCCGGGTCGGCTGGGGCCTGCTGCTGATCGCCCTGGTGGCCGGCCTGGTCGGCACCAATCCCGGGCCCGGCGCCTTCGAGGAGTTCGCCGCCGAGCGGCTCAGTGACCTGATCCGCGAGGAGTTCTGCCACCAGGGCGGCCTGCCGCTGATGCTGCGCCTGGTGATCCAGGACTGCCCGGGCCTGGTGCGCAGTCAACGCTCTCTGCTCGGGCGCCTGGCCCGCCAGCACAGCCATCGCTACAACCTCGGCGTCGTGAGCCTTTACCGCACCGAGCTCGGCGGCCAGCGGATCCTGCCCCGCTGGCAGCTGCCCCGCTATGAGGCCCTCACCCTGGGGCTGGCCGGCCAGCTGCTGCTGCTGCAGGCCGAGGAGGTCGCATGGCAGCGGCGGGATGGTCGCCAGAGCTGGCTTCCCGGCGGCGGCCTGTGAACCGATCGCCGCTGCTGCCCTCACCGCTGCCCTCGCAGCTGCCCTCGCGGCTGCCCTCGCGGTTGCCACCGCTGCGCCTGCCGCGGGCGCTGCTGGATCCACGCCTGCGCGGTCTGCCGGCGGCCGATGGCGAAGGGCTGGTGACCCTGGTGCTGGAGCAGCAGGGGGGGCGACTGATCGCCTGGCATCCAGCTCCGGCCGGCGCGGCGGCGCCGCTGGCGATCACGCCGCCGGTGGAGCCCCACGCCCACCTCGACAAGGCCTTCACCGCCGCGGCCTTCCCCAATCCGGAGGGCACCTTCGCCGCTGCCTTCGCCGCCAACAGCTGCGAACACGGCAGCCGCTCGCTGGAGGCCGTGCTGGAGCGCGGCGAGCGAGCCCTGCAGCTGGCCTGGCAGCACGGGCAGCGGGCCGTGCGCAGCCATGTCGACAGCCTCGGACCGGCCGCCGCCGCCAGCTGGGAAGCCCTGCAGAGCCTGCGCCAGGGGTGGCGGGATCGCCTGGAGCTGCAGCTGGTGGCCCTGGTGCCGATCGGTCACTGGCTGACGCCCGCAGGCGAGCAGCTGGCCGCCCGGGTGGCGGCCGCCGCTGGGGTGCTGGGCGGGGTGGTCGGTCCTCCCTTCGCCTCGGCCCGCCAGGACGAACAGGCCCTGCTGGCCCTGCTGCGGCTGGCGGAACGCCACGGCTGCCCGGTGGATCTGCACATCGATGAGGCGGCCGAGCAACCGGGGCGGGGTCTGCGGCTGCTCTGCCGCCAGCTGCGCCACCATCGCAGCCAGGTGCCCCTGGTCTGCAGCCATGCCAGCAGCATGGCCCTGCTCCCTGACGATGCCTGCCGCCGCCTGGCGGAAGCCCTGGCCGCAGCCGGGGTGGGCGTGGTGGCCCTGCCCACCACCAACCTCTGGCTGCTGGGCAAGCGGGCCGGGCGCACACCGCTGCTGCGCATCCAGGCCCCGTGGCGGCAACTGCAGGCGGCCGGGGTCACGGTGGCGATCGGCGGCGACAACGTGCAGGATCCCTGGTATCCCGGCGGCGCCTTCGATCCGATCGAGCTGCTGCGGCTGAGCGTGCTGACCAGCCATGGGCTCCCCTGGCGGCGGCTGGGGCTGGCGCCCTTCACCACCGCGGCCGCCCGCCTGCTGCAGCTGCCCTGGGATGGCCTGCTGCGCCTCGGTGAACCGGTGGATCTGCTGGTGCTCGGGGTGCAGAGCTGGGCGGAGCTGCTGACCCGGGCGCCGCAGCGGCGCCTGCTGCGCGGCGGCCGCTGGCTGCCTCCCCCCGCGATCGAGCAGCCCTCCCCGCTGCTCGCTGGCCTGGGAGGCAGCGGCTGAGCCAGGTGGGCGGATGCGGCCGCATCCGCCCTCGCCCCGGGCTGAAGCGCCGACGCGGATCTGCTTCGCTGGCAGGGTCCCTCCCCGGCTGCTGCCGTGCTGCCCGCAGCGGCGCCGGGGTTCCGCCTCCACCCCGCGGTCCCGATGGTGATTCGCTCCCTGCCCGCCCTGGCGGCCCCTCCCTCCGAGCAGCGCATCGATGCCCTGGTGCGCGAACTGCAGGGTGTGGAGCTGCAGCGCCAGCCGGCTGAGCTGGAACGGTTGTCGCGCGATTTCCACGCCTATTCACCACCGCTGGCGGCGCTGCTGGCGGGCTGCCGCGCCCAGCTGGCAGCGCGCCCCGCCGACCTGGAGCAGCTGCGTCGGCTGGTTGCCGCCTGCGCCCGCCTGGAGGTGCCGCTGACCCTGCGGGGCGCCGGCACCGGCAACTACGGCCAGTGCGTGCCGTTGGCCGGTGGCGTCGTGCTCGACCTGACGACCGCGTTGCGGCAGCTGCGCCACTGCGATCCGGTCAGCGGCGTGATCACCGCCGAGGCGGGCTGCCATCTGGCGGAGCTGGATCGACAGCTGGCCGCCGTGGGGCGCAGCCTGCGGCTGACACCCAGCACCTGGCGCAGCGCCACCCTGGGCGGCTTCATCGCCGGGGGGGCCGGCGGCATCGGCTCACTGCGCTGGGGATTCCTGCGCGATCCCGGCAACCTGCTCGGCCTGGAGGTGATGACCGTGGAGCCCGAACCACGGCTGCTGCAGCTCGATGCCGTCGCCAGCGAACCGCTGAACCATGCCTATGGCACCAACGGCATCCTCACGGCGCTCACCCTGCCCACCTGCCCCCAGGAGGCCTGGCAGGAACTGGTGCTGGGCCTGCCGGACTGGGAGGCGGCCGTGGCGTTGCTGCAGGAGCTGAGCGCTGCGGCGCTGCTGCTCAACAATGCCGCCCTGCTGGAGGCGCCGCTGGCGGCGCAGATGCCCTGGCCGCCCGGCTGCCCGCCCCCTCGGCCGCAGGAGGCGCGGTTGCTGCTGCTCGCCGCTCCCGACAGCCTGCCGCTGCTGCCGGCCTGGCTCAGGGCCCGCGGGGCCACGCTGCACTGGCAGCAGCCCCAGGGGAGCGGTCGAGGCCTGCCGCTGCGGGAACTGTGCTGGAACCACACCACCCTGCACTGGCGTGGCGCCCATCCCGACTGGACCTATCTGCAGCTGCTGCTGCCGGCCGATCCCAGCGCTGCCCTGGCGGCCCTGCGGCAGCGCTGGGGGGCGGATCTGCTCTGGCATCTGGAGGCGGTGCGCCAGCAGGGGGCGCTGCGCCTGTCGGGGCTGCCGCTGCTGCGCTACCGCGGCCCCGATGCCCTCGAGGCGCTGATCGGCCACTGCCGTGAGCTGGGGATCCTGGTGTTTGATCCCCATGAATGCAGCGTCGAGGATGGCGGCCTGGGGCTGGTGGATGCGGCGATGGTGGCGGCCAAGGCGCGCCATGACCCCGCCGGTCTGCTCAATCCGGGCAAGCTGCGCGGCTGGTTGGAGCGTCGCTAGTGCGCCGTCCTGCAACTGCGCAGGGGAACGGAGGGACGATGCCGGCCTCTGGGTATCCAGTAGGGCAAGGCTTCCAAGCCCCATCAGCAGGTCCTGAATTGGGCCCAAACATGCGGGACAGCACACTGGGAGCGCCGGCCCTCAGCCGCAGCCGAGGCTGGCGCGGGTGTCGACCCCGGTGAGCGGATGGCGACCGCTCGCCTCGCGGCAGAGCGCACGCACATCCTCACGATCCAGCAGCGCATCGCTGAAATCGGCATCGGTGACCCGGGCCCCCTGGAAGCTGCTGCCGGAGGCGATCACACCGCGCAGCAGCGCACCACGGAAATCAGCGCCGTGGAAATCCACCTTGTCCATCAGCACATCGCTGAGATCGGCGGCGCTGAAATCAGCCTCCGGGAAGGCCGCCTGGGTGAGGATCGCGCCGTGCAGATCGGCGCCATGGAAGCGGGCATGGCGGCCCTGGGCCCCGGCGAAGGAGGTCTGGGCCAGATCCTGGCCGCTGAAATCCCGCTCGTTCTGGTTGGTGAGCGTGTAATCAACCCCGCTGAACTCCGCCCGCACCGGCTGCGGCTGACCCAGCAGCAGCCCGGTGAGCGCGGCCGTCAACAGCAGCGACAGAACCCAGGCCAGGGCTGCAGGCCTGGGGAATCGCGACCATGGGTCGCCGCAGCAGGTGGGTGAACGCATCAGCGCCTCTGGGCAAGGGGGTCTTCCCAGCCTGGCGGGCCCTGGTGCCGCTCGCATCCCACCCCGGCGGATCTGCCGTCACTGCCAGGCTCGGATCGGCGGGCGGCGGCCGCGGCCGCCGGCATCCCCAGGGTTGGGTTGCGGGGCCCGGGTCGGCTTCAGCGGGCTGGATCCAGCCAGGGCAGCAGCGAACCGAGCAGATGCAGCGAGCCGGTCACCACCGGCCGTGCCTCCTGGTGGGGGGTGGGGCTGGCGAGCAGCCAATCGAGATCCGCCTCGGGATCACCGCCCGGCTCGAGCTGGTGCGCCAGATCCGGCAGGGCCTCGGCCAGGCTGGCGACATCCCAGCAGCGGTGAGCGGGGATGGTGGTGATGCGGGCCCGATCACCCGGTTGCAGCAGGGCCCGCAGCATCGGCACCGCCTCCTTGTGGCGTTGGATTCCCAGCAGCCAGCGCCGCGGGCCTCGTCCGCCGAGGGCCGGATCGGCCAGCTCCCGCGCCAGGGCCTCGGCGGCGGGGGGATTGTGGGCGCCATCGAGCAGCAACGGCCGGCCGTGCCAGCTGCGTTGTTCCAGCCGCCCCGGCCAGCGGGCTGCGGCCAGGCCCCGGTGGATCGCCTCCGCCGCGATCGGCCAGCCCCGGCGGGCCAGTTCCTGCGCCATGGCCACCGCCACGGCGCCGTTGTAACGCTGCCAGCCACCGGCCAGGCCCAGTGGCGGTCCACCCGCAGCCACGGGAGGCAGGGGTTCCAGCCAGTGCAGCTGGCAGCCCACCCGAGCCGCCTGCTGTTCCAGCACGGCGGCGGCCTCGGGATGCTGAGCAGCGCTGAAGGCGGTGGCGCCGCTCGTCATCACGGCGGCTTTTTCGGACGCGATCGCGGCGATGCTGTCGCCGAGATGCTCGCGGTGATCCATGCCGATGCTGCCAAAGCCGAGCACGGGACGCTGCGGATGAATGCTGGTGGCATCGAGGCGGCCCCCCAGCCCCACTTCCAGGATCACCAGATCGGGTTGCCAGGCGGCGAAGCGATCCAGGGCCGCCGCCGTCAGCAGCTCAAATGGCGTGAGGGCATGGCGGCGTGCGATCGCCTGCCAGCGCTGCAGGTCGGCCCGCAGGTCCTGGGGGCTGATCCAGTCGTCGTTGAGCTGGATGCGCTCGCACCAGCTCTGCAGATGGGGGGAGCGGTAGCTGGCCACCCGCAGCCCGGCCGCCCGGCTGATGGCGTGCAGCAGCGTGCAGATCGAGCCCTTGCCGTTGGTGCCGGCGACCTGAACGGCGGGGAAGCGCCGCTGGGGATCACCGGCTTCAGCCAGGGCTGCCCTGAGCCTGGCGAGCCCGAGATCCACTCCGCGGCGGCTGAATGGTTCAAGCAGATCGTCGAGATCGACGGGCGGAGGCAGTGGAGGCAGCGGAGGCAGCGGAGGCAACGGTGGGGCGGCGCTCACTGGACGTACTCCTCGCCCTGAAGGGCGGAGATTCTCGGATCTTCAGGCGCCATCATGGTGCGTCCCCCGCTCTGGCGCCCAGCCCGGCCGCTGCCATGGTCCGACGCTGGAGCACCACCTGAGCGGCAGCAACATCCCGATCTGCGCTGTAGCCGCACTCAGGACAGGCATGGTTACGAACACCAGGATGCTTGTTTGGCACTGCCGCCCTGCACTCAGGGCATTGCTGGCTGGTGCATCGTGCAGCGACGGTCTCCATGCAAATGCCGTGCTTCCGTCATGGCAGGATCGACCGGAATTTCCAGGGAATCGCCCTGCAACTACGCAGTGGAATGGAGGGACCATGCCAGCCCCTGGGCATCAAGCAGGGCAAGGCCCCTAAGCCCCATCAGCAGGTCTTGAATCAGGCCCAAACATGCAGGACGGCACACTAGGTGGAGGGGATGCCGGCCTGATGCTCCAGGCACCAGCGCTGGAAGTCCCCCAGCAGCTGGGTACCGACCCGGTTGCGGATGCCGAGCAGGATGCCTGCCAGCACCGACCGCCCTGTGGCTTCCAGGATGCGGGGCGGGATCAGTTGCAGCAGCGGCGGTTGGCTCACCGTCACCGACAGGCTGGCCTCGCCTTGCAGGCCTTCCTGGGTGGCGCTGAGCCAGGAACACAGGCCCAGGCGGAAGTCATCCACCAGGCCGAGGCCTTCGAGCTGACAGTCGAGGGCCTCGAGTTCCAGGCGTCCGGGCTGGCTGCGGGCCTGCAGTTCCACGATCGGCTGGATCTGCAGCTGAAACACCTGCACCCGGGTGACCGTGTAGCGATAGTGGCCCGGACCGATCGCTTCCAGCTGACGAGGATCGAGCAGCGCCTCGACTACGCGTTGCTGGTCGGAGAGATAGCCAGGCAGTTGCTCGATCGAGTGCTGGACCGGAAGCGACAGCTGCTGACAGGCACGGAAGGCCAGGGGCATGGCACGGAGCCCGGCAGGGCATGATCCTATCGGTCCCATCCCGATTCCTTTCCCGCCATGCGTCTTGCCTTTCTCGGTCCGGTGGGAACCTATGGGGAGCAGGCGGCCCGGCAGCTGGCGGAGCTGGAGGGACTGACCGCTGTCACCTTTGTGCCCATGCCGGGCATCCGGGCGGTGATCCAGAGCCTCGCCAGCGGCAGCTGCGAGGGTGCCGTGGTGCCGGTGGAGAACTCGGTGGAGGGTGGGGTCACCACCTGCCTCGATGCCCTCTGGGAACATCCCGAGCTGGTGATCCTCCGCGCCCTGGTGTTACCGATCCGTCATGCGTTGCTGGGGGATGGCAGCCTCGACTCGATCAGTGAGGTGCTGTCTCACCCGCAGGCGCTCGCCCAATGCGGCCAGTGGCTCAGTGATCACCTGCCCGATGCCCTGCAGCTGCCCACCAGTTCCACGGCCGAGGCGGCCCGCATGGTGCGCGGCAGTCGCTTCCGGGCGGCGATCGCTTCGCGCGATGCGGCTGTGGACCAGCAGCTGGCGGTGCTGGCCTATCCGATCAATGATGTGCCCGGCAACTGCACCCGCTTCCTGTTGCTGGGCCGGGGCGAACGCTCCAGCCGCGGGCCGCTGCTCAGCCTGGCCTTCTCGCTGCAGGCCAACCGCCCCGGGGCGCTGCTGCAGGCGCTGGCCTGCTTCGCCGATGCCGATCTGAACATGAGTCGCATCGAATCGCGGCCGTCCAAGCGGGAGATGGGGGAATACATCTTCTTCGTTGATCTGGAGCTGGCCGAGACGGCTGAGGCGCTGCCGCAGGCGCTCGAGCGGCTGCGGCCGTTGTGCCAGCACCTGGTGCTGTTCGGCGCCTATCCGCTCACAAATCTGGCGCTGGAGGCGAGCCCGGGGCCTGAATCGGCGCCGTGATCAGCGCCGCTGGCATGCAGCTGCCGCAGCCGCTGCTGCGGGGTGCGATCAGGCGCTGATCGGGGGGAGAGCAGCCGGTTTGCGACCGCGGAAGACACCGAACTGCATCATGCCGGTGCGAAACGCCCAGTCCATCAGCAGCAGGGTGGGCGTTTCGCGCAGGCCCTGCAGCACCGCCGCTGCACCGAGACCCAGCACGGCATTCGGGCGGCGGATGCCTTCCAGGATCGAATCGATCCAGGAGGGCTGGGTGGCACGGCTCCAGTCGGCGGTGTCGATCCGCAGGCCACCGCCATGGGGACTGTTCTGCAGGTTGTTCTGCAGGGAACGGATGCTGGCGAACTCAGGATGGGCCCATTGGTCGAGCAGCTGACGCATCACCCAGCGTTCGAGCCGGTTGAGAGGGCCATCGGCGGGATCACGACGATTCCAGTCGGCGACCACCAGCAGGCCGCCGGGTTGCAGCACCCGCAGCAGTTCATCGGCATAGCGCTGTTTATCGGGCATGTGCGGTCCGGCCTCCACGCTCCAGACGGCCGCAAAGCCACTGTTGCTGCCGCCATCGGGCAGAGCCAGGGCCAGGGCATCCATCACCGCGAAGCGACACTGGGGTAGATCCGGCGGCGTCAGCTGCCGGGCCCGATCGATCTGGCCGGGGCTGATGCTGATCCCCAGCACCTCGAAGCCGTAGTCGCGGGCCAGGATGCGAGCGCTGCCGCCGATGCCGCAGCCGACGTCGAGCACGGTGGAGCCGGGCGGCAGGCGGTCGAGACCACTCCAGCGCACCAGCTCATGCACGAAGTCGGCCTTGGCGGCACGGAAGTCGCGGCGGCGCGGTGGATCGCCGTAATGGCCCAGGTGCACATGCTCGCCCCAGAGGCGCTCCAGCAGCCGGTCCTCGGTCCAGCGGTCATAGGCGGCGGCGACGCTGGCCGTTCCCTGGAAGCGGCGATGGCGCTGCAACCAGAGCAGCAGGGCTGTGAGCAACACCAGCAGCAGCGCCGCCACCAGCAACAGAAGTGCAACAGGGTTCATGCCGGCGTCGACCCGCTGCTGTCGCTGTCGGCCTGATCCAGATCGCTGAAGGTATCGCGCAGGACGGTGCGGGCCGCCAGCTGACGCCGGGTCTGATCGAGCAGATCGTATTCCTGCCGCAGCCGTTCACCGGTATCGGTGATCTCCAGCAATGCCTGCTGGTGTGCGGCCACCGGTCCACCCAGGTGGGAGCCGATCCAGAAGGAGAGCTCCCTGGGCAGATCGGGCAGATCGGCGGGCAGAGTGGAGGGTTTGCCGATCAACTTGCCGGTCAGCTCCACCACATCACGCAGGGCCTGGGAGACTTCCGCCGTGAGTGCCACGAGGGCATCGTGCTCATCACTGACCTGATCTTCGATCCAGCTCACCAGTCCCACCCGGAAGGGGGCATCGCGCACGATGTCAAGAACGCGGAAGCGTTGTTGTCCCAGGGTGACAATGTTGCTGTGGTCATCCTCCTGGGTCTGGCAGTGAAGGATTTCTGCGCAGCAGCCCACTTCGGCCATCCGCTGTTGCTGGGGATCCCAGCGCACCACCCCGAAACGGCGATCTTCCGCCATCACGGTGCGCAGCATCATCCGATAGCGAGGCTCAAAGATGTGCAGCGGCAGGACCTCCTGAGGGAACAGCACCACATCGGGCAGGGGAAACAGAGGCAGCTCCCGTACGGCCAGATCGCTCATGCCAGCAGGCCGCCGTCGAGGGCGCCGAGGAGGGGATCAGGGGGGAAGACAAGCGGGGCTCGGGAGGGCTGCGGGCGCAACGCGGTGGGAGGCTTCAATGGCTGGATCCTAGAAACGGCCCCCACCCCCCTGCCGCCGGACGGCATCTGTCTGAGCGGGCCCGCACAGGCCCGCCACGGCCAGCGGGGCATCGGCCCTGCCCGCCGCCCCGCCGCAGGCCCGGCCAGGATGCCCGGACACGGGGATTGAGCGCCCAGCCTGAAGCCCAGGCCCGAGCCCTGTCTTCAGCCCCGCCGCAGGGCCGCCTCAAGGTCGGGAGTTCAGCGCGCAAGGGGGCGACTGATCGAGGCGATCCCGCGGGATTCAACGTTGTCGAGGTCTGAACTCTGGGCAGTGGAGCCGGCCTGCGGCAAGACTGTCAGGCAGCCCTGGCCCTCAAGGTGGCCCCGATCCCCGCCGCCGCGAGCGGCCGGCAGCGCTGCCGCACGGTCGGGAGTTCTGCGTGGCCAGAGCGGCTGAATGAGGTGCTGCCCCGGGAGATCGAGCGCTGACGAGGCTGGGATCACCGCAGAAGGCGCAGCCCTGCGGCGGGATTGTGCAGCCCGCCGTGGCCGTGCCCCAGGGCTGATTCAAACTCGGCGCCAGGGCTGCGGCTGCAGTTCAGGGGTCAAGCCGCTGCTGGCAACGCCTGGGGTGCTGATGCCCATGCAGGGTGCCCGTGTCGGGCACGACTGGCGCAACCGGCGCTTTGCAGCGGCCCTGGGCACTACCCCAGGATCAAGCGGTCTCGAGGTCGCAATCTGCTGCTGGAGCGGCCTTCTGGCTGGATTTTCAGGCAGCCTCGTGCTTTCTCCAGGGCAGCCTGAACCATCCTTGCCGCCATGTTGCCAGGGATCCAGTGAGGCCAGTGCCAGTCACATAGTCTCCCCCGACCAGGCCGATCAAAAAACTTCAGCCTGCGAGTACGGCTAAGGAACCTCTGGGAAACCCCTCCAGGGTGCCGGTCAGAGCGCGGAGATCGCAGTTGCCGCAAGGGGCAGCCCGCGAGCGCGATCGGTTTTCCAGAGCTTCCCTGAATCTGGCTATAGCTGTAGTGGTATTACTGTGATAGCGGCCAGGAGCGTATCAGCTTCAAGAGCCTGCTGAAAAACCCGCTCGCGGCCCGATCCAGCCTCTGGGCAGGCGTCGAGAACCCAGGCACAGTCTGGCCCCAGTGCCCAGGGCTGATTCAAACTCGGCGCGAGGGCTGCGGCCGAAGTTCAGGGGGACAACCCGCTGCTTGCAGCGCCTGGGGTGCTGAGGCTCCATTGCTGGTGCCCGTGTCGCGCACGACTGACGCAA
>Ga0172376_10007686_pt1 | contig 11436 bp, 7 predicted proteins | sample Lak35m_FD_121114 | JGI IMG/M metagenome (GOLD analysis project Ga0172376, IMG submission 121114) | Freshwater microbial communities from Kabuno Bay, South-Kivu, Congo - kab_092012_35m | ecosystem: Environmental > Aquatic > Freshwater > Lake | place: Democratic Republic of the Congo: South-Kivu...
CTCGGGCACCGATCCGCGTTAGCGGATTGGTCGGCGGAGGCAGGATGCCGGGAGCGCAGTCAGCATCGAGCGAGCGGAGGACAGGATGTCCGCAGCGAGCGTCCGGAGAGCCGGGGTAGAGGCAGCCCCGGGCCGGCTTGCGGCAAGTTGATCCCGGATGACGAGGCAGGGGATCCGCTTGCGGAGCAAGCGGTCCACGAGCTAGCGGCGAAATGCGGCCCCGTCGAGCGCGTGGCTCTTCATCAGTCGGTAGAGCGTACCCCGTGGGAGCTTCGCCTCGCGGGCGGCGGCGGTGACGTCGCCTTGGTGGCGGGCGAGCAGGTCGGTGAGAAACTGCCGTTCGAATTTCGCCATATGCGCGGTCCGCTGCGCGAAGAAGCCCGTCTCCGCGCCGTCGCCTGAGGCGCGGCCCGCCGCCGCCACGATGTCGTCGGGCAGGTCCTCGACGCCCGCCGTGGCCGACCGCGTCATCGCCACCGCACGGCGCACGGCGTTTTGCAGTTCGCGCACGTTGCCCGGCCAGTGATAGCCCCGGAGCACCTGGTAAGCATCCATCGAGAGGCCACTCACCGGTTTGCCCATTTCCTGCGCCGCTCGATTCGCGAAAAACTCTGCGAGCAGCCCGACGTCGTCGCCACGGGCCCGCAATGGCGGCAGGTCGATCCGCACCACATTGACGCGATAAAAAAGATCGCGGCGAAACTCACCCCGCTCCACCATCTCGTCGAGATTCCGCGATGTGGCGGCGATCACGCGCACGTCCACGGCCGTCTCCTGGCGGGCGCCCACACGCCGCACCCGCCGCTCCTGCAACACGCGCAGGAGCTTCGCCTGGAGCGCCGGCGGTAGTTCGCCGATCTCGTCGAGAAAGAGCGTGCCGCCGTCGGCAAACTCGATGAGCCCCATGCGGCGGGCATCGGCGCCGGTGAAGGCGCCGCGCTCGTGGCCGAAGAGCTCGGCCTCCATCAGCGTGTCGGGAATCGCGCCGCAATCGACCGGCACGAACGGCGCCGCCGCCCGCCGGCTCCGCTGGTGGAGCGCGCGGGCCACGAGTTCCTTGCCCGTGCCGGTCTCGCCGGTGATGAGCACGTCCACCGAGTTCGCGGCGACGCGTTCGATCAGGGAATAGACCTGCTGCATCGCCGGGCTCGCGCCGAGAAAACCCTCGAATGAATACGGCCGCTCGACGGCCCGCCGAAGCACCTCCTCGGCATCGCGCCGCCGCGAGGCGGAGAGGATTCGCACGAGCGCATCCTCGAGCTCGGCCTCCGCCCGCGCGGCATCGAGGTAGTCGCCGGCCCCCGCCTGCAGGCAGTCCCGCGCGGTGGCGATCGCGGGGGCGTCGTCGACCACGATCACCGGCAGGTGCGGATCGGCTTCCTGGATCGTGCGCAAGAGCGTTTCGGCGCCGGTATCGGCCGCAGCCCGCGCGGTCACGATCCCGACATCCCACGCGTCGGCGGCGAGCGCGGCCAGGGCGGCCTCGATCGAGTGCTCCACGCGCAGGCCCATCGGCTGCAGTCGAGCCACGAGCCGCGCGTAGGGCAGACCTGCGGGGCCCGCGGGATCGACGACGAGGATGCGGGGCTGGCGCATGGCGGCGGGGCATCCGCAGGGATGACGGAGGAAAATCGCAAACCGCGGCCGCCTGCCCGTCGTCTGCGAGAGAAGAAGTATGCAGCGGACGCGGGCTGCGGGCAACGCGCGGCCCGTCGTGGCCGCGACACGGGGCCTGCCTGCCAATCGGCTCTGCCGCGCTGCTACATTCAAGGGCTCGCCCGTTCCAGGAGACACTTCCCAGCATGGCCATCGATCCCTACGCATCCTGCCCCGGCGGCACCGGCAAGAAGGTGAAGTTTTGTTGCCCCGATCTCGTGGGCGACCTCGAGCAGCTCGACCGCCTCATCGAGGGCGATCAGATTTCTGCGGCGCTCGAGCAGGTGAAGCGGCTGGCCGAGAAGCATCCCAAGCGGGCCTGCCTGATGGCGACGCAGGTGAAGCTCGAGCTCGCCACGAAGCATGTGGCCGAGGCCGCGGCATCGAGCCGCGCGTTCCTCGAGGCGTTTCCCGACAACCCGCTCGCGCTCGGCCATGCGGCCGTGAGCGAGGCGATCGCCGGCAACCTGCTCGAGGCGGCTGCGACGTTCGACAAGGCCCGCGAGGCCTCCGGCAGCGAGGCATCCCCCGACCTCGTGCGGATCGCGGCCACGCTCGTGCAGGCCGCGGCGCAGGCCGGCCACACCGGCTTTGCCCAAGGCATCGTGGAATGGATGATCGACAAATCGCTCGGCTCGGCGGAAGACCGGCGGGTGCTCGCGGCCGTCGTCGGCCAGTCGGGCGTCGCCCCCGCGCTCCGCACGAAGATCCATTTCGAGGAGGCGCCCGCCGATTCGTCGTGGCGTGCCGAGTTCGACACCGCGCTCGGCCATGCCCGTGGCTGGCGGCTCTTGAAAGCGCTCACGGCATTTCGCAGTCTCAAGGGCGTGGCCGGCGAAAGCCCCGAGCTCTTCACCAACATCGCCGCGGTCTGCGAGATGCTCGCCCGCCCGTTCGAAGCCTCCGAGGCCTGGCTCAAGATCGCCGGGATGCGGGGCACCGCGGCGGATGACGCCATCGAGGCGACGGGCCGCGCGATCGCGCTCGAGACGGAAGCCGACGAAGACCGTTCGCCGCAGGTCCGCTACGAGGTCACCCGCGGCCCGCTCGCCGCCGCCGAGGCGGCCGCCGGCGGGATCGAATTGCTCGAAGACAAACTCCGGCACGACAGCCGGTTCGAGCCCGCCCCGTTCGACCGCTCCACCTGGGTGGCGCGGGGCGCCGCACCGCCGCGGTCGGTGTGGCGCGTTTTCGACGCCGCCGCCGATGCCACCGCCCCGGGCAGGCTCGTCGCCAGTCTGCTGCTCTTCGGCAAGCAGACCGACCGCGAGGCCGAGGCGGTGCTGCAGGGCTTCGCCCCCGATCTGGCCGCGGCGCGAAGCATCGTTGAACACGTGCTTGGCCTCTCGCTCCCGGCAGCCGCCTCGCATGAAGGTCTTCCCGCGGTCACGCCGACCAACTGGCTCCTCGCGAGTCAGTTTCGCCTCAAGCCCCCGGCGCCTCCCACGGCCCCGATCCCGGCGACCGAGGATTCGCCGCTCGACAAACTGCTCGACGAGCAGCGGTCGCTGCTCTGGGGCCGCTTCATCGATCTCTGGCCCGACACCGCGCTGCCCGAACTGCTCGGCAAGACGCCGCGTGAGGCGCTGAAGACTCCCGATGGCGCCAGGCGGGTCGAGGCGCTCGTGAGCGAAGGCGAGGCCACGTCGCGGCAGCGGGATGCCTCCGAGGCCTGGACGGCCCTGCGGGGCCGGCTCGGCCTGAAGGCGGCCCAGCCGATTGCGGCGGCGCGGCCGCTCGACGAAGTGCCACCGCTCCGGTGGCACCGCCTGGCGATGGCGACGATCGATCTCGACCAGTTGCGCGGGCTCTTTCTCACGGCGGTGGATGCCGGCTTCGATCTGGCGGCCGAGCGGGCGGCGGAGGCGATCCTCGCGCGGTCCGACACGGCGGCCGAAGATCGCTGGGAGGCCTGGAGCTTTCTCGAGGCCCGCGTCACGTCGAGCGTGAAGCGGCTCGAGATCATCGGCCACCTGCGCGAGCTCTCGAAGGAGCTCAAGGTGAGCGACGGCATGATCGACATCGCGGAATTGCGGATCCGCCTGCAGCGTGGCGATCAGGCCGAGATCATGCGGCTGCTCGAGCATCTCCGCCGCGATCACTCGCGCGACCAGCAGGTGCTCGAGGCGCTGGCCGAGGTGCTCGTCGAAGCGGGCGTCGATCTCTCGGCGCTCGCCGGCCAGGCGATGCCCGCAGGCGCATCCGGCGGCATGCCCGCCGCGGCGGCGCCGGCGGCCACGAGCCCGGGCGGCATCTGGACGCCCGGCAGCCCGCAGCCGGGCCCGGCGGGCGAGAAGAAGACGATCTGGACGCCGAACTGACGGCCAGGCCATGGAATGGAGCAGGTTTGACGTCGCCGCGATGCAGCGGGCCATCGAATTGGCCCGCCACGGCGAAGGGCATGTCGAGCCAAACCCCATGGTGGGCGCCGTCGTCGCCGCCGCGGGGACAATCGTCGGCGAGGGCTTTCATCAGCGGTTCGGCCGGCCCCATGCCGAGGTCGAGGCCCTGCTTTCGGCAGGCGCCGCCGCCCGCGGAGCCACGCTCTATGTCACGCTCGAGCCCTGCTGCCACCACGGCAAGACGCCCCCCTGCACCGAGGCCGTCGTCGCGGCGGGCATCGCGCGCGTGGTGGTCGCCGCCCGCGATCCTTTTCCATCGGTGAATGGCGGCGGCATCGCGGCGCTCCATGCGGCGGGCATCGCCGTGGAGGCCGGGCTCTGCGAGCGGGAAGCGACCCGGCTCACGGCCCCCTTCCGCAAGCTTGTTCAAGCAAAGAAGCCTTGGGTGATCGCCAAGTGGGCGATGAGCCTCGATGGCCGCATGGCGACGGCCACAGGCGAGAGCCGCTGGATCTCGTCGGCGGAGTCGCGGGCCATCGTCCACCAGTTGCGCGGCCGCATCGATGCGATCGTCGTGGGCATCGGCACTGCGCTCGCCGACGACCCGTTGCTCACGGCCCGCCCCGAAGACGGCACCGCGCCCAAGCGCCAGCCGCTGCGGATCATCCTCGACTCGGAGGCGCGGCTGCCGCTCGAGGGCCGGCTCGTGCAGACGGCCCGCGACCATGCCGTGCTCGTGGTTACGGGCCCCGCCGCGCCGGCGGCTCGGCGGGAAGCGCTCGCCGTCGCCGGCTGCGAGGTCTGGATCGCGCCGGCGTCGGATCCCGGCGAACGGCTCGATCTGCTCCTCGCGGAACTCGGCCGCCGGCAGTGCACGAACGTCCTTGTCGAGGGGGGTTCTGGGGTGCTCGGCAGCCTCTTCGAGCGCGGCGCGGCCGACGAAGTGTGGGCGTTCATCGCGCCGAAGATCATCGGGGGCCAAGCGGCCCCGGCGCCGATCGGCGGCCGCGGCATCGCGGGCATGGCCGACGCCGCGGCACTCGAGATCGAGGAGATCTCCCGAACCGGCGGCGATCTCTTCGTGCGCGGGATCGTGAACCGCTGACTTCGTGAGAGAGGCAGCGGCGGCGGTCTACGCGATTCGCTCGAGCTTCGTCACCCGACCGGTGCTCACCCATTCCGCCACGAAGATGTCGCCGTTGGGCGTGAAGCAGGCATCGTGCGGATGCACGAACTGGCCGTCGAGCCACTCATCGGGCTGCGCGCGAAGATCCTTGATCTCGCCAAGCCGATCGACCGCCCGGCCGAGCCGCGCGACGACGTTGTTCTTCTCGTCGAGCAGCGTCACACAGGCCTTCAACTCAGGCACCAGCATCAGGTTTTTCCAGGTGTCGATGTTGGCCGGCAGGCCGAAGCCTGTGAGCGTCTCCTTGTAGACGCCGTCCATCGAAAAAATCTGCAGGGTGTCGTGCGCGCGGTCGGTGACCACGATCGTCGGCTCGCGGGCCGTGCCATCGGCCGCGGGCCGCCGATCGATCCAGAGGCCGTGCGACGTCTTGAACGTGCCCTTGCCGTCGCCGTCGCCGCCGAAGGCGCTCTGCCACTTCGCATCCTTGCCGAAGCGGTGGATCTTGAACGAGCCGTAGCCGTCGGCGAGCAGGAAACCGCCGTCGTCGAGAAACGCGAAGTTGGTCGGCAGGAAACCCTGCCGCGTCCAATTCGGCTTGGTGGAGGTGTCTTCGCCCGGCGCGTAGGCCCCCGACTCCATCGGCGCCTTGCGATACCAGACGATCTCGCCGTCGAGCGTCAGCTTCGCAAAGGCCTTCACCCCCTGATAACCGCAGACGTAGAGAAACTCATCGTTGCCTTCCTTGCGGACCTCGATGCCGTGGCCGCCCCCCTGAAACTCGCTGCCGAACCCGCGGATGAACTTCCCGGCGGGGTCGAAGACGAAGATCGCCGGATGGTCTTTCTGCTCCTTCTTCCCCTCGTGAATCACGTAGAGGTTGCCCGCGGCATCGACGGCGACGCCGTGGGTGGTCTGCCAGGAAAACGGCGCCGGCAGTTGCGGCAACTGGTGGCGGACGCGAAACGCATGGGCCCCTTCGCCGACGATCGTCTCGTTGCCGAGCCGGCGTGCGCGGGCATGGGCGGGCCGCGCCGTGGCGGCGACCGTGGCGGCGGCAACACCGGCAAAGGCTCGGCGGGAGAGGCGGCCGGAGAACATGTCGTCAGGCATTTCAGACTCCTTCGGGAGCTACGGGCGGAGCGCGACCAGCCGGCGAACTGCGCCTCATCAGCGCGACAGGCTCAAAAGCCGCGGAAAAGATACCACGACTGCACCCGCCGCGTCGGCCCGATCGCCCCCGGCCGCGCTCCATTCCCGAGACACCGCCTCGCGCTGAAGCACGGTAGAATGCGGCTGAAACTGCACTTCGGGATTTGGCACGCGGCGTGCACCTCAAATACTCGGCGAAGGACCGATCAACGCGATCGGCAGCCGGGATCGACTCCAGACCGACTCAGGACAAAGCACAAGGACAAAAGCCATGAAGAAGATCGAAGCCATCATCCGCCACTTCAAGCTCGAGGAAGTGAAGGACGCCCTCAACGCCCTCGGCGTGAAGGGGATGACCGTCACCGAAGTTCGCGGCTTCGGCCGCCAGAAGGGCCACACCGAAACCTACCGCGGCGCCGAGTATTCGGTCGACTTCCTGCCGAAGGTGAAGATCGAGGTCGTGGTGGATGAGTCCGAGGCGCAGAACGTGATCAACAAGATCATGACCACCGCCCGCACCGGCCAGGTCGGCGACGGCAAGATCTTCGTGACGAACCTCGCCGACGTGATCCGCATCCGCACCGGCGAGACCGCCGGCGCCGCGATATGACCTTTCGGCTGCAGGGGCCCATCAGCGGCTCCTGCAGCCGCGGCGGGCATCACTCGCCCAACCGGCACGGGACTGCCCATGCCCCATCGCCGGACGTTCGCAGATGCCCTCCAGGCATCTGCTCTCTGCATGTCCGCGGCGCTTCGCCATCCCTGGCTTCGCTTGCTCCCATAGCCCGGCTCACGGGGTATGGGCAGCACCGTGCCTTCCTAAGCGGAAATCGGCGAGGCTTCGGGCTCCCCGTATCCCGGGAGCCGGCGTATGCAGCCAAGCGCAGCCTGGAGGGCGAAGCGTAGGCGGCATCCGAGTGAGCGAAGGCCTGGAGGGCCGCAGCGAACGTCCGGCGACGGGGTACGGGGAGCCTGAAGCCGGGTTGGTCGAGTGAACGAGTCGAGGCGAGCCGGCGTCGGTGTTACGTCGCCAGCGGCCGCGTCATTTCCACGGGCACGACCCATTCGTCGTATTGCTCGGGCGTGACATACCCCAGCGCCACGGCGGCCTCCTTGAGGCTCGTGCCCTCGACGTGCGCCTTCTTCGCGATCTTCGCCGCCTTCTCGTAGCCGATGTGGGTGTTGAGCGCGGTCACGAGCATCAGCGAGTCGTCAAGATGATGCTTGATGCGGGCGAGGTTCGGCTCGATGCCGGTCGCGCAGTGGATTCGCATCGAATCGCAGGCGTCGGCAAGCAGGTCGGCGCTTTCGAGCACGTTATGCACCATCAACGGCTTGAAGACGTTGAGCTGGAAATGCCCCTGCGAGCCGGCGAAGGCCACCGCGGCGTCGTTGCCGAAGACCTGCACGCAGACCATCGTCATCGCCTCGCACTGCGTGGGATTCACCTTCCCCGGCATGATCGAACTGCCCGGCTCATTTTCCGGGATCGAGATTTCGCCGATGCCGCATCTGGGCCCGGAGGCCAGGAGCCGGATGTCGCTGGCGATCTTGAAGAGGGCGACGGCGAGCCCGCGCTCGGCGGCGCTCACGTCGACCATGGCATCGTGAGCGGCGAGCGCCGCAAACTTGTTTGGCGATGACACGAACGGATGGCCGGTCTCCTTCGAGATGTAGGAGGCCGCCACGTCGCCGAACCGCGGATGCGCGTTGAGCCCCGTGCCGACGGCCGTGCCGCCGATGGCGAGGTCATAGAGGCCGGGCATCGCCCGTTCCACCGCCTGGATGCGGTCGTCGAGCTGGGCCCGCCAGCTGGAGATCTCCTGGCCGAGCGTGATCGGGGTGGCGTCTTGGAGGTGCGTCCGGCCGATCTTCACGATGTCGGCATACCGCTTCTCGAGCGAGGCGAAGACGTCGCGAAGGCTGCGAACGGCCGGCAGCAAACGGTCGTGGATCACCTCGACGGCGGCGATGTGCATCGCCGTGGGGAAGGTGTCGTTGGACGACTGCCCGCGATTGACGTCATCGTTTGGATGGACCGGCTTCTTCGAGCCCATCACGCCGCCGGCGATCTCGATCGCACGGTTCGAGATCACCTCGTTGGCGTTCATGTTTGATTGCGTGCCGCTGCCGGTCTGGAAGACGACGAGCGGGAAGTGGTCGTCGAGCCTGCCGGCGATGACCTCGTCGGCCGCCTGCACGACCAGTTTGACGGTGTCGGGGGGCAGTTGGCCGAGATCGCCGTTGGCCAAGGCCGCAGACTTCTTGAGGATGCCGAGGGCCCGCTTCACCGCCCGGCCCCACTGGAATCGATCGACGCCGATCTTGAAGTTGTCACGCGAGCGCTCGGTCTGGGCGCCCCAGTAACGGTCGGCGGGCACCTGCACCTCGCCCATGCTGTCGGATTCGGCACGAAACTGCTGCGTTGGCATTGGTCACCTCCGACGGGAAAGTGTAGGGAGATTCGGCGCGGCAGGAAGGAGGCCGCATTGGCATCCGGAGTAGACCGCTTGCTCCGCAAGCGGATCTGGATCCGCTTCGGGACGAAGCGGTCTACTTGGTGACACGCTGAAGCTCACTTCGGGGCAGGCTGAAGCCTGTCCTACCGGAAGAGGGATTTGCGGCGGTCACCGGCGGTCTTCGCAGGCTCGGCAGCGATGGCGGCCGGCTCGCGCAGGCCCATGGCGAGCGAAAACCACCCGTCGGTGCTCACGGTCTGCACGGCGTGCATGCCGGCGAGCCGCGGGTTTTCCACCATGCGGTCTGGCAAAAGCGGGATCGGCCGCTCCTTCGGAAAGACCTTGCTGAAGATCGTCCGCAGGGCGAATTCGATCCGCCCCTGATGCCCCGGCCCGCTGAGCTGCACCGGCCCCTCGCGCTCGAGGAAGACCTGCGGCGCGACGGGCGATGGCTTGTAGGCCACGTGCGCGACGATGTCATACCAATTGCGGCGACCGCTTTCGATCGCGTCGAGTGCCACCCGCACATGCACGAGCCCATCGCGGCATTCCACCCGCAGCGGCTGCACCTTTGCGAACGAAACGGTCACTCCCTCCGGCAGATCTTCCGGAATCCGCCGCTCGACCCCGAGGCGGTCACACATCAGGCGGATCAGCTCCTCCAGCGTGAACCGCCGGCCGCCGAGTTCGAGCCGCTCGAGGGCGTTGTTGATCGTCGAGTCGTGCACCTGCAGGCTGAGCATGGCGTCGGCCGGCGTCCGCGGCCGCGGCGTGTGGGCGGCGAGTTGGCTCGCGCCTGCCAGCCGCAGCCGCAGCGTGGCCGTCGTCGGCGTCGTCTCCATCCCCACCGGCGTCGGCTCGAGGCCGAGCCGCACCATCGGCGACCAAACCCGTTCGCGAATCCTTTCGGCGATCTCCGCAAACTTCGGTTCCGACTGGGCATCGACCTCCCGGCACGAGGTATTGATGATCCGGTCGATCACCTCGCGATTGGCCTGCGGCAGGTTTTCATCGTGCTGATTCCGCACGATGTTGCGGACGACCGACCGCATGATCGGCACCGAATCGAAGCTCGTCTGCACGTTGGCCAGTTGAGTGCGATTCGAGGCGACGCCCGTGGCATTGCCGAACAGCAGGCCCTCGGAGCAGATCTTGATCGGCTTGCGGACGGTGAACGACGAATCGCCGTGCGACGTGAGCGAGACTCCCGCCGCATCGGTGACGGTGCGACTCGACACGTCGCCATGCACTTCGAGGTCGAAGCAGATTTCGTCAGAGTCAGGCGTGAAGCGGATTGTCGTCGAGCGCTCCACGGTGCGCGTGCCCCGTACCTTTCGCCCCATCACCATTTCGTCCACCGGCCCCGTCATGACCGTCGTCTCGGGGAGCATCTTCTCGAGGAACGGCTGCTGCACCGCGACGCGAATGTTTGCCGAGAGGTAGTGCTCGCGAACGGCCTTCGCGACGCCGGGCGTACCGGGATGGCCCGTGGCCTCGAGCATGGCAAGTGCGGTCGCCGCCATCGCCGCGTCCGCCGGGGTGAGCGACACCTCGAACCGCTCGAGGGAGTCGAGCAGCTTGGCCGTCTGCATCGCGATCGTGGCGTGCGCAGCGGCGTCGATCGGGTCTGTCTGGTTTCCGGCGGGCGATCCGTTGATCACGGCGAAGAGTCCTGCGGCCGACCGCCACACGGCCACACGCCGGGCGATCGCAAGCGCGGCCCGTCGGACGACCGAGGCGCTCACATGATCGGCGGTCGAGTCGGCGATCCCCATGCCGGCATGCACCGATTCACCGAGCATGACGAGCGCGGTCTCGGCGGCAGGATCGGCGGGGCCGGCGGTGGCCGTCACGACTCTGAGCCGGGTGATCGCCTCGGTTGCCCACGGACCCGTGGCCCCGCCGTCGGCCGCAGCCGGCGTCGCTGCGATTTGTTCGAGCTGCTGACCAAGCTTCGCCGCCACGGGCCAGACCTTGATGTTCGGCGGCTGCTGTGGCGCGAGCATGGCCGGTGCCAGCCCACCGGCGGAGTCGGCGATCGCGACGCGATCGCGGCCGAGCAGCCGCTCCGCCACCCGCAGCCGCGGACGCGTTGCCTCCCCGCGAAGACCGACTGCGCCGGGGCCACGAAGGGCGAGTCGAGGGGCGGGCGTAATGGACGGCTTCGGCGGCGCGGTTCCCGGCGGCGCGTCGGACCAATTCACACTGTCGGGATCGATCCACGCATCGCCGGGCAATGGGGCGCTGCCGAGTGATTCGTGCGGCAGCGAGCCAGCGTCTGGCAGTGATCGAACCTCCGCGAGTGGGCCGGCCTCGGAAGGGGGTTCGGGCAGCCGACTCGGGGCCGGGAGCGACTGCACCGGCTGGGCGGGTGGCCTGGCTGTCTGCACCCGGACGACGAGCGCGCGAAGTGATTCTTCCATCGGCTGGGGCTGCTCAGCCGGCTGCGACGGTTCCGGGGCCGGCTGAGCTGGCCGCACCGGCTCCGCCGAGGCGGTCGAAGGAGCAGTCAGAGGTACGCTCGGCGGCGCTGTCTCGGTCGGCAGAGACCGTACGGTGGCAAGCGACGGCGTAGTGGCAAGCGGAGGCGCTCCAACAAGCGGAGGCGCTCCAACAAGCGGAGGCGCTCCAACAAGCGGAGGCGCTCCAACAAGCGGAGGCGCTCCAACAAGCGGAGGCGCTCCAACAAGCGGAGGCGCTC
>Ga0172376_10007687_pt1 | contig 11435 bp, 11 predicted proteins | sample Lak35m_FD_121114 | JGI IMG/M metagenome (GOLD analysis project Ga0172376, IMG submission 121114) | Freshwater microbial communities from Kabuno Bay, South-Kivu, Congo - kab_092012_35m | ecosystem: Environmental > Aquatic > Freshwater > Lake | place: Democratic Republic of the Congo: South-Kivu...
ACTCCGGTCCGATGAAGCCGACCACGGTGTTGACCAGCAGCGGCTTGAAGTGGCGCGCCACCGCGTAGGCGCGCGCCTCGATGGTCTGCTGGTCGCAACCGCGGTGCGCGTTGGCCGACAGCGCGCTGCCCTGCCCGGTCTCGAAATACATGACGTGCTCGCCGCGCTGGCCGTTGTCGAACACCGCGCCGCGCTGCAGCGACAGCGCCGCCGCACGCGCCTCGGCCAGCAGCGTCAGGTCGATGCCGAAGCTGCGGTTGGTGGCCTCGGTGCCGCCGATGGACTGGAACACCAGATCGACCGGCGCACCGGCTTCGATGGCCTGCAAGGTGTTGGTGACATGGGTGAGCACGCAGCTCTGGGTGGGGATGCCGTAACCCGCGATGACCTCTTCGAGCATGGCCAGCAGGCGCTGCACCTGCGGCCCGTTGTCGGTGGCGGGGTTGATGCCGATGACCGCGTCGCCGCTGCCCATGAGCAGACCGTCGAGCAGGCTGGCCGCGATGCCCGCCCGGTCGTCGGTCGGGTGGTTGGGCTGCAGCCGCGTGGCAAGGCGCCCCGGCAGGCCGAGCGTGCCGCGAAAGCGCGTGACCACCGAACACTTGCGCGCGATCAGCGCCAGGTCCTGCACGCGGCAGAGCTTGCTGACGGCGGCCACCATTTCGGGCGTCAAACCCGGCGCGAGCGCGGTCAGCGCGGCGGTGTCGGCCGCGTCGCCCAGCAGCCAGTTGCGGAAGTCGCCCACCGTCAGGTGCGCCACCGGCGCGAAGGCAGCGCGGTCGTGTGTGTCGATGATCAGGCGGGTGACCTCGTCGTCCTCGTAGGGCACCACCGCTTCGTTCAGGAAGCTCGCGAGCGGCAGGTCGACCAGCGCCATCTGCGCCGCCACCCGCTCCTGGCTGTCGGCCGCGGCCACGCCCGCGAGCCGGTCGCCCGAGCGCAGCGGCGAGGCGCGGGCCATCAGGGTGCGCAGGTCGTCGAAGCGGTATTCGCGCAGACCGATGCGGTGCTGGTAAGCCATGCGCGACCTCAGGCGGATTCGGGGCGCGGCGCGCGCCCGCTGCGCCAGAGCAGCAGCAGCGCGAGCAAGGCCGACGCGATCATGAGAAAGAGACTGATGGCGTTGAGCACCGGCGTAGCGCCCTCGCGCATGCGGCTGTACATCAGCACGGTGAGCGGCGAATCCGAGCCCACCAGCATGAGCGTGGTGTTGAAGTTCTCGAACGACATCAGAAAGGCCATGGCCGCAGCGCCGATCATGCTGGGCCGCAGGTAGGGCAAGGTGATGGTCCACAGCACCGCGATGCGGCTGGCGCCGAGGTTGAGCGCCGCCTCTTCGAGCGTGCGGTCAAAGCGGCGCAGGCTGGCCGAAATGGTGAGCGTGGCGATGGTCACGATGTAGCAGAACTGACCCAGGATCACCAGCGGCAGGCCAGGCCGCAGAAAGTCCAGCTCCAGGCCCCAGGTGGCGTCGGCGAAGTTGGCGATGCGACTGGCAAAAGCCAGGATGGAAATGCCCAGGATCACGCCCGGAATCACCAGCGGCAGCATGGCCAGCAGCGCGATGGCGTGCTTGCCTGGGAACTCGAAGCGCTCCAGCAGGAAGGCGTTGCAGGTGCCCACGCCCACCGACAGCGGGGTGAGCCACAGCGCCGCCCAGGCGCTCACGCGGATGCTCTTGAGCAGCTCGGCATCGAACAGCAGGCCGGTGCGTGTGCCGTTGTTCGCGGTGAACCAGTCGAGCGTGAAACCCATCCACGGCGGCGTCGGGTAATCGGCGTTGTTGAAGGCAAACACCGCCACCACCAGCAGCGGCACGAACAGGAAGACGAAGAACGCACCCACGAAGGCACCCAGGCCAACGCGCTGCATAAAAGGACGCGGCAGGCTGGGGATCATGATCGGTGCACGCCCGGCCGCCCGAAGGGCACTGAGCGCCCCCTCGGTGGGCAGAGAACGAAGTGAACGTGGGGGCTCATGTCTTCATCACAGCGCCAAACCGCTGGCCGGTGAGTTTGAGTCCCGCCCACACCAGCAGACTGGAGAGAAAGAGCAGCAGGAAACCAAACGCCGCGCCCTGGTTCCAGTTGAAGCGGGTGATGAACTGGGTGTAGATCTGCTCGGTGAACCACAGCGAGTTTTTGCCGCCCAGCAGCGTGGGCGTGAGGTAGTTGCCCAGGCACAGCATGAAGACCACGATGCAGCCCGCGGCGATGCCCGGCGCCGCGTGCGGGATGACGATGCGCCGCACGATGTTGGCCGTGCTGCCGCCCAGGTCGTAGGCGGCCTCGATCAGGCTGTCATCGAGACTCTCCAGACTGTTCACGAGCGGGATCACCATGAACAGCAGTGATGCATAAACCAGGCCGACCAGGATGGTGGCGTCGTGGTAGAGCAGTTCTACCGGCTGGTTTGCCAGGCCCACGGCCTGCAGCAGGCCCGAGACCACGCCGGTCTCGCGCAGCAAAATCAGCCAGCCCAGGGTGCGCACCATCTCGCTCACCCAGAACGGGAGCAGGCACAGCACCAGCAGCACCATCTTCAGCCGCCCGCGCGCCACCTTGGCGATGTACCAGGCGGCGGGGAAGGCCATCAGCAGCGTGAGCGCGGTCGCCAGCACCGACATGACCGCCGTGCGCACAAAGGTGTTCCAGTAAAGCGGCTCTTCCACGAAGGTACGGTACTGGTCCAGGCTGGCCGCGTATTGGCCCGGGCCCACGCGGGCCTGCAGCGACAGCACCAGCAGCTCCACATGCGGCAGGATGACCAGCCCCACCAGCCACAGCAGCGCCGGGGCCAGCAGCAGGGCCAGCATCCAGCGTCGGTGGGCGGCCACTGCATTCATGGCGTCAGGCTTTGAAGCACCAGGCCTGGGCGGGCTGGTAGGCGAAATGCACCCCTTCGCCGATGTTCAGATCAGCCAGCCGCCCGGTCAGCGGCAGCGCGATGTGCAGCGGCGTCTGGCTTTTGTCTTCCAGCACCATCACGGTGGAATTGCCACCGTCGAACAGCACGCTCTGCACCGTGGCGCTCCAGGCCGGTGCGCCCGCGGGGAGCTCGCGCGGGCTGCGGCCGATCTCGATGGCTTCGGGCCGGATGAACAGGCTGGCCGCCTGCCCCACGTCCAGCGTGCCCACCCTTTGCGCCCACAGCGCCAGGCCGCTGGCCGTGCGCAGCAAGACCTGTTCGCCGTTGCGCAATTCGATGCTGCCCTCAAAACGGTTGTTGTTGCCCACGAAGCCGGCCACAAACGCGGTCTGCGGCTGGTAGTACAGCGCCTGCGGCGTGCCCATCTGCTCGAAGCGACCGTGGTTCATCACCGCCACCTGGTCCGACATGACCAGTGCCTCGCTCTGGTCGTGCGTGATGTAGACAAAGGTGGTGCCGACTTCGGCCTGCAGCTGTTTCAACTCGACCTTCATATGCTCGCGCAGCTTGAGGTCCAGCGCGCCCAGCGGTTCGTCCAGCAGCAGCAGCGCGGGTTCGAGCACCAGCGAACGCGCAATCGCCACACGCTGCTTCTGCCCGCCCGAGAGCTGGTCGATGCGTTTGCCCTCGCTGCCCGGCAGGCCGACGCGACGCAGCATGTCGGTCACCTTCGCCTTGGCGGCGGAGGCCTTCACGCCGCGCCGCTCCAGCCCGTAGGCGATGTTCTCGCCCACGTTCATCATCGGGAACAGCGCCAGGTGCTGGAACACCATGTTCACCGGGCGCTTGTTGGGCGGCACGCCGCGCATGGAAACGCCCTTGATCACGATGTCGCCCGCGTCGGGTTCGATGAAGCCCGCCACCATGCGCAGCAGCGTGGTCTTGCCGCAGCCCGAGGGGCCGAGGATGGAAAAAAACGAGCCCTGGCGCACCTGGAAGCTCAGGTCATCCACCGCCGCAAACGCGCCGTAGCGTTTGCGCGCGGAGCGGATGTCCAGATCGGGTGTGCCTGGGCCGCTGGCGGCCGGTGCGGACGACAACGCCAGCCCGCCGCTTACCGGGCCGCCTTGACGCGGTCGAGCACGCGGCCTTCGATGTCTTCAATGCCGGCGGGCACGGCCGGGTACCACTTGATATTCTTCAGCGCGGCCTCGGGGAAGCTGTCGGCAAACTGCTTTTTCAGCACGGGGTCCATGCCCTGCTCGGCGCCCTTGGATGCGGTGAAGTTGCCCGCTGAAGACGCCACCTTGGCGGCGATCTCGGGGCGCATGTTGAAGTTGATCCAGGCGTAGGCGGCGGCGTCGTTGCGCCCCTTGGCCGGAATGGCAAAGGTGTCCACCCAGCCCAGCGCACCTGATTTCGGCGCGACGAACTTCACGTCGGGATTGGACTTGTTGAGTTCCCAGCCGCCGGTGTCCCACATCATGGCGGTGGTCAGTTCACCCGAGCGGATACCGGCCAGCAACTGGTCCTTGCCGTCCCAGAAGAACTTCACGTTCTTCTTGCACTCGATCAGCTTCTTGCCCATGTCGTCCATCAGCGCCCCGTAGGCCTTGGGGTCGTTGTACAGGGCAAACGGGTCCTTGCCCGAGGCAAAGGCCATGGCGATGAGGGTCGGGCGCTTCAGGCGCATGCTGACCTTGCCGGCGTTTTCGGCAGCGCACAGGTCGGCGTAGTCGGTGGCCTTGGAGGTCTTGGTGTTGACCACCAGACCGTCGGTACCCCAGATGTGCGGCACGCCGTACACCTTGCCGCCCACGGTGGTGTTGATGCGGGTGGCTTCGAGCATGGACGGGATGAACTGCGCCGCCTGGATCTTGCTCAGGTCCAGCGGCTTGTAGATGCCGAACTCGGTCTGCGGGCCGGCGATGCGGTCCTGGCTGGGCTGGGCCAGGTCAAAGCCGGCGCCGGCGGTGGCGCGCAGCTTGGAGATCATTTCCTCGTTGTTCGAGTTCGTCACCTCGACCTTGAAGCCGGTTTCCTTGGTGAACTGTTCGACCACGTCCTTGGGTGCGTAACCGCCCCAGGTCAGCAAGCGCAGGGTCTTGCTGTCTTGTGCGTGGGCCGCACCCGCCGCCAGCACCAGGCCAGCCAGAACCATCCGGGACAACTTGCTTTTCATCGAGCACTCGCTTTCGTTGAGGTGACACAAGGCGCCCTCAGACCATCCCTTGGGCGTACCGGAACAAGGCCTTGCGCAGGTTCCGGCAAAGCCCAGCGTATGTCAAGCGTGTGAAAAAGCGGTGACAGCCTGTGCCACCGGCAGCGCCCCAGGCGCGGTGGGCAGTGGCCCTGTTCAATGGGCGCGCAATGGCCCCGTCGTCACCGGTCAGACCGGGAGCGTGCCCAGCACGAACGCATCCATCGACAACACGCCGTGGCTGATGCCGCCGTCGATGCGCGTGACCGGCGCCTGCGCGCCCGCCGCCCCGGCGGCCACCATCAGCGGCCACAGGTGCTCGGCCGTGGGGTGGGCGCGCTGCGCGTGCGGCGCCAGCGCCATGGTCTGCTGCAAACGCGCGTGGTCACCCGCCTGCAGGGTGTCGGCGATCCAGTCGGCGAATTCGCTGGCGTAGGCGTCGCCGTGCGGGTCGTCGCGGCGCAGTTCGTACAGGTTGTGGGTGAGGCTGCCCGAGCCGATGACCAGCACGCCTTCGTCCGCCAAGGGTGCCAGCGCCTGACCATAGGCATAGGCGCTGACGCCGTCCAGCCGGGCGGGCAGCGACACCTGGAACACCGGCACGTCGGCCGCGGGCAGCAGGTGCAGCAGCGGCACCCAGGCGCCGTGGTCCAGGCCCCACTGGGTGTCGGCCTCGGCCGGGTAGCCGGCCGCGCACAGCAGGTCGATGGCGCGTTGCGCCACATCGGGCGCCCCGGGGGCGGGGTACTGCAGCTGGTAGAGCGCGGGCGGGAAGCCGCCAAAGTCGTGGATGGTCTGCGGGCGCGGGGTGGTGGTCACGCGCGGCTCGCGTGTCATCCAGTGGGGCGACACGACCAACACGGCCTTTGGACGCGGCAGCGTGTGGCCCAGCGCGGTAAGCGCCGGGCCGGCCTTGCCGGGGTCGAGCGCAAACATGGGCGAACCGTGGGAAATGAAGAGTGCGGGCAGACGGGACATGGTGAACCTTTCGACCGCCGAACGCGGGCAACACACCACTGTAGGTCGCGCACGGGCGCAAGGGGTTGCATGTGTTGGCACACAACGTTGCAATTTTTTGAGCGATGCGCCCGACCGGCACGGGTTAACCCCGCTGCCCAGCCAGCAGCTGCACCCCTAGCATGACAGTGCTCCCCGGAGTATCAGAAGCCATCCATCATCCAGGAGGACTCCCATGTCGCATACCCCGACCCTGAACCCCAGCCGCCGCCACCTGCTGCAGGCCACCGCTGCCGGCGTGGCGGTGCTCGCCACCGGCTGCGCCGCCATCGGTGGCAACGCCAAGCCACGCGTGGTGGTGGTCGGCGGCGGCTGGGGCGGGCTGGGCGCGGTGCGCACGCTGCTGGCCGCGGGTGCTGCCGACGTGACCCTGGTGGAGCCCAACGAAGGCTTCATGTCGTGCCCGCTGAGCGCGCACTTCATCGCCGGGCACCAGCCCGCCAGCGACTTCCAGCGCAGTTACGCGCGCATCGATCAGCTGGGCGCGCGGCGCGTGCGCGAGCGCGTGACCGAGATCGACCGCGCCAGGCGCGAGGTGGTGACCGCCACGCAGCGCCTGCCCTACGACTTCCTGGTGCTCTCGCTGGGCGTGGACTACATGGAGGAGAGCATCCAGGGCTATGCCCAGGCGCGGTCACAGTTGCCGGTGGGCTTTCGCGCCTTCGAGCAGATGGCGGTGCGCCAGCAGGTGGACGAATTCCTGGCCAAAGGCGGCAACTTCGTCATCAGCGCACCCAAGCCCCCCTACCGCTGCCCGCCCGCGCCCTACGAACGCGCCTTCCTGATCGCCGAGCAGATGAAGCAGCGCGGCACGCAGGGCAAGATCATCCTGATCGATGCCAACCCCGCCCCCATGCCGGCGCCCATCGCCAAGCCTATCCTGAACGGCATGAAGAGCCTCTATGCGGCGCAGATTGAATACCTGCCCGACACCGCCATCAGCGCGGTGGACATGGGCAAACGCCGATTGGTCACCTCCTCGGGCGACGTGCCGTTTGCGCACGCCAACCTGGTCCTGCCGATGCGCGCGCCCGCGCTGATCCGCCAGGCGGGCCTGGGCGAGCGCTGGGCCAACGTGAACCTGCCCAGCTTTCAGAGCCAGGCCGACGAGCGCATTTACGTGATCGGCGACTCACAAGGCACGCCACTGCCCAAGAGCGGCCACGTGGCCTTTGGCAGCGGCCAGCAGGTGGCCGAAGCCATCACCAACCGCATCGCGGGCAAGACCCCTGCGGCGGTGGCCGGCCCGGTCGATCTGCCGCTGGGCATCTGCTGGGCCAATGTGACGCACAAGGAAGCGATCAACATCAACGTGACGTCCAGCGTCGAGCCGGGCCAGCCGCCCAAACTCAAGTTCACGGTGGACCCGGAACACAACGCACGCTCGGGCGCGGCTGCCGTCAGCTGGGGCAACGGCATGTGGAAGGCCATGCTGGGCTGAGACCGCTTCGCGCCACAGGGGCGGGGATAATTCCGCCCCATGGCAAACAAGCAACGTGTGGTGGTCGGTTTGAGCGGGGGCGTGGACTCCGCGGTGAGCGCGCACCTGCTCAAACAGCAGGGTTACGAGGTCGTCGGCATCTTCATGAAAAACTGGGAAGACGATGACGACGGCGAGTACTGCTCGACGCGGCAGGATTTTCTGGACGCGGCCAGCGTGGCCGACGTGCTGGGTATCGAGATCGAGCACGTCAACTTTGCCGCCGAGTACAAAGACCGCGTGTTCGCCGCGTTTCTGCACGAGTACCAGGCCGGGCGCACGCCCAACCCCGACATCCTGTGCAACGCCGAGATCAAGTTCAAGGCCTTTCTCGATCACGCCATGCGCCTGGGTGCCGAGAAAATTGCCACCGGCCACTACGCCCGCGTGCGACTGAACGAAGCGACCGGGAAGCACGAGCTGCTCAAGGGCCTGGACCCGCTGAAAGACCAGAGCTATTTTCTGCACCGGCTGAACCAGGCCCAGCTGTCCAAGACCCTCTTCCCGGTGGGCGAGCTGCCCAAGACCGAGGTGCGCCGTATCGCCGCCGAAATCGGCCTGCCCAACGCGAAGAAGAAGGACAGCACCGGCATCTGCTTCATTGGCGAACGGCCGTTCCGCGACTTTCTGAACCGCTACATCGCCAAGGCGCCGGGCCCGATCAAGGACCCGAGTGGCCGCACCATCGGCCAGCATGTGGGCCTCTCCTTCTACACCCTGGGCCAGCGCCAGGGCCTGGGCATTGGCGGCGTCAAGGCCAAGGGCGTGCAGAAAGGCGGCAACGAACACGAGCCCTGGTTCGTTGCGCGCAAGGACGTCGAGAAAAACACCCTCTGGGTGGTGCAGGGCCATGACCACCCCTGGCTGCTGGCGCCCAGCCTGCGCGCCGAAGACCTGAGCTGGGTGGCGGGCGAGGCGCCTGCGGTCGCACAGATCGCCGCCAAGACGCGCTACCGCCAGGCCGATGCGCCCTGCACGCTGGCCGTGGACGCCACCGGCATCACCCTGCGCTTTGCCGATGTGCAATGGGCCGTGACGCCGGGGCAAAGCGCCGTGCTCTACGACGGCGAGGTCTGCCTGGGCGGCGGCGTGATCCACACCGAGGCGGCCAACGCGCCGGCCTGACAAGCACGGCGACGCGGCGCACCACCAGCGTGTGGCGGGTGCGAAGACACCACGGCCATCAGCACACGCGTTGCCTCAGGGCGCGAGCCATTTCCAGCTGTCTGCGCGCAGACTGGCGCGGCGGTGGCCGTCCCGGCTCAGTTCCAGCCAGTCGATCGCCAGAACCTGGGCGCCCAGCAGAGCAAAGTGGTGCGCATCGTCTGCGGCCGTGGGCTCGCCTTGCGCCGCCTCCAGGGCATCGCCCGGTGCGACGGGGCCGAGGTAGTCGGCCGCGGACGCCGACTGCCGCACACGCTGCCAGCGCGCCTGCACCGCGGGGCCAGCCGTTTCGACGGCTATGGCCACGCGCACCCGAAGCTGCCAGTTCAGCCGATCGCTCCAGAAGACGAACAGCGCCTGGGGCTCCTGCAGCAGCTCGCGGACCTTGTGGCTTCGCGCATCCGTGTAGACGCGCAGCGTCTGGTGGGCCACATCCACCTCGCGAAGCACGACCACGCGGGCATTCGCAAGGCCATCGCGGCCCACGGTTGCCAGCACCGGGGTGCGCCAGGCGTGGTGGCGGTCGTGGCTGGCACGGGCCAGTTCCTGCCAGATCTGTTCGCGGATCTCGTGCGGGGTCTGAAGCGGGGTTTTCATGCGGGCATCCGAATGGTTTTGTGCGGTGCGGTACGGCCCGCCCACGGCCGGGCGGAGGCCAATACCTGCCCAGCGCAGGCTCAAAGCCCCAGGAGCCTGACGGTGGTGAACCCGCGTTTGGGCGGCATCGAATGCTGGCTGGTCTTCATGGGCGTCTCAGTCCAGGCGCGAGGCCCAGCGCTGCAACATGGGGCGCCCGCGAAGAAAGAGCCGGTAGGCGCGCTCCATCAGCCAGGCGGCGCCCGGCAGAAGGCCGGCCAGGGCCAGCCAGCGCCAGCCGGGCAAAACAGCCCACAAAGCCAGAAAAGCCTGGGCACCACTGAGCAGCTCGCCCTCGCGGCGCTGGACGTGGAAACGCGCCAGCAGCTGTTGCCGTGTGGTGCCGGCCGGCAAGGACACCGCCGCATCGCTCACGTCGGCAAAGCAGACCGGGGTGTCGGACCGCAGATCGCGGTAGACGCCGATCTCGCGTCGGCACAAAGGGCAGGCGCCGTCGTACAGGACGGTCAGCGCGGGCGGCGCCGGGGTCGTTTCGGTCTCGGGTGGGGTCGACATGCGGCCTTTATCGCCGATCGGCGATTCTCCCGGCGGCCTCGCGGGAAATCGCCCGCCGGTGCGGGCACCCGATCGGCCCGGCGGCGCGCGCCGCAGCGGCCTTACTGCCCCTGACCGAGGGCGAAGCCCTTCACGCCGTCAAAGGTGCAGAGGTTTTCGGTCTTGATCACGTCCACGCCGGCGTCGGTCAGCACCCCCAGCAGGGTGACGATGTCGCGCTGCGCCACCGCGCCGCTGTCGGTGGCCGCCACGAAGCGGCAGCGCCAGTGGTCGGTGCAGAAGGTCTCGCAGAAAGCCAGGCCCACGCTGCCGGTCATCTCGGCCGCGATCTCCAGGTACTGCACCCGAATCTCGTCGAACACCTGGTGGAGCAGGCCGTCGGTCATCTTCATGATGTTGTCCTTGCTCATGCAAGTGACCTTTTGGCGTCCATTGGCCAGCGCGTATGCAAACGCGTAGCGCACGGTCTTTTCGCAGCCCGGGCGGGGCCTTCGGCTCAGGGCCGAGCGCACGGATTCGCACCCACTGAGCGGCCGGTTGCTTGGCCTCGGGTGCGTCTCGACGGCATGGTCGAAAGGGCGCAACACGCCTCAAACCGGGGGCTCACCGCGCGGTCATTGGCCGGTCTGCAGCGCTTGGAGCCGGTGAGTACTGCCAAGCAGGCTCAAGCTGATTGCCATGAAGCGGACGAAGGGCACGGCAACCGGCGTCGGTCTGTATGACGGCTGTACCAAGTACAGCGGACATCGGTTACCTTCAATCCGGAGGCGCGGCGCGACTGACCGCTTCCGCGGCACCTGGACTGAAGGTACCGACCCTGAGCAGCCCGAGATGTCCTGGCCACCAACAGTCGCAGTGCAGCGATGTTGTCGGTCATGGCGACACCGCCGAACGACTGCTTCCGGTCACGCGCGTACTTGCGCTGGCATTTCTCAAAGGCTCTAGGTTGGTGCGAATTGCCACTTCAGCTTCCACCTAGAAGTCCTGACTCGGTCGAGTAGCATCCTGACCGAACGTATGTTCTCTGTGCATCAAGTAAGGGATAAATCTGTGAGCAAGCCCGACGAACTCTTAACCCTGGTTGCGACGACTGATCTGATCGCTTTCGTGAATTCGGCTGAGCGTAGCGACGCCCAAATTCTTCGGCGGATCGACTCGCTCAGCTTGTCAGCAGACGTAAAGGCTTTGCTGGCAGACCTCCTCAAGCTCGGAACCGAAGTGGGGAACGTCGTCCTCCGAATTGGCAGGAAAGTTCTGGACTTCGTCCTGTCACTGATTCAGCAATTCCCAAATCTCGCCTTTGCAGTAATTTTTGCCGCTGTATTGGCGGCTCTGTTCAGCATGGTTCCTGTGCTCGGTGGATTGCTGAGCCCTATCCTTACACCGCTGGCGCTGGCTCTCGGGGTGGGCTGGGGCACTCTAAAGGAGTTTGAGACGGGCGACTTGGGCGATCGTGTCAAGGTGTTCGCTTCTCATTTCGCGTCGGCCGCCGCATGACCGCGGCTTCTGCTCGGGTGAGTGCAGCAGCAGCGCTCGAAGGCGTAGAACAGGTTG
>Ga0172376_10007689_pt1 | contig 11434 bp, 12 predicted proteins | sample Lak35m_FD_121114 | JGI IMG/M metagenome (GOLD analysis project Ga0172376, IMG submission 121114) | Freshwater microbial communities from Kabuno Bay, South-Kivu, Congo - kab_092012_35m | ecosystem: Environmental > Aquatic > Freshwater > Lake | place: Democratic Republic of the Congo: South-Kivu...
GCGGTAACGTCTCCCTGCTGATCTGGCTCTCGAAAAACGAGCTAGGCTTCAGCGACAAGGTCGAGGAGAAGACTGAGGTCAAGGCACAGGTTGAGCAGGTCGAGTACGTCGCGCAATGGCAGAACGGCGCAACGGTCGAAGCGAAGGAAGAGGGACATTGATGTTAGAGCTAAAAGAAACTAGATATCCGGGATATTTTGTTTCCGACTCTGGCGTTATTTACTCAATCAAGTCTGGATTTTTGAAAGAGTATAAATTTAAGAAAAACCCAGACGGTTATTTGAATGGAAAATTTTCGATTAACGGGCGACTTTTTTACACATCTAGCCATCGGCTGGTCGCAGAGTCATGGATTTCAAATCCCTTCAATTTACCTCAAGTAAATCACAAAGACGGAGACAAGCTAAATAACCATGTGTCGAATCTGGAATGGGTAACGCTAAAAGAAAACAATCGCCACGCTGTGCAGGTATTGGGCAAGCGCAGGGGTCAAAATCACAAACTTGCAAAGCTTACAGATCAGCAAGCAATGGAGATCAAAAAAGACCCTAGGACGCTTGCAGAGATAGCAAAAGAATACTCCTGCGGGATTAGTACTGTGCACAGAATCAAAAAGGGACTTTCTTGGCACCATCTAAAGCAATCCTAAAGCTTTACTCTCCCCATTCTGCTCAGCTTCAATTTCACAACTCAAACGTACGCTTTCGGGTTGCAAGCCTTGGGCGGCAAGCTGGCAAGTCGACCATGTGCCTCAACGAGCTAGCAAAGCGGGCATGGGAGCAACCTGGCGGGACTTACTGGTTTATCAGCCCCACCTTCGATCAAGCAAGGACTCAATACCGCAGACTGGTCTCCATGCTCATGCCCTGTCAGGAGATCCTTCTAAAAAAGAACCAGACAGAGCTCAGGATCCAGCTGATCAATCAGAGCGAGATCGTCTTCAAGTCTGGCGAGGTAGGCGAAAACCTGCGCGGTGCTACCCTTCACGGCGTCGTGATCGACGAGGTCAGAGACCAGCACCCGGACCTTTGGCCGATGATCATCAGGCCTATGCTTGCGACAACCCGTGGCTGGGCGTGCTTCGTATCAACACCACGAGGATATGACGCCTTCTTTGACCTAGCAGAGAAAACAAAGACAGACCCAGAGTGGGCAACCTTCAAGAGCCCGTCGACCTGTAACCCGCTCTTCACTCAGGCAGAGTTTGAGAATGCTCGCGCTGAAATGAGCGAGGGCTTCTTTGCTCAGGAGATCCTGGCAGAGTTTAGGGACCTGCACGCTGGCTCTGCCTATATAAACTTCGGGGATCACAACTTGCTGCCTGCCTCTCCCTTTACGAGGGACGGCTCTCTGTACTCTCCTCACTTGCCCATCGTGGTCGCTCTGGACTTCAACCTTGCGCCGGCGATTGCTCTGATAGGCCAGGAGCGCGTGGGTCAGTTCTATTGGTTCGACGAGGTCTTTGTCGAAAGATCCCATACTCAGGAGATCGCACTCGAGATCGTGCAGAGGCTCAAGCGTCTGACGATCAAGCAGCCCGTCGTGATCATAGGAGACGCAACAGGCAAGGCTGGTCAGCGTGCTGCCATGGGCAGATCAGACTACTCGATCATCGAGGAGATCATGACTCAGGCAAGGATACCATTTGTCAACAAGACGCCGGACTCTAACCCGCAGGTCAGAGACAGGATTAACGTCGTTAACTCAAAGCTTAAAGCAGCAGACCAGTCAGTCTCCTGCTGGATAAATCCGAATACGTGCCCAAGACTCAGGCGCGACCTTCAGCGAGTATCCTGGAAAAAAGGGCTCACCGATAAGCTCGACCAGACGACTGACTCGACGCTCACGCACCTATCAGATGCGATGGGATATGCTCTCTGCGGGCTCTCGAAACTTTGGCAGCCCGAGGTTGGCCGGATGCGAGTCATCGTGCGATGATTCTCAAGGGCACAAGGATGCGCCTGCTTTAAGGCTGCTCGGTAGGGTAGGAGTCAACCCGCCACGAACCGCATGGATGCCGTGGAGATCGCAGGTGCAATTCCTGCCCGGGCAGCTTAAAACTTCTCTCGGGGGACAAATTATGTGCGAGCCTGTGCTATTAGACCTCAAATTTTTGGCCATCATCGCCACCTTGCTCGCTCTCGCCCTTATCCTCGATTGAGGGCTTTCAATGAACCAAACCAGACCAGCGAACCAGTCGAGCGCCTACCTCAAATTTATCGCAGAGCGTGATCAAGCTCTCGAGACTCTCTACGTCAGAGCCAACGAAGAGATTAACGACCTCCTGCGCAGAGCCATGAGTCGAGCTCTCGGGGTCGTTAGCTACTATTACGCACAGATCAAAGGCGACGACGCGCTGACGCTTCAGGGAAGGAAGCTCACGGCTGCGATCGACTGGGAGATAGCAGCGGAGTTTAACCTGACGGCTCGGCATATGGGTCTAGTCGTCCAGGAGCTGAACGCAGCAGCCTACGCCCTTGCCCTTGTGGGAGAGGCAGAAGCAATCGGTCGAGCTCTCAAGCAGCCTGCAAAGTACGAGGTCCCAAGAGGCACCGCAGAGGCTCAGGCAGCAGAAGACGCTCAAGGCGAGAGCGTGGAGGGCAGGGTAGCTCTCGAGCTCTCCCGGGTCAGGCGTGCGATCATGGACGCAGTCGAGCTTGCACGAGTCAAGCAGGAGCCTCTCGACGAGACTCTCCAGCGCGTGAAGGCTGCTCTCCCAAAGGCAAGGACCGTCAAGCGACCCAAGCGAAAGCTAGCAAAGGTTATCGAAGCTAACGGTGAGCCAGGCGATCCTTTCAGCTTTGGCTTCGTTGACGACGCGCTCTGGACAAAGATCGTTAATGCGTACGTCGACGCCTACGTCCCCAAGTGGAGAGGACCTGAGTCAGTTTTTGACGTCGAGATCGAGGGTCTGACCGAGGAGTGGTATGGTTGGCAGGTCGAGCAGTATCTTGCCAACGAGTTTGTCAGCAAGGTCAGGTCAGGTCAGGATGCTGCTGCAAAACAGAATGGCGTGGCAGATATGCAATGGATTGCAGTCGTCGATGATAAGACTGACGAGTGCTGTCTCTGGCGCGATGGGCTGACGTCGCAGGAGATCGAGCAAGAATTGAAGTCAGGAAAGCACAAGGACGACGAGTGCGACTCGATTGTCCCTCCCGCGCACTTTAATTGCCGCTGTACGATGGCTCCCATGCTTGACGTACAGCTCGCGGGAGAGGAGTTTGAGAAACCAGCAAGCAACGCTCAGGAGTTTGAAACATGGCTGAACACGTAAAGCCCACAGAGACCGTTATCGAGCCCAGGAGTTTAAACCAATATGACTCCCTGCGCAGCCTTACTCCTGAGGAGCTCAAGTTTGTCCCTCCTGTCAGAAGCACGGGCGATCTGATCGAGCTCCTTGAGTCTGATCCCTCAATCGAGGTCGACGCTAGAGTGCTTGCCGTCAATCCTGTGACAGGTGGCGTGGGCGTGAGAAAGCTTGATCGCAAGGGCTTTATTGAGGCAGCAAAGGAAGCTCCCTCAAAGATGGCAAAGCTCAGAGAGGATGCCTTCGGTACGACCGACAGCCTGACTCCCAATCAAGGACTTGTCGGGGACGATTTCATCCCTCTCCTCGGCGGACCTTTTTATAAAAACCTGTACACGATTGACTTCTTTCGGAGCTGTTCGGCGAGTTTCTGGGCCTACAATCACGACCCCATTGCTCATCAGGCCCTGAATATGATCCGGGACTTCACGCTCGGGCGTGGCTACCGGATTGACTCTGACAATCAGGCAGCTCTTGCTCTCTGGCGTGCTTTCGAGAAGGTAAACAACCTGCAGGAGCAAATGCAGCAGTTTGCACTCGAGCTCGGAATATACGGCGAGAGCTGCTTCTGGTGGCTCCCTGATCACAATACTAGGATCGTGCAACAGCCTAGGAAGGGAGACAATATCCCGAAAGGCCTGATCCCACGAGTAAGGCTCCTTGACCCGACGGTTTTCTGGGAGGTCATCACTAACCCTGAGGACCCAAGCAGAGCAGGGGAGCTCGCCTACGTTTGGGTCAGCCCGACTCAGTACCAGACTTACACGAGCGCATTCGGGCAGAATCAGCCAGCAAACAAATTCATATTTCAGCAGATCCCTGCTGATCAGATCGACCGCTACAAGATTAACGTCGTCACTGGCGAGAAGCGTGGGCGTGGAGATCTCTTCTCAGTCCTAGGCTTCCTTAAACGCCTGCGTGACTCTGTAAACTATTCAATCATTGCTCTCCAGAGGCAGAGTGCTTGGGCAGTGGACGTCACAGTCAAGGGCTCTCAGGCTGACATTGACGCCTACGTCGAAGACCAAGCTTCTCGCGGGAATGTCGCTCCTGCTGGCTCGGAGTTTGTCCACACTGAGGCAATCCAGCGCGAGTTTCTTGCTCCTCAAGCAGGCAAGGCAGGAGGCTCTGACGCTTTCGAGTGGTCTTTGTCCATGGTGGCAGCAGGCTTGGGGATACCGATCAGCTACTTTGGGACGCATCTCTCAGGAGGTCAGACCCGGGCGTCTGCTATCGTGAGCACTGAGCCAGTCGCAAAGCGTCTCGAGAACCGCCAGCAGGTATACGAGCGCGTGATCACTAACCTCTGGGACAGGGTCATGGAATGGGCAGGGCTTGGGCACGTTGAGTGCGAGGTCACTTTCCCTGAGATCATCACTGCTGATAAGTCTCAGAAGCTCAAGGACCTATCCCTTGCTCAGGCTCAGGGCTGGATCTCTGCGGAGCGTGCAGCGACTATCGCAGCCAAAGAGCTCGGGATCACGACCTTTGAGTGGGAGCAGGAGAAGGAAAAAATCGACTCAGACAAGGCGTCGAGCTTCGCTGCTGCGCCAGCTCCCTTGACTGCTCCAGGCAATGCTTTGACGAGCCAACAAAAGAACCAGGTGAAAAAGAATGACACTCAATCCACGGGCTAAACTTGAAGACGCAACATGGGAAGAGTTCTCAGCCGACCCTGAGCGGTTCGGCTTTCCTTCTCTTGAGAGATGGCAGAAAGACCGCGAGAAGTACCTAGGCTCTGCTGACGAGATCCTAGCCTCTGCTGATAAGGGATCTGAGCTTCTCAGCAGGACTGTGAAGCGGCATATCTATGAGCTTGAGGGTTATCGGTGCAAAAATTTAGAAGAGGTCGAGCGCGTCGCACGTGAACAGGGTATAAATTTAAAGCAGCTTGATTATCGTCCGCAGCTTGTACAAGCGGGCGCAGGCAAGTTTGACGTGATCGTCCGGTTCGTCTCAAAGAATATGCGCGAGAAAAGAGACCAGTGGGCATGAAGCCAAAGCTCGGAAAGCCTTTCAGGACGCCCAAGGGACCGAAAAAATTTTCGGTGTACGTTAAGAATGACAAGGGCAACGAAGTAAAAGTAAACTTCGGCGATCCTGATATGGAGATTAAGCGCGACGATCCTGCGCGTCGTAAAGCTTTTAGAGATCGTCACGGCTGCGACAACCCGGGACCTCGGTGGAAACCTAAATACTGGTCCTGCAAACTCTGGAGCGGAAAGCCTGTGTCAAAAATTGTAAGCGGCGAGGCAGCAAAGACTGAGAAGGTCGCAACGGGCAAGAAGGCTCAGCCTGGGATCAGTGTCCCTTTCTGGTTCTATGGGACGGAAGCCTTCAGGAAGGGCGATCCCAAGATCAAGAGCGTGATCCCTCCCAAAGAGAAGCGTGATCTGCCCACGCCTGCCTCTGCTGACGAGCAGGTGCAGAAAATGCTGGTCGAGACCCCGGATATGCCCGCGGCCGCACTCGTGCAGGCTCTGAAGTCTAAAGGGCTCAAGATCGAGGACCAGAAGCAAGCAGACTCTGCAACGACTCAATCCCCTGTCCTGAGAAGCCAGGAGGCAGCAGCACCGATCGCCATGCGTGCACGCTTTCTCGAGAGCTGGAAGGATAACGGAGTGGGTCCGACTAGGTTCAAAGTCGCGCTCATTCAGGAGGGCATGGGCAATCTGAAGGACGCTTTTTATTACACGAGAGAGGCTCTCGAGACCGGGATCGCAGCCTTTGAAGGCAAGAAGTGCTTCGCAGATCATCCGTCTCGCTCAGAGGAGTCTGATCGCCCAGAGCGTAGCGTCCGGGATATCGTCGGGCATTTTGAGAGCGTGCATCTTGAGGAGCGAGAAGACGGCGGCTCAATGCTCTGCGCTGATCTTGTGCTCCTGCCTGATCCTTCTTTCGAGTGGGCTCGTGCGCTTGTGCGCCACGCTCTCGAGTATTCCAAGAAGTACCAGGGCCAGGAGTTTATCGGTCTCTCGATCAATGCTGCTGGAGATGCGCAGTCGATGGACCTTGAGAAGTTTCTCCGCGAAGGTGACATTCCAGCGGAGGCAAAGCCCAAGCTCGAGAAGGCTTTGCAGGAAGGGATCACAAGCGTGCGCGTGGTTAATGCCATTGCGGACGCAGTGAGTACGGATTTAGTCACCGAGCCAGGGGCTCGTGGCAAGGTCCTCGAAATGCTAGAAAGCGAAAGGAAGAAAACCATGCCAAAGAAAATGAAGCACGCCGAGGACGAAGCCAAGAAGCAGTCCGAGGCTGAAATGAAACAAGAAGAAGCGAAGCAAGAAGCAATGCCCCCAAAGGCTGAAGCTGAAGACGGCGAAGAAAAGCCTGAAGGCGAAGACCATGCAGACGAGGAGCAAGACAAGGCTCTGATCCTCGATATGATCAAAAAGCATATGGGCGAAGCCTGCGAGGGCATGGAGCAGGAAGGCGAGAAAGCTGCTCACGAAGCCTATGAAGCTTACAAGGAAATGGGCAAAGACCACGAAGAGGCTCTCAAGTGCGCTGCTGAAGCCATGAAGCTCGCGAAGCATATGGCCGCAAAGCAAGAAGAGTCTGAAGTCAAAGCTGCTGAAGCTGAAGACGAGAAAGAAGCTGAAGAGGTCAAACACTCTGAGAGCGTCGTGCGCCTGACTGGCAATATCGCCATGCTTGAGCGCAAGCTCAAGGGCTATGAGCTCGCAGCTACTCTCGACAAGAAGCTGGCAGAATCGAAACTGGGACGCGCAGAGACGGACAAGATCCGCACTCTGATCGGCGCTCCTAAGTCTGAGACGCATATCGTCGAGACGATCAAAGTATTCAAAGAGGCTTTCTCAATGGCCGGCGGAAGTGAGTCTGCAAAGCCATCGTTTGCTTCTCTGTTCATCACGGGATCTGAAAAGCAGGAAGAGACGCCGAAAGCAAAGATCAGCTTCTCTGAATGCTTGAAGTAACCCACTAACCTAAGAGGACAAAAAAATGGCAACTGCTAAGAACCGGATTGTCCGGTCGATTGCTCCTAAGTCTGTCTTCGCAGAGGCTCAGCCTCTCGTTGACTCTACCGTTGACTACCTTCAAGGCGACCTCCTGTTTCTTGATTCTGGTCTGATCAAGCCCGTGACTGGCGATGCTGACGGCGCTACCATTCTCGGTATCGCTCCTCAGACCGTGGTCGATGGGAAGCCTAAGGCTGTGTACACTGGAACGGCTGTCGATGCTGCACAAGCTATCGAAGCTCTCCCAGGACCTGTCTATGGCGTGATCGCAAAGCTCAAGCTTAAGACTGGCGATGTGTTCGCTGCTGGAGGCCTTGTGTACTGCGTCGCTACCGATGCTCAGACCGTGTCGTCTGCTGGCACTAACCCAATCGGCGTCTTCCAAGGCCCGGGCTTGACTGCTGGTGCTGCTTCTGAGGGACAAGTTCTCCTCGGCGCAGTGATCAATGGCGTGCTTCAATTCTAAGAGGTGACCAATGCCTAAAATTCATTTGCACAATCGTGCTTCTAAAGAACAGGCCCGCGAAGCTCTGCGTCGCGCAATGTGGAAGTCTCCTGAAGAGATGGCTCTTCGTGAGTCTATCAAGCGTGACCTCGGCGTCGATATCGCTGATGGCAAGTCCTTCCCTGTAACTGATCCAGCTTTCTCGTGGTCTGCTGCTCGTAGCAAGCTTCGTGAAGCTGACTCTGCTACCTCCTTCGTGCAGCTCTTGCGCGCAGGCGTGCAGAGCGTCGTCAACTCCCTCTTTGAGACCGTTGACGTCACTTACAGCGACTGGGCTCACACTGTGACCAGCTCCAAGATGGAAGAGCTTTATGCTCCTCTCGCAGGTATCGGCTTCCCTTCCATGATCGGAGAGGGCGAGCAGTACCCTGAAGTGGGCGCTCTGGGCTTGGATATCAAGCTTCGTAACAAAAAAGCTGGAACCATGTACCCTGTGACCAAGGAGCTCGTCGATGACGATCAAACTGGTCAGGTGCAGAAAATGGCCGGACTCCTCGGTGAGTACTGCCACCAGCTCGTTGAAGTATGGGCTTACGGCAAGCTCGCTTCGGTCGCGAACATGAGCTACGCAGGCGTCTCTGTGCATGTGTCTGAGACCAAGCCTGCTGACGAAGCGACCTACCCATGGTCGACTTCTCTCGTCGGTGGCGGCAAGACTCGTCCTGCTGCTTACGGTGCTCTCAACCAGGGCAACATTCAGGCAGGGTTTATCGCTCTCATGAACCAGCTTAACCTGCTGGGTCTCAAGATGAGCGTGAAGCCTAACCGCTTGATCATCAGCCCGCACTATCGCTTCGACACGGCAGTGCTCTTGAACAGCGCATATTATCCGACGGGTGCTACTGCTGGATCGACCGGCGGTGCCTTCTCGATCAACCCTCTGCAAGGCCTTGCTGACATCACTGTCAGCCGGTTCATGTTTGATCAGGCCGGATCGGTCAACGCTGACTCGAAGGCCTGGTATCTCACCGACGACAGCAAGCCTGCCTTCGTCGTGCAGATGCGCACTCCAGCAGAGATCTCGGTCGAAAACCCAGCATCGGGCGACTCCTTCAACAAGGACGTCATCCGGTTCAAGGCAACGACCCGGTTCAATGCTGACTTCATTGATCCCCGGTTCTTCTGGAGGGGCTCGGACGGGTCCGTCTGATAGGCGTTTTTCCTTGCGCGGGAGGGTGGGCTATCCCATCCTCCCCTCAAGGGGGAATTTGAATGAGCAGACGAGTGTACCAGCGCAGACTGCCGCCCAAAGAGTTAGCAGTCGAGGACGAGATCAAGCGAGACGTGCAAGTCAAGGAGTCGACCGTCCCGACGCAGCAGTTTAAGACGATGGCGGAGCAGATTGCAAAGAGCACGATCTTTCACCGTAACTGGTACGTTCCCGAGCTCAGAGAGAAGTTCAAATATATTGACCGCATGAAGCGCATCGACAAGGTCTTTCCCTACGCAAAGCTCAGCCAGGGTCGAGAAACGATGCTGCTAGTAGACGAGCCAAAGACGCCGCAGGATATTGAGATCTGCGCGCAGAAGGCAAAGCACCTTAAAGAGCTGGGATACGCCTACGTGTATCTCGAAAGGGACACGACTCTGTACGACGCACTGTCGACCTTGGGAGAATTATGAGCTGGACGACTGCACTGACTGACCTGCGACTCCTTCTGAACGACGGGCCCACGGACAAGATCCGGGCTTTCAAGCGTGTTTTTGGGACAGTAGACGGTGCAAACGCAGTCTTTAAAACTCTTGAGTTTCGTCGCATTACAGATTTTACGACTGTCGACGAGACTGGTCCCTTGGGGATCTATATTAACGGCGAGAAGTTTGGGCCCATTGCCTTGCCTCTGACCTATGATGACCCAGGCTCAGGATATTTTAAATTCGATTTGCTTTCGATCCCGATTGCTGGAGCAGTCGTAGAGGCGACCTACTATATCCAGTATTTTTTAGATCCAGAGCTTCAAGTTTTCTTGCGTCTTGCGCAGAACTGGCTGGGCTTCGGAGACGACTACTCTGCAATCCCTCAGGGATTGAGACCTGCGGCTCTGCAATATGCTGCGGCTGAAGGCTATCAGAAGCTTGCGATTAAATTCTCGAGTCACCTTTCTGAGACCTACAGGCTCGAGGATATGCCAGACGTCAAACAAATGGCGCTGCTCTCTGAGTTCAAACAAGCTGCTGACACTGCAAGACAGCAGGCTCAGCAACTCAGGAATGAATACTATTCGAGGCAAGGGCAGAGCTTATCGCCTCTGTTTGGAGTCTATTCACCTGCGATCAAGGACGTACCTCCACGCCGATGAGTGCTTCGCTTACGACCGTCTCAGACGGCATCACGAGAATGCTCAAAGGGATGCGCCAGCGGGAGAAGGCTCTTCAGAGCCATCTCAATCGCAACGTGCTCGAGCAGTATAGGGCAATTCAGCGCAGACGCTGGATGACTGAGAATGCAAGCGAGGGTCAGCCCTGGCTTGCCCTTAATCCTGGCTATGCTCTCAGGAAAAAACGTCAGTTTGCAGCCTACCCAGGCGCAGGGACAAAGAAGCTGATCGCCACAAATAAGCTTTTCAAGTCTGTCATAGGACCCGGCGAGGGGTTCAGAAAGATCGTGACGCCTAGGTCCCTGTTGCTGTCGACCACGGTCGAATACGCACCGCACGTTAACGAGGTTAGATCCTTTACTGAGTACAGCAGGCAGTCGATTGCAGAGATCAGGAATGGGGTCGCTCAGTTTATCTTTAAAGGCATCCTCAAGCAGACGGCGGAGATCCTATGAGTGCGCGGCACCTGACAGAGTGGGTCGTCAATCTTGTGACTTGGCAGATTCAAAATAACATTGAGACTGCGCTGATGGACTTAGGCCAGGCTCTACCGCCCCCCTCTTCTGTTCTTAGCCTCGAGAAGCCCAGGGACTATTTCATTTATCCCCGGGCGATGGGTTACAGGACGCCTGCTTGCTTCGTGATCGCTGACAGGATCGACTTCCAGAAGCGTGAAAAGGGAGCCAATTACATAAACGCGAACGTCCGGGTTAACGTCACGATCCTGATCGAGGACAAGGACGCCGACCGGATTACGCGCAAGGCATACAGGTATCAGTCAGCTCTTCAGTCAGTACTTGATCAGGTGCAGCTTTCGAGCTCTGATCTCGAGCCGCCGGACGGGTCGCTAAAAATTGTCTCAGTCGTGCAGAATGCCGCCTTCTCTCCGCTATACTCTAACACCGAGGACCCCAATGCTCCCGGGTCAGTGTACCGGAAAGAAGTCAGCCTTGAGCTCGACTGCTATACTTACGAACAGGTTTAAGGAGAGAACCAAATGAGTTACGCAACTGTCACAACTTCTGATATGGAACTGACCCCGATGAGGGTTACCTTTGACGGCGTGGACCTCGGTGGTACCTTGGCGAACGTAGTCATTTCTACAAAATACTCAAAATCGAATATCATGGCCGACCAAAGCGGTTCCACGGTCCGTGACCGCCGGGTTTCTGGTATTGAAATTACGGTTACGACTGAATTGACTGAGATTCAGAACAAAGACATTTGGGCGGTTGTTTTCCCTCACGCAACCCTCATCGCGACTGGTACTAAAGCCATCGTATTTAAAGAAAACATGGGCGACTCAGATCTGAGCAAAGCA
>Ga0172376_10007690_pt1 | contig 11430 bp, 9 predicted proteins | sample Lak35m_FD_121114 | JGI IMG/M metagenome (GOLD analysis project Ga0172376, IMG submission 121114) | Freshwater microbial communities from Kabuno Bay, South-Kivu, Congo - kab_092012_35m | ecosystem: Environmental > Aquatic > Freshwater > Lake | place: Democratic Republic of the Congo: South-Kivu...
CAAATAAGACGTGAGAAGGGTCAATCAATTTTTTATTGGGTGGACATACTGTGCATGCATATGGGGCCTGGTGTACATTATCTTCAGTTATAATAGTAATGTGTGATGTAGAGTTACATGACCATGCGCAATCAACATATGATTTAAAGGATTCCTTATATTTTGGAGGTGATATGCTACATATATCGCCAATTAAAGTGTCTTGAACATATAGTACTTCTATAGGCTCTCCATTAAAGTGACAAGGACACTGGTAAATAGTTTGAAGATTGGTTCCTTGGGGTCTAAAGCATTCTGCTGTATCAAGCCATGCATTATATTTTACATCATCGTAAATATGTGTCATGGTGGCTGTGACATATACTGTATAGTAAATATCATAGCTGTAAACAAAATTGGAATACTCTGGTGTATCTGATTCTGGGCATAATTCAATTCCATGAATGGAAGTACATACAACCAGTAAAATAAAAATCTGTGTCCTTATTTTATGTATCATTTTATTTATCCACCCAGAGACCCAAATTTAGTTGCCTTGGATTCAGTAGACTGGGGACTAGTATTAAATATACTTGGGGATCCTAGTGCCCTCATGATCAAATTTACGCTGTTTGCTGTACAGGGGTGCTTGATTAATTTTTTGTTTCTGGGGTTCATGTACCCCTCGTCTACTAAGGCAGTCTCTTCATCCAATTCCACCAGCTTTTGGTTTAGAATAGGCTGAAGTAAAATCTCCTTTCCTCTTGCAGGAATTGTCATGGTAATTACCCTTTTGCTACTAGAATACTTGAGCTCTACTTTTTTCTGTGTTTTTGTGTTTTCAATGATAAGGCTGAGATTATTGGCTTCAGAATTCACATTGACCTTGAAAGTGTTTTTCTGGAGCATGTTGATTATGGTGGTGACATAGAGTGCGCTTCTGATGTGCATGAGCTCGGGGTGTATGTGCAAGATCAGATAATCAAGCAAATCTCCAGTGCTCATCAATTCTATCTCTTCATTTTCTTTGACCTGAACTCTTATGCAGCTATTCACTGTGACTGTGCATTTTACCACGTATCCTGTCTCTGGTGTACTCTCTATTCTTATTCTTGCTCTGCGCTGGGCATTATTACTTCGTTCTATTTGGAAATCTGTGTGCTCAAATGAGCCCTTTTTAATCAAAGTGCGAGTGGTGTCTCCAGTAAACGTTTCTATGAAACGGAGAGCGTCATTGATGAATGTATGGAGATCTTCTGCCAAAACTTCTTGATTTATGGGTTTGCTGGATTTTAGGAGATCCATTTTTGGGGGTGTAACAGAAGGCCCATATATACTATTTTTGAGTTTAAGAAAGGCCACTGATCTAGCCACTGCCTGAGCTCAAGAAAAGTCACCGCTTAGGCTCAAGAAAAGCCACCGCTTGAGCTCAAGAAAAGCCATTGTATGGGCTCAAGAAAAGCCACCAACTAAGCCCAAGAAAAGCCACCAACTGAGCCCAAGACTGAGCTCAAGAAGGGCCGCTAGCACCGCCGTCGTCTTCATCCGATATGCATATGTCGTCAGCTATGAATTTCTCTTCTTCAGAGTCCATGGAGAACATCAAATCTTGCTTAGAGCTCGACTCTTGCTCTTTGTCTTCGATGTCAAACTCGTCTTCGTCTTCGAGTCTCTCGAGGAGGTTCTGAAACTCTTCGTCGAAGGTCTCAGGCTTCTCTTCTTTTTTTTGTTCTTCTAGGGGTAGCGTTTTCTTCTTGCGAGGCGTGACAAAGCAGTTTTCGATGACGTTCCGCTGCGCTTCGAAGATGTGCCTGGGAAGCTTGCTTGCCATGTCCCTGATGAACTGCAAGCGTGCCAGGTTCTGGATCTCTGGGCTCTCCATCTCCTCCTGCTGTCCCACTTCGAGTCTGACTTTATATGCTAGAGATATTCTATTTTGAGAAGTAGGGTTTCTATTTCTGGAGCCTCAAGGCAGCAATTTTTCCCAAAATAGAAATTCCGAAGAGGCGTCCAGGCAGCGCCTATGACGTAATTGTTCTTGTCGGTGAAGAGCTTGTACTTGCAGGTCATATCCTTTTTGGCGGCTGGCCTCTGATGGCAGTTTTCTTGCGTGTACGCTGACAGAAATGCGTTGGGCGTCATGTCTGCTTGGGTCTGCCAGTATTCTATTACATTGGATTCTTCTTTCACAAACCACAGAGCAGTTTCAGTGCTTCCAAACTGCTCGGTGGAGGCTGCCTTTATGCCTCTTATGACTTTGAATCGTATGCAGGTGTCGCTGGATATGCTCACTGTGAGCGGGAAGCACAGCCTGCTGTTGACGTGAGGCGAGAAGTGGTGGGATCGCAGAATGGTCTGCTTGTAAACTAAAGACAACTTTTCGTTGTTTTCTATGGCTTTCTTGAGCTGGGGCGCATTGGGAGGATATGCGTAGGGGATGGCTTGGTAGGACTCGATGATCTCTGCTTCGCTGTCTGCGACAGTTTGCTTTTCTATTTGGACTATGGAAAACGTCTTGACTTGTTGCTGGTTTAAGAATATGAGCATGTGCTTTTCTTGGTCCTTGTCTTTTTTTGCAGCATGATTGTTGACTCGCTTCACTGCATTGTGCGATATGATTCCAGACCAAAACATGCAATCTGATATAGGCGTGGTCTTCTTTGGTTATATATGAATCTCGTATTTATCTTTCCAAAGCAGGTAGTGGAGGTTGTCTACTGCCTCGGCAAGTATCCAGCCTTGAAACTGATGCTGCAGCTCCATCTTGCCTGAAGTGCAGTAGATGAGGCAGGGCACAAATCCAGCGCAGTAGAAGAGGCTCATGGAAGCGTTGACGTTGACTGGAGACACTGTGCACTGAGGGTAGCATCTCACGAAAAACACAGTGTGCCACGCCAAGAAAATAGAGCAGTGCATGAGGCACGCGTCTATGGGCATAGCAAGAGACGCTAACTTGAGGGCCACTGTTTGGAGGAGCGCGTAGTATACTGAGAGCTCTGAGAATCTAGAAAGCAAGTAGAATGGGATTGTTTTAGAGAAGAAGCAGGCAATCTGAGCGGTTCCTAGGTAAGAGAGGCCCACTAGGGGGGCGTAGCTTTTGTGCTGGACGTAGGTGCTCCACCACTCCAGAAAGGACTGCATGGCATATTTTCCAAGTGGGGTATCAGTGAAGCTGCGGTCTATGCACTGAAGCGCAAAATATTGCAGGCACAGGATTATTCCTCTGAAATAGAATGGGGGGTATTTATCTATTTTCGTCATTGTTATTTTTATCTTTTTCTATTTTGGGTTCAATTTTCGCCTATATAAGTTTCTGAGCTTTCTGCAAAAGCAAGAAACAGCATGGATGGCTTCGACAGCGATGATGAGTATGCAGCAGAGAGCTGCACTCTGGAAGCAGAAGAAGAAGAAGAGACAGCCCAAGACTTGGCGTTTGACACCTTTGTGCTCGAAGCCTGCAGCGAGCAAGGTCAATCACTAGAGGAAGTATTGGACGCAAAATATCTTGAGAGCTTGAGGCCCAAGAGCCTCCTCGACTTTGCTAGCAGATTTGATAGCTTCACCTTTGTGCTGCTGGACATAGTTCTCAAGAGCAACTACCAAAAAACTAAGACTGACGCCTTTTTATTTGGTAGGAGAGACGACGGATCCGACATTTGTGCCATAGTGGAGGGCTGGAGCCCCTACTTTTACATGGAGCCTCCAGAGGGCTGGTCCAGCGTCTTCGAAGGCGACTCTTGCTTATTTTGCAGTAAGCTCATGGTTTTACTAGAGGAAGCTTTGCAGGACAAGATGGCGGAGCGTAAGGCTGGGAGAGAGGTCAAGTCTAGGCAGCAAAAGGGCTCTTTTGTGAAGAGTTTGGAGATGGTCAAGAGGAAGAGCATCTATGGGTATTCTCCTGATGGTCTCAAAGACTTTGTCAGAGTCGAGGTGATGGATGCGTGGTGCGTGAGGCTCATGAAGGAAGTCTTTGAAGGCTTTAAGAAGGACGCTGCTTGGACTGAAGGCCATGTGATTGATATGTGCAAGGACTCTGGAGATTTGAGGCTAGAGTCTCGGAGATGTGGGGCAAGTCTCTATGACGCTGAAGTGGACTCCTTGATGCAGTTTATGGTGAATACTGGATTGCACGGGTGCCAGTGGTGCCAAGTGAAAGCGGCTGACGACGGAGAAACGTTTTGCACGATTTCTGGGAATGACAAGCGTAGCACTTGCGCCACTGAAATTCGTTTACACGTGAAGTGCCTGAAGCCTCTCTCTATGGATTCTTTCAATGACTTGGGAAGGCTTCGAATCTTGTCGTTTGACATTGAGGCTGCTGGAAGGAGGGGCGTGTTTCCTGAGGCTAGCGTGGATCCCGTGATTCAGATTGCAGTCACTTTTAAGGTATTGGCTGGAGAAGACGAAGGACACAAGAAGCCTCTCCTCTTGAGTTACAAGTCTTGCGATCCAATTGAAGGTGTCGATGTTTTTTGCTTTGAGGACGAGCGGATGCTTCTCAAGGCATTTAGCGCTGTGGTGAATTCTTTTGACGCCGACATTTTCACTGGCTACAATATATGCAACTTTGACTTTCCGTATTTGCAGAAGAGGGCTAGGGTTTTAGAGGCCCTGAAGAATGGAATTGAGCTGGAATCTGACTTTGAAGGAGTGGTCGACTTTGAGAAGATGACTCGAATGCGCGATCAGAGCATGCAGCTGCGCGAGACTGTGTTTCAGTCTGTGCAGACTGGAAAGCGCAAGCGGACTCGCGTCACTGTGCAAGGCAGAGTGTGCCTCGACATGCTGACTAGCATACAGAATAATCAGTCTTACAGGCTAGAGCGCTACACTTTGAATGCAGTATCTGAGTATTTTCTGGGAGATCACAAGGTGGACTTGCCTTTTACGCAGATTACGCCCATGTGGGAGAAGGATTCCTTTTCCAGGGCTGAATTGGGCAAGTACTGCGTGAAGGATGCGCAGCTGCCTCTCGACCTCATGGCCAAGACAGACGCTCTGACTCAGACGATTGAGATGGCGAGGTGCACTGGCATTCCTTTTGACTGGGTGTTGCAGAGGGGGGTCATGATTCGCAACACTAGCCTATTGCTAAGGTGCGCCCTTGTCAGGCACTATGTATTTCCCAACATATCCAAGAAAAATGGACCAGCCATTACCAAAAAGTATGAGGGAGCCACTGTCTTGGACGCTCACTCTGGAATTCACAACAATGTGGGTGTGCTGGATTTTTCTGCCATGTATCCCAGCATCATCAGGGCTCACAATCTCTGCTACAGCACCATAGTATTGGACCACTCTTTGATTGTGAGAGAAGAAGCTACAGTGGTGCCTTATGATTCTGACGAGTCTCGCATGTCTCTTGCCATGGCATTGCCGCGGCGCTGGTTTTGCATGGGCAAGCACATCTATGTGCCTGATACCGCCTCCAAGGGTTTGATTCCAGAAGTAGTAGAATTCTTGCAAAACTGCCGCAACAAGGCCAAGAAGGCGTATGCTATTGAGACTGACCCCATCAAGAAGAAGACTTGCAAGGCTAGAGAGATGGCTTTCAAGGTGGCTGGAAATGGCATGTACGGTTCTCTGGGCAGCACTCAGGGTCTCTTGCCGCTTTTGGCTATAGCGGAGACTGTGACTGCCATTGGCAGGAGCGACATTCAAAAGGTCAAGTCTGCCGCTGAGCGTATGTTTTCAGACTGTCTAGTGGTCTACGGCGACACTGACTCAGTCTTTGTGAGGTTCAATATCCAAGCCAGCTGTACTGAGCGCGGGGCCCAAGTCGTATTGACTGTGCCTGAGGCTGTGGCCAAGACTTCAGAGCTTGCCATGCAGCTTGCCTCGAGCGTCAACACTATGATGAAGGCGCCTAAGAAGATAGAGTTTGAGAAGGTTTACTCTACCATGCTTTGTCTCAGCAAGAAGAGGTACGCTGGGGTCATGTACAGCGCAGATCACAAGTGGGGCACTGAACCTCCCATTGACATCAAAGGCATGCAGTGCGTGAGGAGGGACGGCTGTGGCTTGACGAGGGACTTGGTGCGGGATTGTCTCATGAGCATCTTGCACACTGGCTCGCACGTAGACGCTGCTGCTATAGCTAGGAAGACTCCGAATGACATTTTCGAAGACAGGATCCCCCTCGAGCAGTATGCCATTCGAAAGGTTCTGCGCAAGAGCATGCAAGATTGCTGCCTTGACATGAAGCCCTCTGAAATTATCGAGATTCGGAGCAAGCTTTTGCCCCAAGGCAAATCAGCGCCAGACTGTCGCTTGAGCTCTGCAGAAATCAGAGAGGCTGTGAGCAGGGGAATCTTGAAGAATACTTCAGATTTGGAACAGTACTGTGCTGACTCTCTGACTTCGTCTCAGATTCAAGAGATTCGCTTGAAGCTCAGCGTCTCCTCTTTACCTTTGACTTATGCAGAGCAAGATGAAGCTATCAGGCGAGGCATCAAGCTTCCTTGGAAGCCAAGGGTGCGCCTGCCTCACATTCTCTTGGCCTGGCGCATTAGGATGAAAGATCCTGGCATTGCTCCTGTTTTGGGAGAGAGTATTTCTTATATTGTCACAAACAACGGAGGCAAGCAAATTTACGAGAAGGTGGAGACTTTGGAGCATGTGAAGTCTATGAACTTGGGATATACAGTGGACAAGAAGTATTATCTTGACTCGCTTAGGGTTCCCCTGGAAAATATTTTTCTTCCAATCTACATGCAGCAGATTGCTGAAAAAAATCCTTCAAAGAAGTCTAAGCTTGACTTGGAGGCAAAGGTCGAGCTTGAGAAGGGAATATGGTTTATCGCCAAGAAGCGCTCTTTTCAGATGTCTGACGTCTCCAAGTCTGCGTCCATTCACAACAGTCCTATTGCTCGCGCTTTCAAGCGCCAAGCTCCGTGATTTTATAAATTGGCGTGCTTGGAATGCGTCTTTCAGTTTCTGTGATTTTATAAATTGGCGTGCTTGGAATGTGTCTCTCTGTCTCATCTTTGCGTTATTGAATACTATATATATGTATATGATGTTGTGTTTGTGTGCATGAATTGATATTTCATTTCATATAAAATGAGGATGATGCCTAGGACTAGTCTACAAGCCATGCAAATGAATGGAAGTTTAGGAAATGCCATGATGCTGAGGGGGCCCATGGAAAAGGAAGAGAGTGCTGGGATGAGCATAGTAGCTGTTCCCATTTCCATGATTTCTTCTATTGGGTCTTTACTTAGTTATTCAGGAGGAGGAAGCAAGGATGTGGTAGATGTTGCTAGCAGCAGGCCCAGGCGCAACTTTCTTGACGTGCAGCCACAAGAGATGATGATGATGGAGAATATTCCTTTGGACGACGAGAGCAGCTCTCTCATGCTGAAGCCTTCAAAATCTTGGATGGCGCACCAAGCCAGCCATGGCAAGGCCAGCGTAGAGCAGTGGAGCTCTGTGGTGGCCATCACAAACTTTATGGTATTTGTGCTGGTGGTATCTCTCACAGTTGCATTTTTTGAAGCGTACAAGGAAGGCGAAGGGTTTCATCACGATAAGCTGAGCATTGTTTCGGAAAATTGGATATTGGCCTCTGGAAATTGCGATACGTGGGTGGACGGCTCTTGCGTTCCGCTGCCTTCCAGCGAAGGTCACCCAACCAAGGAGAATCTTGGAGGCGTAATGCACGAATTTGAGGTACTGAGCACTGGCTTATTTTCTTCAGTGAATTCTCTTCTTTTTACTCTGTCGGCTACTGTGATCTCCACGGCGTTTTCATTTGCTTTGGTCAAGTCTGACAGCGCTGGCACCAGCAAGATGCTGAATCACACAGCTCGCTTTTTGCTTGTGGCTATTTCTATTCTGGCTCTCTTCATGCAGAAAGAGTGGAACTTTCCCCTCAACAATTTAGTTTTAGTGGAGGCCTTCATGCTAGCGTCCATCCTCTCTATCACTGTTTGGCCCAAGAGCTTTTCTACTTCTGCGCAGCAAGTGAGCGGTAGCAACAGCCTTTGCATGCTCAGCAACGCGCTGACTTATCCTCTTATAATCATATCTGTTTTGTCTACTTTGGGAGAAGACAGCTCTGTGGTCTTATATTACGTATTCGTGAGCACATTGCTGGCTTGGATTTTGATGGTCATTGCTTACGTGGAAGTCTCTCTCCAGACTGAGGTGAACCTCAGGCTCTCCATGGTGATTGTAGTCTGCTTTTGGGTTTGCTTGATACCCTTCATAGTGACCTGTTCCAATAGAATATACGTGGTCACCATGGAAGACGCCATCCAGTATCCAGCTTGGGCCATGGCGGCTCTAGGGCTTATGCTGGGCTCTTATCTTTTGGATGCCATATGGTTCACCTTTCACTATTCCTACTATTACGACAAGTCTCCTGACGTATCATTTATGTCCATGATTGTGAGAGTCTTGGATCTCATCGTGAAGTACACTCTGCTTTTGCTTGTGGCCATTGGATATTTCGTTGAAGTTAAAAAATGAAGTAGATAGTTGAGCTCTTTGGGCAGTTTTAGGATTCAACAAACATGGCAAAATTTACGACTACACTTATGAGCGAGGCGCTGGTAAAGAACAAGGTCATCTTTCCAAATGATTTTGTCTTTAGCTCAGTCTCTCCACTTTTAGAGGAAGATACTATGGGATAGATTATGAAGGGAGCAAAGCACGCGTATGCCATGAGCGCCACTGCGTACTTCCAGTTGTCGAATTGACCCCACTGCATGTAAGCCAGGTAGAGGCTGAAGCAAGGCAAGAATATGCACACTAGCTGGCAGAATCTGCGGCAGGCTCTGTGGGCCAGTTGATTTTCGAGCCACAGAATGTTGACAGCTGCAGTCATGATCACTGCGTGCGCCACTACGTCGCTCCATATCCTAGTTCCCAGCGTGGCTATCACCAAGATGGCTATGGGAACTGCAGTGACCTGTAAATGAAATGCATTGATCCACTCGTAATCTTCTCTGTGTTTCGGGAAATTGGCCACGTACCATATCCCAGATAATAAAAGTATGACTGAGGTCACTATGGTAGGATACTCTACTAATTCAGAGTTCTCCACTCCTTGCACTGCAAACACTGCCACTATGAGAACCAGCATCAAGAATGACGCGTAGTTGAGAGACAGGTAGAAGGGAACCTTGGCGTCTCTGTTCAGCTCGTCTTCTTCGCTTTCATATCTCTTAGTCGGATAAGTCTTAGTGGTCGAGCTTTTAGAGATAGACTTCAGCTTAGATATGCAGAACGTGGCGTGTATGCAGCAGAGGACGAACAATATGATGTGAGGATTGAATGCCTTTAGGATAGGCTCTATTTTTTGATTGAAGTGAGTATTGAAGAAGCAGTGGGTGGGAATCTTGCTGCCTGGGGCGCTCTGTTTCCAGTGAGTCTGCATGCAAGCTATCTGCCTATTCGTAGCGCTGTAGCGCACTGTTCCGTTGGCGTCTTCTGCTGATGCTTCATATCCTTCGTAGCTAAACACAAATGCTTTCAATTGAGCTTCGTCTACGAGGCCTGAATTTGCATGCTCGAAGGTGGATACGTTGCTTAGCACAAAGAGTTCATTGTACCTCTGTACGTGGCTCAAGTTGGGCTCGTTTCTAACCAGCGAAAATGTCCACTGGTGGGCTTCTCTCTGGAGTAGCAGAGAGGTGGCTTGTATGATGACTATCACTATGCTGAAAAATATGGCAAATAATCCCATGCTAGCGTTTTGCTATGCGTCGTATCTCCAGCCCATATATATAGTGTAGCGGAACCTATCCATACTCACATGGACGACTTGGCTTAGGGATGCTGCTGGATTCAGTCGAATGACCTTCTTCTACAAGAAGACCTTCAAGTCGCAGCTCGAGTACGGAAGATATGGCGCCAACATATGCACGCCAGTCTCTTCCATATTTGCCTACGAATTTTTGCTTAGGTGCAAGTGCGACATGAAGAGTCAATTTTTTTCAGGCATTCGAGATATGCTCGAGGAGATCATGACTTCTTCTCACACTTATTATGGGCTCCACTGCGCTCATACTAGGAAGAATCTCATGATTTCTGATCTCTTTGCTCTCTTTCCAGAGAACCTCTTCTACGTGGAGATAGCTGGCAATGTCAGAGAGTCTGATGCTTCTGCTTCGGTAAAGCTAGAATGCGTGGACAACAGGCTGTGGCTCGGATCTCAAGAATTCATCCTCCAGAAGATTTTGAAGAATTCTGTGCATCCAGTGGTTGTAGTGATCACCAGAATGGAGCACACTGTGGCTTACTTATTTGATTCATCCAGCGAGCCGCGCAACTCTTTCTATTTTTTTGATCCGATAGAAGCCTCATTTCTTCACTGCTCTGCTTCAGCCAACTCTAAAAACAACAACCCGTGGTTTTTAGAGGGAAGTGAGTACTCTGGCGTCATTATGATGATGGAAGGAGCTTCTAGTCCTGCTGACTTCCTTCATTATGTGCAGAGAAAATTATTGGATGTGGAAGATGCACATTGAACAACTTTTCAGTGGCACCATACGTCGCATGTCGAGGCCGGGCTCCTATATAAGTTACAGCTGGAAATGGAAACTGCAGAGAGCATGAAGATTATTAGAGATTTACTCGTCTTGTTTTTATTTTTGTATTGTCTATTTATTGGGCAGAATGGCTGCATGGCTCAGCAGCTACAAGATCCGTTTCCAGCGAGCCCAGCCGAAGCTTCTGTCGATATTTTGGTGCCAACTTCAGAGGGAGCATCTCTCAAGCTCATACACAACTCCGCGCCTAGACCCCTGATATCTCCTCTGGGTCTCAATAGCGATTTAGAAGATCTTGAATCCAAATCTGAATAAATATGTCTATCTTTGAGTAGCTAGACTATTATATATTTAAAGACTCTCTGGTTTATTATTTAGATTTGCTTTAGTAGCATGTGCCATGCTAAGAATGATGAGACGTTGCGGTTTTTGTTTGTGTGTCTTTTCTTTGCGTGCGCGCGGGCTCAACTGGACCTCGATAATTACATATTAGGAGACGGGTACTGCGCTGGCCAGGGATTCGAAACTAGAATCTGGGGCTTCGACTATGCCTTAGGCTCTTATCTTTTCCAAAACACGTACGCGGAGAATTCCACCATCATCTGGCGACGACCTTTAGAGATATTCAAATCTTATCAATATCAAGCAACCAGAAGAAATAATTCGCTGTGCTCGTACTGTCCTTATCACCCTGCTCCCCCCGAGACCTTTTCTCAGCCTATTTTGATGGCAGGGGGCCTCAGGTCTCCTTCAGATTTAGCCACGCCTCCCATGTATGGACCTTGCTTCAATGGCATGAAGTCTTTTAAGTTAGGCTGTGTTCAAAATCAGATTCTTTTTCCTGGGGATTTCGTGGGAGAATACTTTTATCCAGACCAATCGCCCATTTTTGTAGATTCAAGTACTGGCTTGAAGTATCCACAGCATAATTTTATACAGAGCACGTCCAATGTTA
>Ga0172376_10007693_pt1 | contig 11429 bp, 5 predicted proteins | sample Lak35m_FD_121114 | JGI IMG/M metagenome (GOLD analysis project Ga0172376, IMG submission 121114) | Freshwater microbial communities from Kabuno Bay, South-Kivu, Congo - kab_092012_35m | ecosystem: Environmental > Aquatic > Freshwater > Lake | place: Democratic Republic of the Congo: South-Kivu...
ACTTTGTGTCCGACATCCCTGGCGGATCGGCAGGTTTCTGGCAGTGTGCTGGCGATGACGATGGCAGCTCCGATTGACGTGCTGGTGATTGACCGAGAGCGTCAGCGGGACGTGCATCGAGGCACCACGTATCTGGCCGAGCTGGAGATTGTGAGGAAGGATGGATTTACGGGTGAAGTGACGCTGGTGATGACGGGTCAGCAGGACCGTAACCGGCAGGGCATGAAAGGTGACACGACCGTGGTGCCACCTGGTGAAACTCGGGCCTTTTACCCGTGTTTTATGCCGGAGTGGCTGGCCACGGACATTACGAGGCGGATGATTGTGCATGGGATTGTGGTGGTCCCGGATCCCCGTGGAAACCTCCGATATCTGACGAAGCCTGGGGATGCTCGAATTACGATGATCATGGAGGGTGCTTTGCTGAAGCTGGCGCTGGGTTCAGCCAGTGTGTCGGCAGAGCAGGGCGGGGCAGTAGAGGTGCCGATCAGCATCTCGCGTTCGGCGCGACTGCCATTACCTGTGACTGTGCAGCTGCAGGTGCCTGAGGAGCTGCGTGGTGTACTGCGTTGTGCACCTGTGGAGCTGGCTGCGGGAACGGATACCGGAGTGCTGAGAATTGAGGCAGCTGAGGACGGTCGGCTGCAGGGTGTCTGGCCCTTGCGGGTGACGGCGACGGCGCTGCAGGATGGTCGCTGGCCGGTGGTTTCAGAGTCTGAGCTGGAGCTGGGATTTCCGGGGGGCTGTCGGTGAGTTTTGGTTGCGGGTGACGGGGAGGAAACGAGAGCGGGGCCGGTAATGAACCGGCCCCGCTGTTTCGAAGACTGTGCCACTGCCGGGTTTTAGTTCAGCAGGGACTGCTGCAGTTCAAGGCTGCTGAACAGATCATCGATGGACTGAGCAGCATTTTCCGGAGCCAGTACCGTATTGAGAACGGCAGGGCCGGAGGCAGCAGCGGGGGCCGTCGATTTCGTGTTGCGAGCGTTTGTGTTTCCGAGCGTCCGCAGGCTGGTATGGCGTTCTGCTTTGGCAGCGGTACTGCCAGCATTTGCCAGGTTTTCGGCGGCAGTCGGGAACAGGTTGATCCTGCGAGCAGCAGCGGGGGCAGGATCGTATGTGCTGTGTTGCGGTGCAGAGCTGAAGCTTTCGACGACGTCGCCACTGAGCGGCGGCGGGTCAGCGATACCCTGGGCATTGGAGTTGGCTGCTGAAAGTGCGAAGGAGTCTGCCATCAGCGGCTGCACAGAAGTTCGGCCGCTGGGGTATCGATAGACTCGATCAGAGCCGCTGTCGCAGATCCAGATGTCCATGGACCCATTGGACGGATCGACGGTAATTCCGGTGGGGCTGCTGTTCTCCGGGCTGATACCCCAGGCGGAGCTGGCAGTTGAAACCCCTGATCCGTTCAGCTGATAGCGGAACACGCGGTCGAACCCAGTGCCGTCATCAACGACCCAGAGGAAGTTTGTACCGCTTTGTGATCCGAAAACGACGTCCTTTGGAGTTGTATTTCCGGAATTGAGGGCGAAGTTGGCGGTGGCAGTCTGGGTGCCTGAAGTGCGGGAAGCAGCGTTTGCGTAGTAGTACACTCGGCGTGTTGAGCGATCGACGACCCAGAGATGAGTTCCGTTGGTAGCGATGCCTTCCACGAGTGCAGTGGAGGGCAGTGTTCCCAGCGTCCACGATCCCTGCAGCACACCACTGTTGTTGTAGATGTACACTCTGCGATTGGCGTCCAGCACCCACAGTCGTGTGCCGGCAGCGTTGGTGGCGATGCCGCGAGTGGTGGTGTTGGCTGGGTTAAGAGTGTAATTTTCGACGGAGTTGCCAGCGGCGTCATATTCGAAGGTACGATCCACAGTTGTGTCATTCACAACGTAGAACTTGGTGTCACCGACGATGGGGTCATTATCGATATTGACGAGCGCGATATCTGCAGGGTTGAGGCCACTGTAGAGCGGGTCGGACGAGTTGGAGTTTCCGATGACAGCGGTGTAGGCCACATCTCCGTCGTTGATGGTGTCATCAACGCCGGTCACGGTCACCAGCTGTCCGACGGACCAGTTGGAGGCATTGAAGAACAGCATACCGGGACTGACCGAGCCTTCGGTGGCATCGCTGGAGCTGATCGGAATCATCACTGACGACAGCGGTTCGGAGTCGAGTCGGACGATGAAAGTGATGGAGCCACCGGTTTCTGTTGTGGTAGTGCCGGATGGCGGGCTGACGGTGATGCCGGCAGTGTCGTCATCAATATTCAGCAGATCGATATCGGCCGAATCAATGCCGTTGTAGAGGATGTCGGGAGACTGGGACGGTCCGATCAGGATGCTGTAGCTGATGTCACCATCGTCGACAAAATCATTGACGCCGGTGACGGTAACTGTCTGTGGCACGAACCAGTTGGCGGTTGAGAAGGCGACAAGGTTTGTGGAGACGGAACCTTCGGTGGTGTCAGAGCTGACGACGGGCACATAGACCCATGCGGCTGGCTGGCTGTTGAGGACGATGGTGAAGGTGGTCCGAGCGCCGGCTTCGGTTGTGCGAACAGCGGTTGGTGATGAGACGATGATGGCGGGCAGTGGTCCGATCAGGAAGTCCACGACTCGGAACACGAAGGCCTGCTGGTTACTGGGTGCGGTGGCCGTGGTGCTCATGGCCTCAAGCGGCACGGTTGAGAACACCATCCCGAATCCTCCGGCTGCGTAATTACCGCGGTAACTGACGGCCGAGAAGGATGAGGAGGCGGTGGAGACACCATGTCGCAGAAACCCGGTTGCTCCGCTGGCCGGGGTGACCGCATCCACAAAGAGACTGGGGATTTCTGCGTTGGTGGCCACGGGGATATTCATGCCGTTGCCGATCGGGTGCCCGGTGACTCCGATTTCATTGTGGTCAGCGGTCTGCACATCGTCTTCGTAGCTGGCTACCTTCAGGTAGTTGGTGCGGAAGCTGGTGCTGACGCCTGAGAACAGCACATCCTGTCCGGAGACGAAGATGCGGCCGCCGTTACTGAGGTAGGTGCTGATGGCCAGTTCGTCAGCGGGCAGCAGTGCGGTGGAGAAGTCATAGCCGGTATTCCAGATGACCATGCGGTAGGCGCTGAGGTCAGCAGCGAGAGGCTGTCCGTTTTCTGCGAACAGGTCCCATGAGTCGCTGGTGAACAGGTTGGCAGCCAGTGCGCTGGTGAAGAATTGCTCAGAAGCAAGCCCCATATCGTCATCAATGACCAGGATTGGCTGGGCAGCGGTGGTAATAAACGAATTGATTTCGGAGGCGCCGGAGTTTCCGAGGGCATCGGTGCTGATGATTTGGTAGTAATACTGGGTTTGGGGCACCAGTCCGCTGACGGTCATCAGATGACTGGAACCGAATCCGTTACCGTTATAGACGAGCGAGAGGCTGGTTGGGCTGGTGCCAACAAGAATCTGTTCGGTGGAGTCTTCATCGGTATTCCAGGAGATATTGGCTCGCGTTGGGTGAGCGGTGGCGACAATATTGCTGGCGTTTGGCGGCAGTCCGTCGATGATGGCAAAATCGAAGCTTCCGGATGAGGGCATAAAAGCGTAGACGGCATCATTGTGCACCACCTGCACGATTGAGTCGCTGTTATCCACGGGAGCCGGGCCCAGCTGGAATGAGCCGGTGAAGACGCCGGTATCGGCGCCGGTTTCGGTGAGTACGATGCTTAGAAGCGTTGTTTCGCTGTCGCTGAAGACATCGACGGTGACGGTATCGACATTGAAGTAATCGGTATTGGCTCCGGAATCGAGTGCCGTGACGACGGGCGTCTGGTTCAGGCCGTACACCGGCAGTTCGATATCGACAATTCCGGGCAGTGGCCCGATCAGGTATTCGATAATGCGGCGCATGACGGTTGTCGAGTCATTTGGTGCCGCGTCAAACTGGCTGATGGATTCGAAGGGCAGTGTGGTGAAGACCATGCCGAAACCACCGGCTGCATAATCACCGCGGTAGCTGACAGAGGAGAAGGGGTAGAATCCTGACGGATCATTGTGCAGCAGGAAACCTTCTGCATCAGCAGCGGGCAAAAGTTCGTCCACAAAAAATGTCGGAAAATCTGTCGGGAGAGCAGCGGTCAATGAAAGATTGCGACCGATCGGGTGACCGTCGATGCCGGTTTCGGTATGAGCAACTGTGACAAGGTCATTGAAATAATCAGCAACTTTCAGATAGCTGGTTTGAAAGGTTGCACTGACTCCGGACCACAGTACGTCCTGGCCCGAGATATAGATGCGACCGCCACCATCAAGATAGGTGCTGATGGCCAGTTCGTCAGCGGTCAGCAGTGCGGTGGAAAAATCATAGCCGGTATTCCAGATGACCATTTTGTAGTTGGCCAGTTCGGCAGCGGCGGGGGTGAAGCCGAGTGAGGCGACGTTCCAGGTATCGTATGCAACGCGATTCGCCTGCAAAGCGAAATCGAAGAACCGTTCATAGGATGCGCCCCCGTCATCATCGACAAACAGGATGTCCGGAGCAGACTGAGTGGTGAAGGATTCAATCTGTGATGTTGCTGTGTTACCGGCTTCGTCAGTGGAGAACACCTGATAGAAGTATACGGTGTTGGGGCTGAGTCCGGTGATTTTCTGGGCATGCAGGTTTCTGAATGCTCGTGAGCCTACCGTCTGATTGAGTGATCCAGGGCTGGTACCGTAGCTGACAATTTCATCGGCTGGTTCGTCGGTATCCCACGTAATGTCTGCGGTGCTGGATGCTGGTGCAGCCAGAAGATTGCTGATGATCGGCGGGAAGTCATCGATGACAGCGTAGTCTACCAGTCCGAGGGTTGTGTATGTGGCGCTGATCGTGTCACCGTGCACGACCTGCAGCAGCGAATCCGGAACGGCAGCTCCGGGCGCCAGCTGGGCGGTGCCGGCGAAGATTCCGGTGTTGACGCCGGTTTCAGTCAGCGTAACAGTCAGTGGTGACGTTTCCGTCGAGCTGGCGATATTGACAGTGATGGTATTTACCAGGGTGGTGCTGGAGTTGGCCGCAGCGTGGCTGACAGTCATTGTCACAAGACCGGTGGATCGGTAGACGCTTTTGTCGAGGTAGATGAAGCTGGAGCTGCGAATGGCGTTGTAGACGTTCAGGCGTCCGTTGGTGACGACTTTGCCATTGAGTGAAGTGGTGGGAACAGCGGAGTTCAGAATGGCGGCACGGATGGAAGCAGCAGGCTGTATGGCGGACTGTACGGAAGCGTACAATCCGATCGAACCTGTCACGTGCGGGGTGGCCATGGATGTCCCGTCGAAGAAGGCATAGCTGCTGACGGGGACCGTCGACAGTACTCCGGCACCAGGAGCGCCAATATCCACAGTGGTTGCTCCGAAGCTGGAGAAATCGGAGAGGGCACCATTGCTGTCGAGAGAGGCGACTGCGATGACTGCGTCGTACGAAGCAGCGGGTTCGGTGGACGTGCCTGTTGCGGTGTTGAGATTGGCCGGATAACGCGGTGCGGTATCGTTGTCAGCGGACCGATTGCTGGCTGCAGCGACCAGCAGAATATCGGCTCTGGCATGGCGGATAGCGGCATCGTGCAGGGACTGTGCGTAGGCACCTCCGCTCCACGAGTTATTTGTGGCAACCAGGTTGATGCCATGACGGGTTTTAAGGTCCGTCATGTAGTCGAAGGCGCGTACGGCCATTTCGAGTGTGGCAGCGTTTGCGCCGAAGAATTTCGCTGAGATCAGGTTAACGTTCCAGTTAACTCCGGCGACTCCGGTGCCATTGCCTCCCGTGCCGCCGATGGTGCCGGCGACGTGTGTGCCGTGATCATCGGAGGGATCATCGTAGACGGAATTGTCATCGTTGTTAAAGTCCCAGCCGTTAACGTCGTCGGCGTAGCCATTGCCGTCATTGTCAATACCGTCTCCGGCGATCTCGAAGGGGTTTACCCAGATATTTGCGGCCAGGTCCGGGTGGTCCAGCTGGATCCCGGTATCAATAACCCCGATGCAAACGCTTCTGTTGCCGATGAATCCGTCGCGCCAGGCCTGTTCGGCGGCGGAGCCAAACTGGTTGGTTGTGCCGCCGGGTCCGGCGGCCGGGTTGTCATTGCTGTACATACCCCACAGGCTGCCATCGGTGTACGAAGGATCGTTGCTGACGTAGTCCGGGTAATAGATGTAGTTGGGCTCAGCAAATGCGATCCGGGGATGCTGCTGGAGCCGGTTGATGGACTGCTGCTGCGGGGCACTGGCCGGCGTTCCAACTCGAACCAGCAGTCCCTGGCCCGACGCCTGCATGGCAGCGGTCTGGGTAAAGGAGCGAACTTCCATATCGAACGATGCGACGATCTGGCTGGCCTGCAGCCGGCTGACCTCGGGCTTAAACTGCACCAGCAGTTCATTGGGGACGCGATCGGGCTGGGAGGGGGCAGGCTGCGGCACATCAAGGCCGGGTTTGCCAACCGACAGTCCTGACAGCAGGCTGCGAATTTCGAGAGATTCGCCAAAAGGGCGGACTGAAAAAGAAGCTGACCTTCTGCTACGGTTCCGACGAAAACGGGACATGCCTGCTGAGCCTTTCTGCAGGAAGGAGGAAGCACATGAGTGGTACGGGAGTGTCTGCACAGGTGGCTGCGTCGCGCACGCGGCTGCTGCGGATTTTCAGGGGCTGTGTCCGCCAACCCGGTCATCAAACAGCAGCGGGGGAAATCCCGCAAGATGCAGTCTGTTCAGATTTCTCCTTGCGACTGGAAAAACAGCGGACTGGGCCGTTTGAGTTTGCCTGTTCTGACCGACCGCCAAAGGCGGCGCGGTCGGAAATGCCAGGACGGTCATAACGGCGGGTGGGGTGTTGCCGTGACCGCATCATGCGGTACACACAGGAGCCCTGGGTAGACAGGCAGTATTCTGCGGTGCGGGATTTCCATTAGTCAAATCCGCTCCTCTGTGTTTTGCCAGGATTTTGCGGACTGCGCGATTTGCCCGGAATGTCTGGAATAATCAGCGAGGCAGCAGTTCCAGGGATCGTTTTGCCAGCTGGCGGACTCGACATTCATCGACAGCCACTGACAATCCGGGTTCCAGCAGTGAAAATGCGCGCCCGGCTCGGCCAAAGGTCAGATCCTGTTCCGTCAGCCGATCGCGGACGAGGAATCGGTCGAAGCTGCCTTCGAGGAACCACAGGTCTGAGACGCTGCAGGCGAAGTGTCGTCCGGCGGCCGACAGGATCCCGGTTTCTCCGACCTGGCACCCCAGCTGACAGCGGATGCCGTGTTTGCGGGCCAGCTGTACCAGCTGCAGTGAAGGCAGAATCCCCCCGCACTTCGAAAGTCGGATGTTGAAGGCATCGCACCACTGTCCGGCAATGGCGCGCTGTGCGTCTGCGGCGGAGCAGACGGATTCATCGAGCATCACAGGCAGGCCGGCCGGCTGCAGGAACTGGCGTCTTAATTCGCCGAGGCCGGAGACTTCTGTGTGGGGCACCGGCTGTTCGAGCGACAGTGGCTGGAATGGCAGCAGTGGTTCGACCTGTTGCCGCAGGTTGTCGCAGTGCCAGGCTTCATTGGCATCCAGTCGCAGTCCGCAGTGACGCCCGAGGATTGTGCGGGCACGTGCAAGGCAACCGGCATCGGACAGTCCGGCGGTGCCGACTTTCACCTTTACCTGCTCAAACCCGAACAGCCGCATTTTGAGGGCTGACATTATTTGGGCCGCCGGGGACTGCGATGTGATGACTCCGCTGTACCTGACGGAGGAGGTGAACTGTGAGATGTCGGTGAATTCCGGCTGTTCGCGAATCAGATCAGCCAGTGATCGTCCGCAGCTGCGTCCGGTGGCATCAAGCAGGGCCAGTTCAAGAGCGCAGCGGACGGAATTCCCGAAACATTCACGGTGCACTGTCTGCGCGTTGTCATCAGCGGAGTGCAGTGGCAGGCGGCTGACGGCGTATGCGGCGTCGAAGGGCATCGAGAAGCGTGCATCTGCGAGTGCGGACAGGCTGGTGTGAGCCAGCTGGTGCCATGCTGTATCGATGGATTCGCCCGTGACATAGGTGCGCGGGAGGCCTTCGCCCCAGCCGACGCTGCCGTCTCGCAGGACACAACGCAGCAGCAGTGTGTCGTTGTCCGCCCGCGTGAAGGATGCGTGTCGCACCGGTTTGCGGAGGGCGATGGGTACATGGAAAGCGGTCAGTCGGTGGATCTGCATGTTGGCTGGCCGCTCAGTCTTCAAGCTCGGGAATGGGGGCGCCTGGTGCGATGTCTGTGCCTTCCCAGTTCAGGCTCCCGCTGGCTCGGTCATAAAGCAGGATGCGATCGCGACTGCCAGGCACGGGCTGTCGGCTGTGTGCTGGTGCCAGCAGGCGATGTTCGGCCAGCACACTGGCGTGTGCGGGGCTGCTGGCAAGGTTCTGCCATTCATGGGGATCCTGCTGCATGTTGTAGAGTTCTTCGGAGCCATCGGCGTAGCGGATGTAGCGCCAGTCGCGCGTGCGGACTCCATGGTTATCATGGTTGTGGGTGGTGATGGCCGGCCATGGACGGGGTGTGGCTGCATTTTGCAGCTGCGGCAGCAGGCTGTGGCCTTCCTGATCGGCGGGGGCGGGCAGGTCACAGAGAGCAGCGAGGGTTGGGTAGATGTCGAGCAGTTCTGCGGGTTCGTGGCAGACGGCCTGAGGCTGCACGCCAGGGCCGGCAAAAATCAGGGGGACTCGAGTGGATCTGTCCCACAGCGAGTTTTTCCCGGTGATCAGTTTCTCGCCCAGGTGCCAGCCGTGGTCTGACCAGAGTACCACGATGGTGTTGTCAGCGTGGGGGCTGTTTTTGAGTGCATCGAGGATGCGACCGATCTGGGCATCGACGAAGGCGGTGGATGCGAGGTAGCTGCGGACAAGATTCTTCCACTGCTGCTGTTCCTGCAGGAACTTCAAACGCGGCTCGGGCAGTTTCCAGTGCAGGTACCAGCTGAATCGAGGGGTGTCGTTTCGATCATCGGGCTGAACCTGTGGCAGCTGCAGCGTGTCATCGGGGAACAGGTCATACCACGACTGACTGACATAACAGGGCACGTGAGGCAGGAAGAAGCCGGTGCAGATGAAGAACGGCCGGGTGTGTTGTTGCTGCTGCAGTTGTTCGATTGTCCATGAGGCGAGCTGGTAGTCGCCTTTTTCTTCGTCGCGGTGTGGGAACGTGCCCCAGTCGACGAGCGGGTGCCGGGAGGGGGTGTTGACGAGTGGTTTGGCGGGTCGCGGGCCGACGGCTGAGGCTGGACCGACGACATCGAATTCGTTGTCGGATTGTTTTCTGCCGTAGGCTCCGTGGTAGATCTTGCCTGCCATGCGTGTGGAGTATCCGTGCTGGCGGAAGTACTGCGGGAGTGTGGTGCGTTCTTTCAGCGTGCTGGCGTCACGGAGTGCCGGGGCCAGTCCGTAGACGCCGGAGGAGGAGGGTCTTTGGCCGGTGAGGAGGCTGGAGCGTGACGGGTTGCAGAGTGGAGACTGGCAGTGGGCGTTGGCGAAGAGGGTGCCTGTCCGGGCCAGGTGATCGATATGTGGTGTGCGGGCCTGCGGGTGTCCGTTGAGGCAGCCGATCCAGTCATTTTGGTCGTCGATGGCGATCATCAGGACATTGGGGCGAGCGGCCGGGCGGTGGCTGGTGTTGGCTGTGGCTGCCGTGGCGGACTGCGGGATGCAGAGCAGGAGCCAGCAGCAAAGCAGAATCGGTGTGTGGCGGTTGGGTGTCATGTTGCGGGCCCTGGTAACGCGTGTGGCTGCGGGGAGGAGTTGTGACGAAGTCGTGTGTGGCAGTGTGGCGAAACGGATGCGGGCGGGCAAATGAGCAGGGGGAGCGTGGTGGCGGGCGTGGCGGGGCGTGCTGGAGGAGTGCTGGGAAAATTTTGATGAAAAGCCCAAAGGGGGCTCAAGGGGGAGCAAGTAGCCGTCGATAAACAGGGGGCCTGAAAACGGGGGGTTGAGAGGAAGGGTGGAGAAGGGGTGGGACCGGCGAGTCCGGTTTTGCTCGCACTCTTAAGAAAACTCGCAGAAACAGGCGACCGGAGACTGGACAATCGAGCGAAAAGCTGGCAGGATGTCCGCCCCCGAATTTGGAAACAGCTTTCGGGGCGTATAGCTCAGATGGTTAGAGCGCAGCTCTGATAAAGCTGAGGTCCGTGGTTCGAGTCCACGTACGCCCACTGGTACTGGTTTGGTGTTTTTGGGGCCACTTTTGGTGGTTCTGTGAAATACGAAGCTGGTACACTGGTGGAAAACGGTGTCTGGGAAGGCAGTCTTGTTGGGTGACTGACGGGGTTGTGTTCTGGGTGCTGTGAAGCCGAGATGGACTATCGGCCGTGATTCGGGGACGTAGCTCAACTGGGAGAGCGCTGCCCTTGCAAGGCAGAGGTTGTCGGTTCGATCCCGATCGTCTCCAGTACTGAAGAAGAAAAAATAAAAAATCTTCGACAGTGGGATTGACAGGGGCCTTAGAGCCCGGTATAGTCCCCCGCTCGCAAAAAACAACCCTTCGGGGAAATGGGTTTTGCGACTGATCTTTGACAATCTAATGAAGTCTAAGTGGCATCTGTAAACGTTTCCGAGCGAAGGGCTTGGGGCGAAAGCCTTAAGTCTGTAGAAAAGAATCGTGTATATGTCGTGGCGATTGATCAAATTGGCCAGATATATAAGGGCGTGTGGAGGATGTCTTGGCGCCAGAAGGCGATGAAGGGCGTGGAAGGCTGCGAAATGCCTGGGGGAGCTGTCAAACGAGCGTTGATCCTGGGATTCCCGAATTACCGTTAGCTGAATACATAGGCTAACGGAGCGAACGTGGGGAACTGAAACATCTAAGTACCCACAGGAAGAGAAAGCAAGAGCGACTTCCCTAGTAGCGGCGAGCGAAAAGGAAACAGCCCAAACCGTCGGCATGTCCGGCGGGGTTGTGGGGCTCACATGTGGAGTTACAAATTTGACGGTTAGGAGAAGCAACTGGAAAGTTGCACCACAGGGGGTGATAGTCCCGTATCCGACAACTGATCAGACTCCGTGAGAAACCCCGAGTAGGACCGGTCACGTGGAACCCGGTCTGAAGCTGGGAGGCCCATCTCCCAAGGCTAAGTACTCTCTGGCGACCGATAGTGGAAAAGTAGCGCGAGCGAAAGATGAAAAGCACCCCGGAAGGGGAGTAAAAAGGACCTGAAACCACACGCTTACAAGCTGTCGGAGCACATTGTTGTGTGACGGCGTGCCTTTTGCATAATGATCCGGCGAGTTACTGTCGACGGCATGGTTAAAGTCTTAAGGACTGAAGCCTCAGGGAAACCGAGTCTGAATAGGGCGAATTTTGTCGGCGGCGGTAGACGCGAAACCCGGTGATCTACCCATGGGCAGGTTGAAGCGCGGGTAAGACTGCGTGGAGGACCGAACTCACTAATATTGAAAAATTAGGGGATGACCCGTGGGGA
>Ga0172376_10007695_pt1 | contig 11428 bp, 8 predicted proteins | sample Lak35m_FD_121114 | JGI IMG/M metagenome (GOLD analysis project Ga0172376, IMG submission 121114) | Freshwater microbial communities from Kabuno Bay, South-Kivu, Congo - kab_092012_35m | ecosystem: Environmental > Aquatic > Freshwater > Lake | place: Democratic Republic of the Congo: South-Kivu...
GTGACAGGCAAGATGGCGGTGGTCGTAGCAGCCACCACACTAAGCTCATCGAGTCACCGGAGTGTTGCTTGGCGTGCCCCGAGGCGAGCTCCAGAATGCCCGTCCTTTCTTGTACTGAGTTTGCTTCTAATTGCCTCTGAGATTTCCATGACGATGTTTTATGACTTTGATGTGGCCGTGATTGGTGCGGGACATGCCGGGATTGAAGCGGCGTTGATCGCGGCGCGGATGGGCGCGAAGACGGTGCTGCTCACGATGAACGCCGACACAGTCGGGCAGATGAGTTGCAACCCAGCGATTGGTGGCGTTGCCAAAGGGCAGATCGTACGCGAGATCGACGCGCTGGGCGGCGAAATGGGACGTTGCATCGACGAGACGGGCATTCAATTCCGTATGCTCAACCGCAGCAAAGGCGCGGCCATGCACAGCCCGCGTGCTCAAGCTGATAAGAAGGCATATCAGTTTCGCATGAAGCTGGTTGCTGAAGACCAAGAGCATCTCACGCTGCGACAGGAGACCGTGGAAGGCTTGATCGTCGAGCAGGGCAAACTTACGGGCGTTCGCGTGCGCGGTGATGCTACTTACCGGGTGCGCGCGGCGATCGTCACGACGGGCACGTTCCTGCAAGCCATCATGCATACCGGCGAGGCCAAGACCGCCGGCGGTCGCGCGGGCGACAGCACGACCTCGGGACTCTCGCAAACGTTTCGAGAACTCGGCTTCGAACTGCAGCGGTTCAAGACCGGCACACCTGCGAGGCTGAATGGTCGCACGATTGATTACTCGCAATTGGATCGACAACCGGGTGATGCCGACCCGCGGCCGTTTTCATTCCTGACGGATCGCATCACCGCCCCGCAAATGGATTGCTGGCTGACAGCGACCAACGGTCACGTTCACGATGTCATTCGAGCGAACTTGCACCGCGCACCGATGTATTCAGGGCAAATTCAATCACGAGGCCCGCGCTATTGCCCGTCGATCGAGGACAAAGTGGTGCGGTTCGCGGACAAAGACTCGCATCAACTGTTCCTCGAACCGGAAGGCCGACATACACGCGAGTATTACGTCAACGGCATCTCGACGAGCCTACCGCGAGATGTGCAGGATGAGATGGTCCGCTCGATTCGCGGACTCGAACGCGCCGAGATTCTGCGCTATGGCTATGCCGTCGAGTACGACTACGCCCCGCCGACTCAGTTGCATCCGACACTCGAAACCAAACGTGTTGAGGGTCTGTACTTCGCCGGGCAACTCAATGGCACAACGGGCTATGAGGAAGCCGCTGGGCAGGGCTTGATCGCCGGCATCAACGCCGCGCTCAAGCTGTCGGGCCGCGGGCCATTCGTGCTTGATCGCAATCAGGCGTATCTCGGTGTGCTGATCGACGACCTGGTGACGAAGGGTGTTGATGAGCCCTATAGGATGTTCACATCGCGGGCCGAGTACCGACTCTTACTCCGTCACGACAACGCCGATCGCCGCCTAACGCCGCTAGGTTACGAGATCGGCAGTATTTCCACCGAGCGTTGGCTGCGCTATCAACGGCACGAAGAGCAGATCAACCGCGCGACGCAGTTACTGGAGACGGTGCGGCACGAAGGCAAGTTGCTCGAAGAATGGTTGCGACGGCCGGAAGTCACGCTCGATGAAGTCCGCGCGATGTCGCCCGACTTCGCCGCATTGGAACTGCATGAACTCGCCGCCGAGCAAGTCGTGATCGAGACCAAGTACGCCGGTTACATCAAGCGGCAAGAAGTCGCGATCGAGAAGCAGGGGCACTATGAGTCGATCGCGATTCCTGAGACCTTCAACTTCAAAGCCATTCCACATCTGCGAGCCGAGGCCAAGGAGAAGCTGCATCGGGTGCAACCACGCAATCTCGGCCAGGCCAGCCGTATCAGCGGCATCACGCCGGCAGACATCGCGGTCGTGATGCTCTATCTGAAGGAGCCAAATCGACTGGCGACCTAGGGACGTACTGGCTCGGCAGCGATGAGAAGCGGTTCATTTCTTGGCCCAAATGGGTATCGACCTCTAGGCCTCATCTGCTACCAGTTCCACCGCTCAGAACGACTTTCACCTGTCAGGAGAACGACATGCTTCAGATCGGTCACGAGAAAGTTCCGATGTGCTCGGGTCATGGCCCTTCGCGGCGCAGCTTTCTTCAGGCGGGCGCAGCAGGACTGATGGGATTGTCGTTACCGGCCTCGATGGCCCTCGAAGCGAATGGCGCTGTCGACCTCTCCCAGCAGAAGATCCGTAACTGCTTGACCATCTTTTTGGTCGGTTCTCCGGGTCAGACAGACACCTGGGACATGAAGCCCGAGGCTCCCGCCGAGATCCGGGGCAAGTTCAAGCCGATCGACACCAATGTCTCTGGCATTCAAATCTGCGAGCACTTCCCGCTGATGGCTCGCATGATGGACAAGGTCGCTCTGATCCGCAGCCTGCACCACAAGACCGGCGCGACGCATGAGAATGGCCAGCGGTGGATGATGACGGGACACGACTTCAACCCTGACAGCATGAAGCCCTACAGCGGATCGGTGATTTCACGCGTCTTTGGCAATCGTGGCACGCTGCCAGCGTCGATCATCCTGCCCGGAAAAATTGGCAACACAGGAGCAGGTCCGTTGCATGGTCAGACGGCGGCTTATTTGGGAAGTGCTCATGAGCCGTTTTTTCTTGGTGCCGATCCAGCTCGCTCGGATTTCAAAGTTGTCGATCTGCAACCGCCGAGCGGCCAGTCTGAATTCCGCATCAACGCTCGCAAGCAACTGTTGACGCAGATTGATGACGTGCAGCGCAAAGCTGAGGCCAATCCGGAAGTTGGTCGCGATACGGCTTACGCCCGAGCTTTCAACTTGTTGACCTCACCGGAAGCGAAACAGGCGTTTGATCTGACTCAAGAGACTCCGAAGTTGCAGGACCGCTACGGCCGCAACACGCTCGGGCAAAGCTGTTTGATGGCCCGTCGCTTGCTTGAACGCGGAGCGCGGTATGTGACGGTCAACCACTTCGACACAGTCTTCAACTTGTCTTGTTGGGACATGCACGCAGATGGCGGCGGGTTGAATAACACCTATCTCGACTACGAGCGTTTGCTCTGCCCGCAGTTTGACTGGGCCTTCACGGCATTGATTGAAGACCTCGACGCGCGCGGCCTGCTCGATGACACGGTTGTGTGTGTGCTGAGTGAGTTCGGTCGCACTCCGTCACTGAATGGTCGCGGTGGTCGCGACCATCACCCGGGTGTGTGGACCAATTTCATGGTCGGCGGCCCGATCAAAGGTGGGCAGGTCATCGGTTCGTCGGACAAACATGGAGCACGACCACAAAACAACCCGATCGAACCGCCGCAGATCTTGGCGTCGATCTATCACGCGATGGGCATCGATCTCGAAACGACGATGTTCCCTGGTCCTGGCAATCGTCCGATCCGTTTGATCGAAGCCGAGCCAATCCCGCAGTTGTTCAGCTAACCCGCGCCTCGCTCAACGGTTTCTGAAATCCGAGCCTAAGGTCTTCTGGTTGCAGCATCCACGGCTATGAACGCTGTGCCGTTCAATCAACTTGGATCACCATCAGAGTTCGGTCGTCATTGTTTTTGCCGCCGGTGTGGCGTTCATAAGCAGACCAGATAGCTTCGAGCACGTCGCGAGCCGACGTTTGCCCAGATGCTGTGAGTGAGCGAGTGATGCCCGTCTGTTGGAACATTTCTTCGTCGTGCCCGCGCGCTTCGGTGATGCCGTCGGTGAAGAAGATCATTTGATCGCCGGACTGCAATTCGAGTTGCTCAACGCCGTAGGTCGCCTCGTCCAGCACTCCGAGTAAGAGTCCATGTGAGCGGAAATGGGTGATCTCGCCGTTGCGCAGCAGGACAGGAGGAGGATGTCCCGCATTTGAAAATGCGAACTGCTTTGTACGTCGATCGAAGATGCCCATGATGAAGCTGATGAATTGCTGAGTGGCCGTGACTCGCGCGACGGCCTGATTGAGTTTGGCAATCAGATTTTCAACGGGAGGCAATTCGGTTCCGTACTCCACAAGCAATGCGTGGAGCGCACCCCGAGTCGTTTGCATCACAACCGCCGCAGGCAAGCTATCTCCCGAGGCATCGCCCACGACAAAAATCGTGCGGTCGTCGTCCACAGGAATCGCTTCGCACAAGTCGCCGCCTACTTCATGGTGCGAGCACAGACGCACCGCGACATCACAGCCGGGGTAGACCTTGGATGAGTCCTGCCAGCACGGTGTGGCGCTGGCGACAATGTCCAGTTCTCGCGACATGCGTGCTTTGACTTCGCTGTCGCGTAACAGAACCAACCGCTCAAACGCATCAGCGACCTGTCTCCCAAACCCGCGCATCAATGCCAGTTCTTTAGCATCGGGTTCGTGATGTCGACGGTCGAACATCCACATTGTGCCGATCGGTCCGGAGTCATTCTGGATGGCGACGCTCACTCCGATGGAGGCGTCGCGCGGCAGCCAGTCTTCATAACGATCGAACTCACCTCGTCGTACCACGGCATGTCCATGCTGCAAGGCATCGAAGTCGGGCGGACTGACTTCAAACGCCCTAATCGGACTAGGAATTGCATGACGATTCTGGGGGTGCATGAAGCGTAAACGAACGCCTGATCCATCAGGATCGAGCACGAAAATGGCGGCACTCCGAAAGTTGCTTAAGGTCACGCTCGCACGCAACAAACTGCGTAGTCGATTGCCAAACGTATGTTGTCCGAAGTCACCCTCAGGGCTGACGAAGGCTCCGATTTCTTGTGACTGTTGCATCAGCAATCGCTGCGATCGCAGGCTGGAATTGAGCTGCGTCGAAAACAGTTCAGCGAGCTGAAAGGCCGTCGGAAAAGTGACTGTTGGGGGCTTTTCAGTGGGAGGCGTGAGGAACATCGTCCCGAGTCGTCGCTCGCCGTCGGAGACATCCGAGTGCCACGCCCAATTCAGTTGTTCAGATTGAAGTTGAGCATGGTCGTCAAGCTCGACGAACCCGAGTGACCAGCCGCTGGCCTCGGTAAAACGTTCACACAGTCCTATCACCCAGTCGTGAGGATTTGATACGCGGCGTTCGGTGCGAACAGGAACGTGAAACGAAGTGGCCATCATGCTGCAACCGGCACAGTTGATAGAGTCGAACAGTCGGGATGATGACTCGCGAGTCGATCGGCCTAATGATCGTCCGCAGAATGAGGTGCGCTGCACTCACGCCGTGTATCAAGCGGAACCGCAAGAACTCAGGTCGAAGACGAAACGATGATGCCGAAGTCCATGTTCGGGACGGTCGGGCAATTTGACACGATCAGAGAAACGCGACCACATCGCCAATTGCCGCGCTCGATCGGAGATGGCTGACTTGGCTTGTCCGGTATGTCGCCGCTGGCGACAACTCTGTCCGCGACGGTGATTTTGCCCTCGCTGTCATTCGGTTCGTCGTTGCCAACCACTTACCTTCAGGAAGCCATCATGCAGTTCCCTCGGATGCTGCGTATTCGTCAGAAGTTTGAAGCCCCGCGTCTTGACGACATTCCCGCAGAGGTCGCGAAGCAATTGGCGATGCTCGATCTCGGACAGCAAGTGCAGCCGGGGCAGACTGTTGCCATTACGGCCGGCAGTCGCGGCATCAACAACATCGCGATCATCATCAAGGCGATCTGCGAGCACGTGCGATCGCTCGGTGCGAAGCCGATCATCGTTCCGGCCATGGGCAGTCACGGCGGCGGCACTGCTGCAGGCCAGCGCGAGATCATTGAAGGCTACGGAGTCACCGCAGAGTTCTGCGGTGCCGAGATCCGTTCGAGTATGGAGACAGTCATCGTCGACCATACGCCGCAAGGCATCCCGGTCCATTTCGACAAGCACGCTTACTCGTGCGATCACGTCATCGTCTGCGGGCGCATCAAGCCACATACGGGCTTCGTCGGACCGGTCGAGTCGGGCCTGCACAAGATGATGCTGATCGGGCTCGGCAAGCATGAGGGCGCGAAGATCTATCACCGCGCGATCGCCGACTTCACGTTCCTCGAAATCATCCGCTCGGTTGCGAAGTCGGTGCTCGAAAAGTGCCGAGTCGTCGCCGGAGTCGCGATCGTCGAGAACGCTTACGACGAGACGGGACTCATCGAAGCCGTTGCTCCCGGTGACTTCTATAACCGCGAAGTTGAGCTGCTGAAGCAAGCTCGCGAATGGATGCCGCGCTTGCCGTTTAAGACGACGCAACTGCTGATCGTCGATCAGATCGGCAAGAACATCAGCGGCACGGGCATGGACACCAACGTCATCGGTCGCAAGTACAACGATCACGCCGCGACCGACGCCGACGACTATAAGGTCCGCCGCATCTTCGTTCGCAGCTTGACCGAAGCGACGCACGGCAACGCGACGGGACTCGGAATGGCCGAGTTCACGAACAAGCACACCGTCGGGCAAGTCGATCGTCACATCACTCAGATCAACTGCATCACCGGCAATCATCCATCCGCCGCCGCGACCCCCGCATGGTTCGACACCGACCGCGAAGTGCTCGAGCAAGCTCTGCCATCCGTCGGCATCGTCGAGCCGCAGAACGCACGCGTCGTTCAAATCCCGGACACATTGCATCTCGGCGAAGTGCTCGTGAGCGAAGCCTATCTCGCCGAAGTAAAGGCCCGCCTGGACCTCGAACTCGTCGCCGGTCCCTTTGAGATGCCTTTCAACGCCGACGGAAGTTTGCAGAACGTGCTGTCGAATGCAGGGCATTAAATCAGGGTTCCGTCGAGCCAGAGCACTCCAGGAAACGCTGCTGCCAAAGTTCGAACACCAGCAGGTTCCATAAGCGGTAGCTGTGATCGAACTTGGAAGTCACGTGTTCGTCGACCAGTTGTCGGATTGCTTCCGGGCGGAACCATCCTCGCTGCAGCGCGCGTTGCGAAAGCAAGACATCAGCTAGAAGCGACTTCAGCTCGTTGCGGAACCAATGATCGAGCGGCACTCCGAAGCCCATCTTCGCGCGCGTTTGGATCGATGCCGGTAAGAGGTCGCTGAAGGTGTCGATCAAGATCTGCTTGCCCTGCTGACCGACCAGTTTGAGGTTCATCGGCATGCGGGCCGCGAGTTCGATCACCTTCTGATCGAGAAATGGGCAGCGGGCCTCCAGCGCGAAGGCCATGCTTGCAATATCCACTTTGGTGAGGATGTCGCAGGGCAAGTAGCTCAAGACATCGGCACAGGTTGTCTGCGTTAAGAAGTCGCGCGAGGGGCACTCGGCATAGACCGATTCGAGGACGTAAGCGGCGTCGGCGCCGTGCTCGGTCGCAGTCAGTCGCTGCAGGAAGTCGGGATGTAATATGGCTTGCCGGCGCTGGTCGTCGAAGATGCCGATCCAGCGCAAGTAGCGACGACGCGGATCTTCCGTCAGCACTTCGGCAAAGCGTTTGAGTCGCCGCCGAAAGGACCGCTGCTCGATCGACGCCGGGATACGGCGCGCGATCGAGGCGATCAAGCGTCGCATTGTCGACGGCATCCAATCAAAGCGGCCCGCGAGTCGCACGGCTTTGTAGCGGTCGTAACCGGCGAAGAGTTCGTCGCCCCCGTCGCCCGACAATGCGACGGTCACTTCGCGACGAGTCATCTCGCTGAGAAACATCGTCGGGATCGCCGAGCTATCCGAGAACGGTTCGTCGTAGTGCCAAATCAGCTTCGGCAAGATGTCGAGCCCCGATGGTTCGACAACAAGTTCGTGATGCTGAGTGCCTAAGTGCTGCGAGGCTTCGCGGGCAAAGGCACGCTCATCGAACTTCGGGACTGGGAAGCCGATCGAGAAGGTGTGAACCGGAGTCGATGATTGCTCCTGCATCAAACCGGCGATGATCGTCGAGTCGATGCCGCCCGACAGAAACGCGCCGAGCGGCACATCGCTGCGTAATCTTAATTGCACCGCTTCCGTCAGCGTCGCGCGGAGTTCTCGCTGCCAGCGCGTCTTGTCCCAGTATTCGCTGCCGGCGAAGCGCTCGTCGTTCGGTAACGACTCGGAATCGACGGCGAGTTCCGCCTGCGAGCCCGGTTCGTAAGGCGGATGCCAGTATCGATCGACGCGGAGTTGATCGCGTTCATAGATCGCGCAATGGCCTGGAGGTAATTTTTGATACCCTCTCAAGATCGAATGCGGATGCGGCACATATTGGTAAGCCAGATAGAGATTGAGCGACGCCGGATCGACTTGTTTCGTCGCATCACCGAGTTCGAGCAGCGACTTCAACTCGCTCGCAAACGCCAGTCTCCCATTCGCATGCCGATAGACAAGCGGTTTCTTCCCGATGCGATCGCGAGCCAAAAAGAGTCGCTCGCGTCGCTCGTCCCAAATGGCGATCGCGAACATGCCGCGCAGCTCGTGTACGCAAGCCGGCCCGCGCTCTTCATAAAGATGCACGATGACTTCCGTGTCAGACTCGGTCGCAAACCGATGCCCGCGCGCGATGAGTCCCGCGCGCAGTTCGCGGTAATTATAGATCTCGCCATTGAGCACGACCCAAACCGAACCGTCCTCGTTGGAAAGCGGCTGCCGTCCGCCGGAGAGGTCGATGATCGACAACCGTCGGTGCCCGAGGAACGCACCGCAGTTCGCCTCGAATGGCAGCGATGTCGGCGCAGCCAGGGGCGCATCATCCGGCATCAAATGCACGAGCCCGTAGCGCGAGTCCCACAGCCAAGAGTCGTCCGGCCCACGATGTTTGATGACAGAAGTCATGCGCCGTGCTTCGTCGAACGAAGGCGCGGCGCGGGGGTTGCTCCAGACGACTCCGCACAAACCACACATCAGCAGGGGATCCTCAAGGGGAAATAGCGGTTTGCGGTGCTCAATCCGCACTTCGGAACTGCACTCGCTGGTTGTGTTTCCCTCGGCCATGAGGCGAGGGATGTCACGGCAAGAATGCTCAGCCTTCGGCATGCCCAATGACGATCAATCGCAATTTCACTGGCACGACTCCGTCTTTGTTCTTGCCGCTGACGGTCAGGCTCAGCACGAAGTTCTCTGAGCCTTGCTTCTCAAGCTTTGGTTCAGCACTCGCTGTCTTCGAATCGACCAACGAGAAGATCGCCGGATGTGTCGCACCCGATGCCTTCGCGCTCGCCTTGGCGAGAGCGTCCGGCTTGATGGGATCGGCGCTGGTGTCGGTCATTCCCGGCAGAGCGAGCAAGAAGTCCGAGGTCTCGCTGGTACCCACGTGATTGCCGTCAGCCGGCTGCAATCCGAAACGCAACGTGTAGACGCCAGGCTTCATCTGCTGATTACGGAAGTCGGTGAAGTCCGCGCCCTTGGGAACTCGCAACGCTCCGACCAACTGGCCCGCTTGAAAGGGATAAAGCTGAGCAAGACTTGGCTTGAAGCCGTCTTTCACGCTGACTTCTTTCGCCAGCCAGAGTTCAACGATCGCGCCTTTATTACCACTGAGTTGATAACCCTTTGGGTCGAGTACTTTGGCAACATCGGCACCAAGCCCTTCCGGAGTTTGTTCGACACGGCTGAGCTTGGGATCCGCAGCTGAGGCGAACGATGCGGTCAGTGTGACCAGCAGTAGCACGAGACGACGCAGTTTCATGAGAAGGGGTCTCCGAGGTTGAGTGAAGAATGATCGAGGAGTTCCTGGCGGTCGAGGTGCGGGATGTTAGAAGTCGCCCGCGCGATTGTCGCCTTTCGCCCCTTGTTGGTCCTTGCGAGCCGCTCTGTTTCTGAGTTGGTCACGTTGCTTGCGACAACGCACTCATGATCGCTTTCATTTCTCCTCGAAAGTCCGCGATGCCACGTTCGCCTTCCACGTCCGAACCAGAACGACTCGATACCCAGGAACTCCAGCGACTGCGTCAAGCGGCTCGAAAGTGGTATGAGCAGCATGCACGCGATCTTCCGTGGCGCCGCACTGGAGACCCTTATCGGATCTGGATCAGCGAGATCATGCTCCAGCAAACGACGGTCGTGGCTGTCGTGCCCTACTTCGAACGCTTTCTCAAACGCTTTCCGACAGTGCGTGAACTGGCAGCGGCTTCGCAGGATGAGGTCCTCAAGTCTTGGGAAGGACTGGGTTACTACAGCCGGGCACGCAACATTCACAAAGCAGCCGGCGAAGTCGTGGCGCGGTTTGGCGGCGAATTTCCTCGCACCGTTGACGAACTGCAGGCGTTGCCCGGTATTGGCCGTTACACCGCCGGGGCGATCATGTCGTTCGCGTTCAACTTGCCGGCGCCGATCGTCGAAGCGAATACGTTGCGGCTCTATTGCCGGTTGATGGCTTATGACGACAACCCGCGTTCGACAGTCGGCCAGCGCGCGTTGTGGAGCTTTGCCGAACAGCTTGTTTCTCGCGATGACCCTGGCGTCATTAATCAAGCGTTGATGGAGATTGGATCGCAGGTCTGTACTCCTGCCGCTCCACGTTGCGACGTATGTCCGTTGCAGTTCGCCTGCCAAGCATTCGCTACGGGCCGGCAGCAAGAAATACCACTGGTCGCCAAACGGCCCGAGGTCACGCCGCTCATTGAGTATTCCATCGCCATACGGCAGGGCGAGCGTTACTTGCTGCGTAAGAACCCCGAAGGGCAGCGGTGGGCAGGACTGTGGGACTTTGTGCGTCTCTCGACGATCCGTGAAGACTTGCTACCCAAGTCGGGACTCAATTTGCGCGGCGCACTTCCGAAACTGCTTGTCCGAGACCTCGAACAAGCAGTGCTCACAGCCTGCGGTTGCGAGACTCGCCTCATCGAGTTCATTACCGAGATCAAGCACAGCGTGACGCGCTACCGCATCCGCTTGCAGTGCTTGATTGCCGAATGGGAAACAGGCACACCCAGCGGCGAAGAAACTCGCTGGCTCTCGCCCAGCGAGTTTGTCGAAGTGCCGCTCTCGGTCACCGGGCGCAAATTTGCGAAGCTATTAAACGGATCGTGGCTCGGACAGCATACCACCAACACGTCGATGTTGTCTTTGAGACGGTAGGCCCATACGACCGTTCGTTAATCGACGTAGAGAAACTCATTCGAGTTCAGCAACACATGACATAAGTCAGCCAATGCGGTGACTGAGACTCCGCTGATTGACTTGGGAGTCGCGGCCGGAGTCGTCGCAACTTCGGAACGCAGATGACGTCCGGCAGGGGAAGCATCGGTGCCCGGAGTGGCTGCGATGTTGAAGTTCCAATGCGCGGCGATTTGTTCCGCGGAGGCGTTGCCACCGAGTTGCTCTTGATGCAGCGCGGTCTTCGACAGTCGAACATCGTCGATGAGGCCGTCCCACCGACTGCGAGCGGAGGCATCGCGATCGCCGACAACAACTCCAAACATGTTCGTGTCGAGCGACTTGATGTGATGCGCGATGGTGGCTGATTGCCACTCAGCGTTTGGTACAGAAAGGTCACGCATGAAGAACTGCGCCGAGCCA
>Ga0172376_10007696_pt1 | contig 11427 bp, 15 predicted proteins | sample Lak35m_FD_121114 | JGI IMG/M metagenome (GOLD analysis project Ga0172376, IMG submission 121114) | Freshwater microbial communities from Kabuno Bay, South-Kivu, Congo - kab_092012_35m | ecosystem: Environmental > Aquatic > Freshwater > Lake | place: Democratic Republic of the Congo: South-Kivu...
AGTGGGAACTGTGTCCGAAGTATCATATTGGTCGCTCAAAAAAGACCATGAAGCCTGAAGAGTGAGATTAGCAGATACATAGTTGTGACAAAGGAGATACATTATGAAACTAGTGATCAAGTTCCCCACCCGCAATCGCCCTGACAAGTTCAAGGCTGTCTTCACGCGCTACATGACCTTCCTGAGTGGTCGGCATGATGTGCGTTTCATTCTTACGATGGATGAAGACGACACTACCATGAACACTCCTGCCATGCACCAGTGGATTGCCACTCGCGCACGGTGTGCGGACATTGAGTGCTTCTACGGGCAGTCCAAGAGCAAGATTGAGGCTTGCAACGCCAACCTAGAAGGTGTGGACGGAGATGTACTGCTGTTGGCTTCCGATGACATGGTTCCCGTGCAGATGGGCTACGATGACATCATTGCCAAGTGCTACGAGCAAGCGTTCCCCGACTACGATGGGGCAATCAAGTTTTGGGACGGTCTGCGTCCAAAGGAAGATCCGCTGATGACCCTTACGGTCATGGGCTTCCCGCTGTACCGTAAGTTTGGGTACATTTACAATCCCGAGTACAAGTCCGTGTACTGCGACAATGAGCAGACACAGGTGTGTATGGCTTTGGGTAAACTGCGCCGCTGCGACCTGTGCATCGTGCAGCACCAGTGGAGCGGTGAGCCGTGGGACGAACTCCACGCACGAAACGAGAACGCGGAAATGTACGGAGTGGACGGTGAAACATTCAAGCGGCGTGCCGCAAACAACTTTGATATGGAGACTATGTTCTATGCCAGTACCAGCAAGTGAAATTAAGTTTAGTGTGTTGATGCTGTCTATTCCCGAGCGCATCGAATCCATGCAGGCGGCTGTAAAGCATCTTCAAGAACAGGCTAATGCTACAGGTCAGTCAAGATCAGTAGAAATTCTGGTCATGCTTGACAATCGCTCCAAGAGTATTGCGGAGAAGCGCAACGATCTGCTCCGCATGGCGCGTGGCAAGTACATTGCATTCTTGGACGATGACGATGCGGTGAGCAAGGAGTACATGAGCGCGATCTTGAAGGCTATTGACGAACACGATGTGGACTGCATTACATTCAATCAGTGGTGCAGCATTGACGGTGAACCAATGGATGTGGAATTTGGTATCGGAAACCCCCACGGTCAGTTGTGGCGGGACGAAGACGGATTCCTTGGCGACATCAAGCGTCCTCCCTACCATATGTGCGTGTGGCGGCGAGAGATTGCGGTTACCGAGGAGTTCAATCCTGTTTACGGTGCAAACGGTCAATCAAGCGAAGACATTGACTGGCTCATGCGCCTGTATCCAAAGATACAGACAGAACACCACATTCCCGATGCCCTGCACGGATACATCTACAACTCCAAGACAACGGCTTCACTAGTTCCGCAGGAGCAACAGTGAAGGTAATCTCGTACAGTCTTTGGGGCGACAAACCCACTTATACTGTTGGTGCAGTCAAGAACGCCGACCTTGCAGCACGACTGTTTCCTGATTGGACTTGCGTTTTTTATTGCTTTGAATCTGTTCCTCACGACATCATCGAACAGTTACAGAATAGGCAGAATGTAGTTGTGCGAAGGGTTGAAGGGGAGTACAATCCCTCCGACAGCCGTGGAATGTTCCACCGCTTCCTTCCTGCTGACGAAGAGGGCGTAGAGTACATGATCAGCCGCGATACAGATTCTCGTCTGTCTGAGCGTGAGCGTCTTGCTGTGGAGCAGTGGCTTGCCAGTGGAGCCGATCTCCATGTGATGCGTGACCACCCGTATCACGGCGCACCCATGCTCGGCGGTATGTGGGGCGTAAAGGGTGGCAAACTCATCGGAATTGCCCGCGACATGGAAGAGTTTCAGCCCACTAGCGACAAGGGGCAGGATCAGGAGTTTCTGTGGGAATGGATTTGGGACAAGGTTCGTGACGGTGCGTTGACCGTGTGCGTACACGATCCTTTCTTTCAGAAGACTCCATTTCCTGCGGGTGCAGCCCGTGGTGACGGCAATGGTGGCGTTTGGTTCGTTGGGCAGTGCTTTGATGAACACGATAAGTACAACAGTCAGAGTGATCTAGATTTAGTTTTGAAAGCGGAGTCATAAAATGAAAAAAACTCTGATCGTTCACCATCACCTTGGTCTTGGTGACCATCTTGATTGCAATGGTATTGTTCGTTCATTTCTTGATTCATACGATGATATTCGGCTGTTTGTAAAGCAGAAGAATTTGACAACGGTACGAAAGATGTTCAAGGACGATCCTAGAATAGTCCTTGTGCCAATAGACACCGTTGCAAAAAACGAATATGAGTTGGTTGCAGAATACTGTAACTCAATACCGCCCAAGGAGAACATGGAGTATTTCTTTATTCAAATCGGTCACTTTTCGTATCCACGGAATCCAGATCCAAACAAAAACTGTTGGGAATATTTCTATGAGCAAGTCGGTATGCCGTTGCAAATCAAGAAGAGCCGATTTCACTATCAGCGTGACGAAGCACAAGAGAATCGGGTTTACGATAAACTGAACCCAAACAATGAACCGTATGCTTTTGTTCACGATGACCCAAGCAGAGGTTTTGTGATTGATGAAGATTCGGTTTCAATTGGACTGCGAATCATCAAGAATGACATGGCTGAAAATATCTTAGACTTCTGCAAGATCATTGAAGGTGCGTCAGAAATACACTGTATGGAAAGTTCTTTCAAGTCTTTGGTTGAATTGATGCCAACTGGTGGTAAACTGTTCTTCCACGACTTCCGCGGTCATCCGCTTGGCAAATCGTTCAAAGAATGGGAGATAGTACATTATGATGAAACCGTTCCCACAACAGATTACTGATAGTTACATCCACTACAACTGGATGCCTGCTGTCTGTGATTGGGCAATTGATCTGCCAACAGAATTCTATCGTGGTGTCGGAATCAAAGAACCACATCAGTGTCCATTTCCGAATCCATTGGAGATGAAGGACGGAGACAGAATTTTTGTAAAGACAGACTTCCTTAAGAATGGTTGGTTTCAGCAACAGGTCATGCCACACATCAAAACTCGCTTCACTCTTGTGAGCGGGATCAGTTCTTTTTCAGTGGATATTTGGCAAGATATCGTGGACAATCCTCTGCTCATCAAGTGGTATAGCACTAATCCCGCTGCAAAACACGAAAAGATAGTTGGTCTTCCTATTGGATTTGAGGAGTTTGATCGTCTAGGAGGCAATCAAGACCTCATAAAGAAGGCAAGGCAGACCGCGTTTGGAATAGACAAGACGAACCGAATCTTGCTTCCGTATCACACGGTAGAGAACAATCCAATACGAGCAGCACACATAGAACATTTGAAGAGTCTTCCTTTCGTGGAAGTACAAACAGAAAAACTCCCGTTCTATGATTACCTGATACTGCTGTCTCGTTATAGGTATTGCATTTGTCTTGAGGGGTCTGGATACGATACTCACAGGAACTACGAATGCAATTTAGTCGATACCGTTCCGATTATGATTTCCTCTCCTGTTCGTTTTATCTACGAGGATTGGAATCTACCAGGAGTTTTTGTTGATCGCTGGCAGGATGTGGATTTATACAAGTATAATTACAGCCATTTTAGACACGGAAATGTAGAACAGTTTCTGCATACACATCAACACATCAACAGGATACTTACCAATGGCTAAAGAGTGGTCAACATTAGAAGTGGCACAGGCACACGGGTATCTCAATATAAGAGCCGATGATAGTCCACATCACAATATTTTTTCGCATTGGTTGAAAAATCAAACGCTTTTTCAAAAAACTGTAGTGGATATTGGGTGTTGCTCGGGCAGAGTGCTTGACAGCATCGGAGGAATTGCTGATAAGTATCTTGGAATTGACTTTTCTGAAGCGTCCATACAATTTGCAGAAACGAACAGAGCAACTCCCTCCTACAATTTCGTGTGTATGGACGCAGAAACTGACGATCTACCGTTTCACCCAAAAGACTATTCTATCTGTTACATCGACAGCGTTATCACAATGGTGCAGAGTCCGACTCGTTTGTTGTTCAAACTTGCTCCATACTTTGATTGCATTTTTCTCAACCGAACATCAATAAGTGCAGAAACAAATAAAGGGAGTATGCTGTGGTCTGGAATGGATACTGAATCGGTGCTGTGGTCTTTTTCACTCGACTATTTTAGGGCTATGGCTAATGAAACAGGATTTGGTTTTGTCAATGTCACAGAGGATCAAAAAGTGGTAATCATGGCTCGTAAAGGATGACACCATGAATAATAGTTCTTTGTTGGTGTGACTGTTTAGTTTAAATACAAAGGAGTAATATGCAAATTGTTATACCTGTTCCTATCGGTGATGTGGTTGACAGATTGACCATCCTTGAAATAAAAAGTGAGCGAATTACAGATCCTGCTCGCATCATCTACATAGAAAGCGAGATGAAACTGTTGACGAATGTTTTGGCACACAGCGGGATCAATATTGATGATTCTTACTTTAGTAGACTAAAGCAAACTAACGAGTGGATTTGGGAAACAGAAGAGTTTTTAAGACGAAATGATGTGACTACCGAAGAATTCGTGAAGCACGCTAGAAATAATGCCAAGTTCAATGATGAAAGGTTCGTTATAAAGAATGAGATCAATAAAGCGTATAACTCAACTGTTCAAGAGCAAAAAGCCCACAACCACCTCTACAATAATTCAGATTGAGCCTTGGATTGATGGCAGCGAACTTCAAGAACTGAAGAAAGTCATTGACTCCACTTATGTCGTGGAGAATACCGCCACAAAGCAGTTTGAGAAAATGGTCGCAGACTACACAAACAGTCGCCATGCTGTATCCATGACCAATGGTACGGTTGGGCTGTATTGCTGTTTGAAGGCTCTCGGAATCGGTAATGGTGACGAAGTAATCGTTCCTGACATGACATTCGTGGCTACGGCAAACGCAGTAATTATGGCAGGGGGGACACCTGTATTTGTTGATGTTGTTCCAAGCAACTTCTGCATATCAACAGACGAGATTATTAAGAAGATCACTTCCCGAACAAAAGCAGTGATTCCTGTTCACTTGTATGGACAGGCAGCAAACATGAACGCAATCATGGAAATAGCCAAGCAGCACGGACTTTATGTAATTGAGGACGCGGCTCAATCCATAGGGGTTTTGTACAACGGAAAGCATACAGGTACGATTGGTGACTGCGGAGTGTTTTCTTTTTATTCAAACAAAACTATCACTACGGGTGAAGGTGGAATCATAACCACGCAGAACGATGCACTGCGGGACAAGTGCTATAGGTTGAAGAATCACGGGCGAAGTGTGAAGGGCATATTCGTTCACGATGAGATCGGATTCAACTTCAGTTTTACGGAAATGCAGGCGGCACTTGGAATTTCTCAAATGCGTAAACTGCCAACCGTTATTGAAAAGAAGCAACGGATATACGATCTGTATCGTGATCGCCTGTCTTGTATTGACAGCAAAATGATTCCTATTCCAATAACCACGGGCGTTTCTCCTGTCCATTGGTTCACCTCTTTCCTGACGCAAGACAAGGAAGCACTCATGGACTTTATGAAGAAGCGCGGAGTGCAAACACGATTGTTTTTCTATCCTCTGCATATGCAACCTTGTTACGCAAATACTACCTATCACCAAGGGGAGTATCCGAACAGTAAACGGGCATACGACACGGGAATCTCTCTACCGTCTTCTTACGGATTAAGTGAATCCGATCAACATAGAGTGATAGACACTATATTGGAGTTTTACCGATGACAACAACTCAAAGTTGGAAACTCATGCACGATACTGCCATAAGTAACGAGCAAAAGCAGGTGTTGTGCAATTTCATTATGAGCAATGACAAGTTTTCTCAAGGTCAAAAGGTCAAAGACTTTGAAAAAATGTGGTCTGACTGGATGGGCTGCAAGTATTCGGTGTTTGTGAACTCTGGATCATCTGCGAATTTTGTGGCGCATCACGCCGCTACAAATCTGTTCTCTCCTAGTAGAAAGAGCGTGTGGGTTACGCAAGTATCCACATGGTCAACTACGGTATCTCCAATTATCATGGCAGGAAACCATGCGCTGTTGTGTGATGTTGATTTGCGAAATATGTCACCCGATCTGAATCAGTTGGAAAGCCTTTTCAAGAAGCACAATCCCGATTTCATGTTCTTGGCTCACCTTTTGGGATTTCCTGCGGTGTCCGATGATCTGTTTGCGTTGTGTGAAAAATACGGAGTACGGTTACTTGAAGACTGCTGTGAGTCTCATGGTGCTTCTCATGGCGGGAAAAAAGTCGGAAATTTTGGGTTGGCTTCTACCTTCTCGTTCTATTTTGGACATCACATGACTACGATTGAGGGTGGCATGGTATGCACCAACAACGAAGAAATGTATCACCAGTCCTTGTTGTTGAGGTCGCATGGATTGTTGCGAGAACTTCCGCAGGAGGCGCAGACAAAATACCAAAAGGTACATGAGAACTTTACATTCATTGTGCCTGGATATAATGTCAGGAACACAGAGTTGAATGCTGTTCTTGGTATGGAACAAATGCGGGATCTGAACACAAACATCGACATCAGGAACATCAATTTCAATCATTATGTCGATAGACTTGATGGCACCAAGTACTTCAACGGTTTTGTGCGTAGGGGAGTTTCTAGTTTCTGTTTCCCTATTTTTAGCAAGACCGTTACTGCAAGCAAGATTCGTGCGGCTTTGACTGCTGCTGGGATAGAAAATCGCCCCGTGATCGGAGGAAACCTGTATAGACATCCGTTTGTTCGTGGCGAGGCAAGGGATCATCTCACCCCGAATGCGGACTTCATCCATGATTGTGGACTGTATGTTGGCAATAACCAAACCGTGACTACCGATATGGTGGACGAGATGGTTTCTATTTTGAATGGATTGGAGCCATGAGGTATTTAGTTACGGGTGGAGCGGGTTTCATTGGATCAACTCTTGTTGATCGTCTGATTGCGGACGGACATGAGGTCACCGTGATCGACAACGAATCAGCAGACTCCAATGAGCAGTTCTATTGGAACGAACACGCACGGAACTACAAGCACGATGTGCGCGACTACACGATGGTACGCAAATTATACGAGGGTCAGGACGCTGTGTTTCATCTTGCTGCCGATGCCCGTATACAGCCAAGCATTGAAGACCCGCTAAAGGCTATAGAGAACAACACTATTGGAACCGCAACTGCTATTGAGTGTGCGCGTGTGTGTGGAGTGAAACGATTCGTGTACTCGTCTACCTCTGCTGCCTACGGTATTAAGAATACCCCACCACTGTCAGAATCCATGCCCACAGATTGCTTGAATGCGTATTCGGTCAGCAAGGTTGCTGGAGAAGAGATATGCAGAATGTACGCAAAGTTGTACGGGATGGAAACGGTTTCGTTCCGTTACTTTAATGTGTACGGTGAGCGTCAACCACTGCGTGGACAATACGCACCTGTGATTGGTATCTTCCTGCGCCAACGCGCAGCAGGAGAACCCATGACCATCGTTGGTGACGGTGAGCAGCGGCGTGATTTCACTTATGTGGGTGATGTGGTTCGTGCAAATATTCTTGCTGCACAGGCGAGAGATATTCGGTGGGGAGAAGTTATCAATATTGGCACTGAACGGAATTATTCCGTAAATGAAATTGCAGGATTCATAGGAGAAAAAACTATCAATATCCCGCCCCGTACAGCAGAATCTCGTATCAGTCTTGCAAACGCATCAAAAGCAAAAACACAACTTGGATGGACTCCGCAAGTTCGTCTTGAAGACTGGATTGCCGCGCATAAATAACAGCAGAAAGGCTTTGTAATGGAACACATTTATCAGCGTGAAGGATTTGGAGAAAATTGGTTTACCTATCCTGAACTCTATTCTGAAATCATAGACCGTTTGCCAAACGGATCAACTATTGTTGAGGTTGGTTCTTGGAAGGGCAAGAGCATAGCCTACTTTGTTGTGGAGGCTGCTAATCGCGGCAAGCAGATATCTGCGTATGCAGTTGATACATGGAAAGGTTCAGAAGAACATACAGACTACAATGAGGTAAAAACAGACACTCTGTATGAACTGTTCTTGAACAACATAGACCCTATCAGGGATATGTTTCAGCACATCAGAAAGCCTTCGCTAGAGGCAGCAAACGACTTTGAGGACGACAGTGTTGATTTTGTGTTTATTGATGCCGCTCACGACTACGAGTCCGTAAAAGCGGACATCTCTGCGTGGATTCCAAAGGTAAAATCCAAAGGAATCATTGCAGGACATGACTACCTTTATGAAGGCGTAAAAAAAGCGGTTGACGAGTATTTTGGAAACGCAGTTATGTTCCGTAATGCTATGGAAAATTGTTGGATCGTGGAAATAGAATAAGGAACCACCATGTCTACAGTATGCCTCTCAATGATCGTCAAGAACGAAACCAAGATCCTGCATGAGTGCTTGGATTCCGTGCATCCCCACATCGACTACTGGGTGATCGTGGACACAGGCTCCACGGACGGCACACAGGACTACATCCGCAACTACTTTGCGGAGAAGGGCATTCCTGGCGAACTGATTGAGAAGCCGTGGATCAACTTTGGACACAACCGCACCGAGGCATTGGATCTCTGCACAGGCAAGGGTGACTACGCTTGGATGATTGACGCGGATGACCGCGTGGTTGGTTCGTTCAAGTACCCCCACGGCAAGAACCTGACAGCCGATGCGTATGCCATCAAGTGCGGTCGTGATCAGTGCGTGTGGTGGCGCAACCAAATCTTCAAGACAGGCATCGGGTGGAAGTATGTGGGTGTTCTCCATGAATACGCCCACTGCGACAAGCAGCCCCTCATTCAGGAAAAGATTGATGGCGACTACTACCTTGAGGCGCGTACCCTTGGTCAGGAGCGCAACGGAAATGTCACGCCCGTGGAAAAGTACTCCAAGGACGCGGAACTCCTGCTTGAAGCCCTGAAGACAGACCCAGCCAACTCCCGCTACCAGTTCTACCTCGCGCAGTCGTATTTTGACTCGCAGCAGTGGGACAAGGCGATTGAAGCGTACTACAAGCGGGTAGAGATGGGTGGATGGGAAGAGGAGTGCTACTACTCCCTGTTCCGCATCGCCCTGTGCGAAATTTCCAAGGAGTCTGCCTGGCCAGTGGTGCAGCAGAAGTTCCTTGATGCCTACGACTACCGCCCGTGCCGCGCCGAGCCGCTGCACGCCATCTCGCGGTTCCTGCGGATGAACGGTCGCCCCCGCGCCGCGTACCTGTTTGCAAAGGAAGCCGCACAGATCCCGTACCCGCAGCACGACATCCTGTTCATCGACACCAATGTGTACAAGTGGATGGCACTGGATGAACTGGCGGCTACCGCGTTCTATGTGCATGACTACAAGGCAGGCTTTCAGGCTTGCGAATTCCTGCTGAAGCAGAACCGCCTTCCCGAGAGCGAGATTGAGCGGAATCAAAAGAACCACGCTGCGTACACCGAAAAGGTGCAGCAGATGCAGGCTATGCAGCAGACAGCGGTTGCTCCTGTTCCGCAGACTGTTTCCGCCATAAATAAGACTAGAACCTTCAAGCGGAGAAAGTAATGGCTACAAACACACCAAGCGGAAAGGGCAACGGCGGCTTCGTCAGCGCAAAGACACGCCGTGACAGAAAGCAAGCAGTTCTGGTCAAGAAGACCAATCGCGCCCGTAATGCTGCAAACAAGGCAAAGGCACAATAATGGCATCAGCGTACTACGACATCAACGCACAGCAGCACTCCACTCTGAACTTTCACGCGGAGTACTACGATGACAACGGCAACGCCGTGGATCTCACGGGATACACTGCCCGTTTCCATGTACGCCCAAACAACGACAGCAGCAAACTGTACCTGATGATCACCACATCGGGGGTCACGGGCGGTGGGGTCACGGGTGAATTCGGTGCCACGGCAGGCATCAGTGGCAGCGGTGGCATCTTCCTGAACACGGGAGAGACAGGCGGGGTGTTCACGGGCGGCATCCTCATCACCGCCGATGCCACCACGATGGGCTATGTGCGCGGCGGCTCGTGGAAGTACTCACTGGACCTGACGAAGGGTGTCACCACCGAAGAACTCATGCAGGGACAGTTCGTGGTGGCTCCAAAGACCACCCGATGAAAATAAAAGTCAAGGAGTCCGTGTACACCATCAAGCCCAAGCAAACCGAGGGCAAACTGGTGGTGCGGAACGATGATTTTGCAGTAAAGCCCAAGCAAGCCGAGGGCAAACTGATGGTGCGTAGTGACGATTTCGCCGTGAAGCCCAAGCCTGATGGTGTGCGGATATACCGTGCAAAAAACCGTTCAGTGATCAAGACGGATCGCCGTTGCGGGGTACGGGTGTACCGATCCGCAAACTCATCCGTGCTGAAGGGTGACCGCAGGAGCGGTGTGCGTCTGTACCGAGCGCAGAACAACCATGTGCTGAAGCAGACCTGTGACGGCACGATATTCACATGGGATGCTGTTGAAACAATTTTCAGACCGCCTTCGACCGCTATAAGCAGCAGTACTGTATCATCGGTTAGTGCTTTTTTATTCAACAGTGGTCTTTTATCACGGATTTACAATACCGAAAGACCAATAGTCATAGGGATTACTTGGAGCAACACTATTTCGGGTGGATGTGGAGGGGTAAATTTTCCAGACGGCACATACCCTGATTACGGCTCCCCAGTTTATCACTTTGCTGAAATAAGAAAAACGCCAACGGCTGTAAACAACTCTGCTGGTTCGGTGTTGGACAGGATAATTGGTCTGACCGCAATGAGTGGAGACTCTGGAGTAACCTTTACCTTTGACTCAGCGGAAGGACGATCCTGGTTGCGATTTCAGGCAGGACTAACAGGAACTCCACCGTATTCCATTCCTGCGGGAACCAAGCAAATTCGTGACATCACGGTAAGAAATGTTTCCAACGGCAACGCTTTCATGCACCGATTCTACATGGGTTTCAGAATAATCTAAATCCACAATGGTGGGTTGACACACCACCAACCTGTGCTACAATCCTCCACAAGGAGATTTCATCATGGACAAGCCTACACTTGGTTTCTATTGCATTCCCGACACAGGCGCAGAGCCTCCGCAGTTCGCAACGGACGGCTCTGCGTGTTTTGACATCTGCGCCCGTTTCCACCCCGATCCTGCCAACTCCGAAGGCGATTGGGCAGCGTTCAAGCCTGTGGTTGCCTACGGTCCGCAGAACATAAAGGCTGAAATCTATCCCACTCAAGGCGTACTGGACATTCCACCTGGTTGGCGGTTCCTTGTGCCCACGGGTTTGGTCTTGGACATTCCCGAAGGGTACTCCGTGCGCCTCCACGCTCGTAGCGGCATGGCTCTGAAGGAAGGGTTCGTG
>Ga0172376_10007698_pt1 | contig 11426 bp, 11 predicted proteins | sample Lak35m_FD_121114 | JGI IMG/M metagenome (GOLD analysis project Ga0172376, IMG submission 121114) | Freshwater microbial communities from Kabuno Bay, South-Kivu, Congo - kab_092012_35m | ecosystem: Environmental > Aquatic > Freshwater > Lake | place: Democratic Republic of the Congo: South-Kivu...
GGACGCGTCTGCGCGCCCAGCGAGGCCAGGGATTCGCGGATACCCGGAAGTTTCGGAAAAAGCGGCACGACCACGGCCACCGTCGATTCGGTTTGGGTATTCTCCGCCGCCGCGCTGTTATTTTCCGCCTCCGACATGGGCTTCCATTCGTAACGGAAGACGCCTTACAATTCCACCTGCATTCCATCATGAGCAATCGATCCTTCCCACCCTTCAGCCTGAGCCGCCTCCTCAAAAAGACCTTCGAACCCCAACCCGGACAGCGGGTCTGCGTCCTCATCGACCTGCAAGACCCTCGGGACATCAAGGATTTCAAGTTCCTCCAGGATGCCAGCCTCACCGTGCAGAAAAAAGCGCACGATGTCTTTTATGAGGGCCTGAAAAACGGCGTCCTCGCCGAACTCGGACTCAAGGGCGGCGAAATTTACGCCTACGAAATGACCGGCGGCAGCAACCTCGACCTACCGGACGAGGCCTTCGCCCCGGACGGACGTCAGCTGAGCTTCGAGAAAGACATTTATCCGAACTACGATCTCATCCTCTGCGTCTCGACGTATTCCGCCACCGCGCCGCTCACTGCGTCGGCCAAGCAGCACGGCTTCCGCGGAGCCACCCTCCACGGGGTCAATGACATCATCCTCAGCTCCGGACTGTCCGTCGACTATGACGAAGTCAGCATCGAAGCGGAAAAACTGCGTCAGGGCATGACCCGCGCCGACTGGGTCGAACTCGACTTCCACCTAGACAACGGTGCCAAACACACACTCAAGCTCGACCTCGGCAAACAAGAGGCGCAGAAAAGCCACGGTCTTTGCCGCGGCACCGAACCCGATGTGGCCAATCTGCCCGCCGGCGAGATTTACTACGTGCCGGTCGGCGCCGAAGGCGAGTTCCCCATGAAATACGAGGACGGCACGCTCGGGCTCATGCATGTGACCGGCGGCCGCATCAAGAAGGCGACGCTGATCAAAGGCGATGCCGCCACCATCGAAGCCCACAACCGCAAACTCGAGAGCGATCCGGTCACCGGCGAACTGGGCGAACTAGGGTTCGGCACGCAGGTCCTTCCGGTCTCCGGCAAAGACATCCAGGACGAAAAAATCCGCGGCACTTTCCACATCGCCACCGGCCGCAGCGACCATCTCGGCGGCAGCCTCACGCCGGATCGCTTCGCCAACAAGATGAATGCCACGCACGACGACATCCTCTTCTCGCGCGAGAAGACACCCGAAGTGAAGTCGTCCGAGGTCCGCATCTTCCGCGACAACAAAATGGAAATCCTCCTCAAGGATTTCCACCCGTCGCCCTACATGGAGAGCCTGCTCGCGTAGCAGCCGCGGCGCCCGCTTGGCCGACAACATCTACGAAAGCGACCGTCTGGTCCGCGAATACCTGCTCTTCCACTATGGGGAGCCAGATGAGGTCCTGCCGTGGAAACACGGGCCGCGCGAAGCCCTCGGCTTCGCCGTCCGCTGCGTCCGCGAGCTTTTGAACTCGTCGTCCGTCGGGCGCGACGCCCGCGCCCTCGATGTCGGCTGTGCCGTCGGACGCTCGAGCTTCGAACTGGCCGGCCATTGCCGCGAGGTGATCGGCATCGATTACTCGCAAGCTTTCATTGAGGCCGCGGACCGGATCCGAACCGCGGGATCACTTGACTACGAGTATGCCGTCGAAGGTACTCGCACCGCCCGCGGTGTCGCGCGCGTGCCGTCCGGAGTCGATGTCTCGCGTGTGAAATTCGAAGTCGGCGACGCCATGAATTTGCGCACCGACCTCGGAGCGTTCGATGTCGTGCTGGCCGCCAATCTGCTGTGCCGTCTGCCGGACCCGGGGGTGTTTCTCGCGCGTTTGCCGGACTTGGTGAAGCCCGGTGGCCAATTGCTGCTCACCACACCGTTCACCTGGCTGGCGGAATTCACCCCGCCGGAAAGCTGGATCGGTGGCACCGCGGGGAAGGAAAGCGCAGACGAGTTGACGCACTTGCTCGAACCGCATTTCGAATTGAAGCTTTCGAAGGAGATTCCTTTTCTCATCCGCGAGCACGCGCGCAAATACCAGTGGAGCGTGGCTTGGGGCACGCGTTGGGTGAGAAGGTAGAAGCGGCATCTTGCCGCTTCTGCTTTATTCCTCCTCCGCGTCCGGCAACTCCAGCGGCTGCGCGGTGGTCTTGGCGCCGAGGGTGCGCAATTTCTCCGTTTGCCCGATGAGATTGCCGCGTCCCTCGCGCAGTTTGCCCATGGCTGCGTCATAGCTTTCCTGCATCTGGCGGATGCGCAGCCCGACGTTTTCCAGATCGCGGCAGAAGGCGACGAATTTGTCGTAGAGCTTTCCGCCCTGCTCGGCGATCTGGCGGGCGAAGCGGTTCTGGTTGTCCTGCTGCCAGAGCTGCGCGACGAGGCGCGCGGTGGCGATGACATTGGGTGCGGTGACCAGCACGACATTGCGCTCGAGCGCGGCTTCGACCAGATCCGGGGCCGTCTCCAGGGCGGCATGAAGCGCCGGTTCGACGGGGACGAAAAGAAAAACGAAGTCCGGCGACTTCAGTCCGGGCAGAGAGGCGTAGTCTTTGCCGGCCAGTTGCTTGATATGACGTCGCACCGATTCGGCGTGCTCCTTGGCGGCGGCGGCGCGTTCTTCGTCGGTTTCCGCGCTGCACTGGCGCTCGTAGGCATTGAGCGAAACTTTGGCGTCGATGACGACTTGGCGTCCGCCCGGCAGGTCGAGGATCACATCGGGCAGGAGGCGCCGTCCTTCGGCGTTGGTCTCCGCCGTCTGCGTGTGGAAATGTTGTCCGCGCACGAGGCCCGCTTTCTCCAGCACGGATTCTAGGACCATCTCGCCCCAGTTGCCGCGTGTCTTCGACTGGCCCTTGAGCGCCTGCGCGAGGTTGCCGGCTTCGCGGGAAACAGTCTGGTTGAGTTCGCTCAGGCGCCGGACTTCCTCGGTGAGGGCGAACCGGGCCTCGCTTTCCTTGCCGTAGGCTTCATGGACCTGCGTGCGGAACTCCTTGAGGCGTTCGGACAATGGTCCGAGCAGTTGCTCGAGCTGCAGGCGGTTCTGTTCGGTGAATCGCTTGGATTTGTCCTCGAGGATGTCGGACGCGAGGTTTTCGATCTCGGCCTTGAGCGCGGCGCGGGATTCCTCGAGTCCGGCGGTCTTCTGCTTCTCCGTGGCCAAGTCGGCGGTGAAAGTCTGCAATTGCCCGACCAGTTTGCGCCGCTCCTCGTCGAGGTAATGGACCTGCCGTTCGTATTCATCGGCGCGCGAGCGGGCCGCGGCGGCTTCGGTCGCGGCGCGGACCGAGCGCAGGTGACCGAGGAGGAAGCCGGCCAACCCTCCGAAGAGCACGGCGGCGAGGGCATACCAGAGGTATTCGGCGGGCATGGACTACTATTTAGCACGCGTGTCGATCGGGGCCAAAGTAGAAGCGGAGTCCACGCCGCTTCTGCTTTACATCCGCTCGGGCACGTCCACGCCGAGAAGGTCGAGACCCTGCTTGAGGACGCGGGCGGTGGCTTCGCAGAGGACGAGGCGGGAGTGTTGGGTCACGTCTTCGGATTTCAATACCGGACAGGCCTCGTAGAAGGTGTGGAAAGCGTTGGCCGTTTCGAAGAGGTGGTTGGCCAGCAGGTTCGGACGGAATTCGTGGAGGACGAGCGGCACGACTTCGCCGAATTGGAGGAGTTTTTTGGCCAAGGCCAGTTCGGCGGATTCGGTGAGGACAACTTCCTGCGCCGGACCGAGTTCCGCGCCGAGTTTGCGGAAGATGGATCGGACGCGGACGTAGGCGTTTTGCAAATACGGCGCGGTGTTGCCCTGCAGGCTGAGCATTTTGGACCAGGAAAAAACGTAGTCCGTCATGCGGTGCTGCGAGAGTTCGGCGTATTTGACCGCGCCGAGTCCGACGATGCGCGCGATGCGGTCCTTCTCCTCCGCGGGCAGTTCGGGGTTCTTCTCCTCGATCATGGCGCGGGCGCGGGTCACCGCTTCGTCGATCAGGTCGCGCAACGGGACATTGTCGCCCGAACGCGTCTTCATGAGTTTGTGGTCCTCGCCGAGGATGCTGCCGAAAGCGATGTGGTCGAGCTCGGTTTTGATGCCCATGCATCGGGCGGCCGCGAAGACCTGCTGGAAATGGAGTTGCTGCGGTGCGCCGGTCACATACCAGACGGCGTGCGGGTCCCAGCGCTCGACACGGTATTCGATGGTGGCGAGGTCGGTCGTGGCGTAAAGGAAGCCGCCGTCGCTCTTGCGGATGAGGCACGGCTTGTCGGCCAGCGCGGGAATACCGGGAAAAAATACGCAGGCGGCGCCCTCGCTGATTTGCGCGGTGCCGTTGGCGAGGAGCCGGTCGACCAGCGCGGCCAGGGCCGGATCGTAGAAACTTTCGCCGAGGCGCTCGTCAAAGCGGACGCCGAGGCGGTCGTAGATGTCCTCGAACTCCGCCCAGGAGAGATCGACGAGCTGCTGCCAGATGGCGCGGTTTTCGGGGTCGCCCTGCTGGAGTCTGACCAATTCTTCGCGCGCGGCTTGGTGCACGGCGGGGTCGGTCTGCTCGAGGGCGTTGACCTCGCGGTAAAGCCGCGTCATTTCCGCGATGGGATCGCGCTCCAGCGCGGCGCGATCGAGCAGGTTTTTCCAGCCGTAAAGCACCTTGCCGAATTGCGTGCCCCAGTCACCGAGATGGTTGTCGGTCACGATTTCGTGTCCGAGAAACCGCGCGATGCGGGCCAGCGCGTCGCCGAGGATGGTGCTGCGGATGTGGCCGACATGCATCGGCTTGGCGATGTTCGGGGAACTGAAATCGATGATGATGCGTCGCGGATGTTCGGTTTCCGGCGCGCCGCAGCGTGCATCGCCGGCCAACCCGCGCACTTGCCGCGAGACCCATTCCGGCTTGAGGCGGAAGTTGAGGAAACCCGGTCCGGCGATCTCGGGCTTCTCGCAGACATCGCCGGCTTCGAAGTATTCCGCGATGTTCGACGCCAGTTCGCGCGGATTCGCCTTGGCCTGTTTGGCCAGCACCATCGCGGCATTGGCCTGATAGTCGCCGAAGCGGTTGTCGGCCGCGGCGGTGACTTCGCCGCGCTCGGGCGGGAGTCCGCAGGCGGCCAGCGCCGCATGCAGCCGCTCGGTCAGCACGGCCTGCGGCGTGGCGCTCATTCAGCGCGGGCCGCCGCGGCTGGCGAAGACCTGCAGGATGGCTTCCGCATCGGGCGCGGCGGCCAGTTGTTCGCGCACCGTGCGGTCGTTGAGGAACTTGGCGATGGCGGCGAGGGTGCGCAGGTGGACTTGGAACTGGTCGCGCGGGACGACGAAGAGCACGATGAAGTGGACCAGTTCGTTGTCGAGCGAGTCGAATTCGATTCCGGCGGTGGAGCGGCCGAAGGCGGCCACCACTTCGCCGACGTGCTCCGAGGAGGCGTGCGGGATGGCGATGCCGAAGCCGATGCCGGTGCTCATCGTTTCCTCGCGCTGCTTGAGGGCCGCCAGCACACTGTCGCGGTATTGCGGCTCAATACGTTGCGACGACACGAGCAGGTCCACGATCTCGGTGATCGCCGTCCCACTCTCCATCACATTCATCTCGGGAATAATCTGCCCGACTGTGAGCAAACTCGACAGGGTCATGCGCCTTGAGCGGATCATCGTTACCAACGGGCGCCGGCATGGCAAGATGATTTGCCCCCCGCGAGGTCGCGCCTGACAGGGCGGACGGGCGCTGGTAGAGCTTTGGCGATGAAAGCTTTGGCGACCGGTCATGCTGCCTGAGTTGCGCACCGCAATCCCCGGGCCGCGCTCGCGCGGATGGGCGGAACGCCTGCGCCGCGTGGAATCGCGCAACGTGACGCTGGTCACCGACGGGTGGCCCGTCTTCTGGGAGCGCGCCGAGGGCGTCAATGTGTGGGATGCGGACGGCAACCGCTTCCTCGATTTCACCTCGGGCTTCGGGGTGGCGGGTCTGGGTCACGCGTCCGCGCCGGTGCGCGAAGCCTTGATCGAACAATCGGCGAAGTTGCTGCATGCCATGGGCGACGTCCATCCCGCCGCGAGCAAAGTCGAACTCTGCGAAATGCTCGGCGACATGACTTTCGGACGCTGGGGCGCGGGCCGCGCCAAAGTGATCCTCGGCAATTCCGGTTCGGATGCCATCGAGGCTGCGCTCAAGACGTCCGTGCTGCACAGCGGCCGGCCCGGCGTGGTCGTTTTCGAAGGCGCGTATCACGGGCTCGGCTACGGCGCCCTGGAGGCGTCGGCCCTGGAATTTTTCCGCCGCCCCTTTGCGGCGCAACTCGGACGCTTCGCGGTTTCCGTTCCCTATCCGTATTGCTACCGGTGCCCGTTCGGCCACGGCGGAGGCTTCGCCCTCGAGGGCGGCGAGTTTCCCAATTGCTGCTCCGCGTGCCTCGGCGATTTGTCCGTCCGGCTCCGCGCCGAAATCCACCGCCGCGAAATCGGCGCGATCCTCGTGGAGCCCGTGCAGGGGCGGGGCGGGGAAGTGGTGCCGCCGCGCGATTTCCTGCGTCTCCTGCGGCGGATCTGCGACGAGGAAAAAATCCTCCTCATCGCGGACGAGATCTACACGGGCTTGAACCGCACCGGACGTCTTTTCGCCTGCGAACACTCGGACGTCGCGCCGGATATCATCTGCCTCGGCAAGGCGCTGACCTCCGGTTTTCCGCTCTCGGCCTGCGTGGGTCGCGCCGACGTGATGGATGCGTGGCCGGAGTCGGAGGGCGAAGCGCTGCACACCAGCACGTTCCTCGGCAACCCGCTCGGCTGCGCCATGGCCCTGGCTTCCCTGCGCGAGCACGCCAGGCCGGAGACCGCGGAAAAAGTGCGGGTGGCCGGACGCCATCTGCGCGCCGCGTTGCAGAAGATTTCCTCCCCCCGCATCGGCGAGGTGCGCGGCGCCGGACTGCTGGCCGGTGTCGAACTCATCGCGGCCGACGGATCACCGGATCCCGCGGCGGCGGCGCGGTGTGTCGCGGAGTGCCTCCGGGAAGGCATCTTGCTGCTGGCCGGCGGGCGGCACGGCAACGTGCTCTCGTTCTCGCCACCTTTCGAGGTGGCGCCGGAGGAGATAGATTTCCTGGCCGGCCGACTGGCGGGGATTTTGCGGAAGCTCTAGCGCTGCCGCGGTCAGTTCCGCCAGTCGAGCGCGCCCTTCTTGATGGCGTAGACGTAGCCGATAGTCAGCACGGTGACGAATCCCGCCATGCTCCAGAAAATGACACTCCCGTGCTGCGCCAGAAAGTCGCGGTAGACCACGGCCCACGGATACATGAAGACAATTTCGATATCGAAAAGGATGAACAGCATGGCCACGAGATAGAACTTCACGCTGAAGCGCGGGGCGGCGGCCTCGCGCACGGGCATGCCGCACTCGTAGGCCATGTCCTTGACCGGCGTGCGCTTGCCGACGCGGCCGAGCAGGAAGCTGGCGAAAAAAATGGACACGGACAAGCCCACCGCCACCACGATGTGCAGGATCAGCGGCAGGTATTGCCCGGTGAGCATCAAAAACGGCGCGGTCAGCGGGCCGGCGCGTCGGCCGGCTCGAGGGCGTTGGCCAAGGAGGCCAGGCCGCGGTATTTCTTGCCGGTCTTCTTGACCATGCCGCGGGAGACGAGATTTTGCAGCTTCTCGTAGGCTCTGAGGCGGAGCATTTCCTCGCCCCCGCTGGCTGCATTGCGCTTGCGCAGCTTCTCATGGACCAAATCAAAGAGCTGTTTGAATTCAAAGGAGCTTTTCTTCGAAAGCACACTGACCAGCTCCTCGGTCACCAAGTCCGGCAACCGGCGTGAAAACGCGCTTTTTCTCTGTATCGGCATAATCCGGAACTCTACCACGGATTGCCGCGCTGGCCAGCGAAAAATCCCCCGGAGAGTAGGATTAATGATTATGCTTTATCTTTTATGTGCGGGTCGGCGGCCTGGAGTTCGTGAACCAAGACCTTGATGGACAACGCGATATGCTCTGTTCCGCTTCCGGCCGGCTGGCTGGGTCCGCGGTGCCCGCCTCCGAGCAATCGCACGATGGCCCGCGGTCGACCCGGAATGTCGTAGACGTTCCAATAGCGGAGGCGGCCGGTTTTGTGCATGGCCTTGGCCAGGGCGAGGAACTTTTGCTCGACCATGTTTTTGTGTTCCTCGCGGCAAAGCCCGATGACGAGGTCGGAGCCGGTCAGGTCCTCGACATCGGCGACCAGCGGGTCGCGGGGGCGCTCCGTCAGGAGTTCCTCCAATCCGGCCGCTTTGAGATAGCGCTCGGCATGCTCCGACAGGCCTTTGAGTTCGCCGGTCGCGAGCAGGCCGCGCGATTCCGCGACCCAAGGGATGCCGGCGGCGGACGCCTCGTGGTTGAACAAAATTTCCGCGAGCCGGCTGCGATAGTAATTACCACTGCAGAGGAAGAGAATGCGCTTGTTCCTCGCCGTTGGCGCGGGGTCGGTCGGCTTTTTCATCCCGCGCGAAGTTGCCTGCAAGCCTCGTAAAGCACAATCCCAACCGACGTCGCCAAGTTCAGGCTGCGCGCGCCCGGCGCCATCGGGATGGTCAGGAGGTTCGCGCGCTCCGCCGCCAGCAGGCTCGCGGGCAATCCGCGCGTCTCGCGTCCGAAGACCAGATGGTCGCCGTCGGCGAAGGCCGCGTCCCAGCAAGGACGCGTGGCTTTGGTCGTGAGGAAATGGAAACGCGCCGGGCCGGCCGCGCGGCGCAACTCCTCGAGCGATTCCCACCGCCGCACGTCGCATTGCTCCCAGTAATCCATCCCCGCGCGCCGCAACGCGGCGTCGTCGATGACGAAACCGAGCGGTCCGACCAGATGCAGGCGCGCGCCCGCCGCGAGGCAGGTCCGCGCGATGTTGCCCGTGTTCTGCGGGATCTCGGGCTCGACAAGGACGACGTGCAGCATGCGCGGTCAGAGCCCGCGTTCGTTGATGATGAGGGACTTCAGCTCCGTCATGTCCTCCATCGCGTAACGCACGCCCTCGCGTCCGAACCCGCTGTCCTTCACCCCGCCGTAGGGCATGTTTTCCGTGCGGAAGGTCGGGACCTGGTTGATCAGCACGCCGCCGGCTTCGAGCACCTCGTAGGCGCGGTAAGCTTTGCCGAGGTCGTCGGTGAAGACGCCGGCCTGCAGCCCGAACTTCGAGTCGTTGACCGCGGCCAGCCCTTCGTCATAGGTGTGGTGACTCCCGAGCACGACCACCGGGGCGAAGGCTTCCTCGCACGAGATGGCCGCGTCGCGCGGGACATTTTCCAGCACGACCGGATGCAGCACCCGCCCGTCGACCCTGAGCGGCGTGAGCAGTTTGGCGCCGCGTTGCTCCGCCTCCCTGATCCAGCCGACCACATTGTCCAGCGCGGCTTCGGTGATCATCGGTCCGACCAGCGTCCGCGCGTCGCGCGGGTCGCCGGCCACGGCTTTGTCGCGGACCGCCGCGAGGAACGCGTCCTTGAATCCCCCGTAGATGTCCGCGCGGGCGAAGATGCGCTGCACGCTGATGCACGATTGTCCGGCATAGGCGAAGGCGCCGACCGCCATCTTGGCCGCGTGCTTTTTCCAGTCGGAATCGGGTTCGACCAGGCAGGCCGCGTTGCCGCCGAGTTCGAGGGTGATCTTCTGTTTGACCGCCTTCGCTTTGAGTTGCCAGCCGACGTCCACGCCGCCGGTGAACGAGAGCATCTTGACCCGCGGGTCACGCAGCAGCGCGTCGACGTGCCCGTGCCCGAAAGGCACGAACGAGACCTGGCCGGCCGGTGCGCCGCATTCGGCGAGGATTTCCCCGAGAAGCAGGGCGCAGAGCGGCGTCTTCATGGCCGGCTTGAGGATCATGGTGTTGCCCGTGGCGAGGCAGGGCGCGACTTTGTGGGCCACGAGGTTCAGCGGGAAATTGAAGGGCGTGATGCCGAGAACGACCCCCAGCGGGAAGCGCCGCGCCAGACCGACATGACCCGCGCCCGCCGGCGTGGCGCCCATCTCGATCGGGTGCCCGTTCGGCTCCAGCGCGGCCGCGGCCGCCAGCTCGAAAGTCGATTGCGCCCGCTGCACCTCGATCTTGGCCAGGGTGACCGGCTTGCCCGCTTCGGCCACGAGCAAGTCGACGAAGTCGCCGGACCGCTTGGCGACGGTGTCCGCGATTTGGCGCAGCAACCGGGAGCGGTCGACCGGCGCGGTGCGCCGCGTTTCCTCGAAGGTCGCCGCGGCGAGGTCGAGCGCTTCGGCCACCTCCGGCGCCCCGGCCACGCAAACCCCGCCGACGAGGCCCCCGTTGTAGGGATTGCGCACCTCCGCCGTTTCCGCCGTGGTCACGGCGCGGTCGCCGAGGAGGAACGGTTGCGGTTTCATACGCGCTCGGTTTCGCGCTTCTCGACGAAAATCGGCAGGCCCTCGTGGCTGAAATGCGTCATCAACTCGTTCGGGTCGAGCGCCTCGGGCATCATCACGCCGCGCTCCTTGATCTTGCCCTCGACGAGCAGCCGGGCCGTCAGCGCCGGCGGGATGCCCGTCTGCACGAGCGTGAGCGAATAGCCGTGCTTCTCGTAGCAGTCGCGGTGGCTGTCCATCGTGTAGATGAAATACTCGACGCGGCGGCGTCCGAGCGTGCCGCGCACCTCGGTGCCCACGCAGGAATAGCCGTCGACCGTCGGGCCCAGTTGCGCCGGTTTGGGCAGCGCGTGCGTGGCCACGCGCACCGGCGAAACCTCGGCGCCGTCGACTTTGACTTTTTTCCAGGTGTCGAGGTCGAGGAGGGCCAGCGACTTGGAAAGGTGCACGACTTTGTCGCTCACGCTGTATTTGAAGACCGAGTAACGGACGCCTTTCTGCACGAAGGGCGGGTAAATCCCGAGGCTCACGCCTTCCTCGTGCGCCACCGCGTAGGTCGGTTGCAGTCCGATGGGCTCGGGGAAACGGATCCATTCGAATTCCGATTCGAGCGGCTTGCCGGCGGTGACCTTGCCGTTCTTCACGAAATAGGGCACCGCGCCGAGTTCCTCGAAAAACGTCTCCGGCGAGAACAACACGGCGAAGCGGTAGCCCTTGACCTCGGCGTTGTCCGCGTCCAGGACACGGATGCTGGTGGCCGTGTCGAGGCGGTCCATGGCCCAGCGGGCGAAGACGTTGACCGCCCCCGGGTCCATGCCCATGCAAAGGATGCCGGCGAGGTCCTTCTCGCGGAAGGTCTCGTCGAACGCCTCGATCTCGTTGTCGAAGGAATTCTTCGACGTGCGACGCGCGCCCGGCGGCGCGTAGATGTCCGCCGCCATGTCGAGGTAGTGCGAGCCCGCCTCCGCGCAGGCGGTGAGGACCGAGTGGTTGGTGGCGCAGATGGCCGCGTTGCAGGTCACTTTGACCTTGTGCTCTTTCATCAGCGCGGTGGTCGTTTTCACGTCCATCGCGTCGGCTCTGACCACGACAAA
>Ga0172376_10007701_pt1 | contig 11424 bp, 6 predicted proteins | sample Lak35m_FD_121114 | JGI IMG/M metagenome (GOLD analysis project Ga0172376, IMG submission 121114) | Freshwater microbial communities from Kabuno Bay, South-Kivu, Congo - kab_092012_35m | ecosystem: Environmental > Aquatic > Freshwater > Lake | place: Democratic Republic of the Congo: South-Kivu...
AAATTACAGCGAACCGCTTCGATCAACCATCGGCATCGGCAGTTCGAACAGCCATCGAGTACGAGTACCGTTGCACTGAGTACCGCTTCGCTGAGTACGAGTACGAGGAGATCCGATGCGATGAACGAACTTAGTTATCACCCACAATAATTCCTGAAGAACCAAATATGGAGAGGCAAAAATATGGAGAGGCAAAAACATTGCTAGCCTGTTGTACCAAGCCCGCTGGCGATCGCATTGACCGTTAAAAGCAACTGTGGGATCAGCTGTTCGGCTTCTTTGGTCTGCTGCATGCGATGGTAACTGCGCCACATCTTCAGCAAATCGATCTGCTGGTGGTGCAAGACCCGCAAGCCACTGGAACGCAAGTTCATCATCCGCTGGATGTTAGGACGACGCTCCGAAAGCGGGCCCCCATAAATAAGCTCGATCTTTTCTCGCGTGCGAAAAAGCTCACTCTCAATCGTTTCCATAAACGATCTTCTTAATGTGTCTTCTTGGACCATGCTTGCGTAAGCCTTCATGATCTCCAAATCGGTAGCCGCCAAACTCGTTGCGACATTGCTGAGCAAGTAATGGCTTGGTGCCCATCGATTCATGGTCTGCTTCAATTGCTCGAACGTCTCAGGCGACCCTTGTTGCAATTTCTCAAGCGCAGTTCCAACGCCAAACCACCCAGACAAAAAGAATCGAGCTTGCCCCCAACTAAACACCCAAGGAATCGCTCGTAAGTCTGCAAGCGACTGCTGCCCGGTGCGGCGCGAAGGCCTCGATCCAATGCGACTCTGTTCGATCGCATCGATAGGTGTAGCTTGACGGAAAAAACTTACGAAGCCATCGCGATGAATAAGCTCCGTATACGTTTCACGAGCCCAACCGGCCAGCTCCACAAGAGTATCCTCCAAAGGATGCTCCATGGGATCGGTGTGCTGATCCGAGAGAGTTTTTCTGGCAACACCAGCCAGGAAAAGCTCCAGATTGTAGATCGCTGTCGACTGATGCGCGTACTTTTGAGGAATCGTTTCTCCTTGTTCGGTCAATCGCAAGTCTCCCGAGAGCGATTCGCTCGGGAGGGCTTGAATGAATCGGTGTGTAGGACCTGCTCCGCGACTGATCGTCCCCCCGCGACCATGAAAGAAACGAATGCGAATGTTGTGCTTTTTTCCAACTCGAACCAACTCCCTCTGGGCAAGTCGCAGATTGACCAAACTCGCTAAAATTCCTCCATCTTTATTGCTATCGCTGTATCCGATCATCACCTGACCGACCGCATCCTCTTGACCTCGTCGCATTTGGATCGACTGCAAACTGCGCTTTGTGATGGGATGTTGCAAAAATGCATCGTAAATCGTCGGACTTCGGTGCAAATCATCAACGGTCTCAAACAAAGGCACTACCGGTAGCGGGCATTCTAATCCCTGGGGGGTCTCTTGCATGAGTCCGACTTCTCTTGCTAACAGATACACGACCAACAAGTCCGAGACGTTACGAGTCATGCTGACGATCAAACATCCAAGCCCATCGAAACCGTAGGCCGCACTATACTCCTTGAGCACGCGCAACGACGAGAGAACCGCGTCGGCTTCTGGCCCCAGCGATACATCCGGTCTAGCGAAAGGACGTTTTGACTCCAGCTCGCGATGGAGCAACTCCAGCCGCTCGGACTCATCCCACTGAGAAAAATTCGTGCGACTAAATCCTGCAGCCGCAAGCAACTGGTCGACCGCTCGATCATGGAATGCACTGTTCTGCCGGACATCGAGCACCGCCAAATGAAAACCAAAGGTCTGCACGACTCGCATCAGGGGTTGAACGGCGAATTCAGCCACCTTGCGCTGGCCCGAAGCGACCAAACTTTGGTACAAGAGTTTCAAGTCTTCTAGCAGCTCCGAGTAACGCTGATAAGTCGGCAGAGCATCCACCGTGATCTTGTTCAGTGATTCGTCGACCTTGGGGAGTCTTGCCAACATCGTATTGATAAACTGCCGCCAGGGCTCGTTTGGATTCCGATCGATCGCTCGTTTGCCAGCAGGACCCAAGCGATCCGCGGCAGAAGCTAGCGCCTGAAGGAACTCCGGATTTGGCCTTTGCCAATACGCCGAAAGGCTTAGCAACCGAGCCAGTTGCTGCAATTGCCTTTGCACAAGCCCAAGGGCATTGCTCCGCATCTCGAGCAAGCTTTGCCGCGTGACTTCGGCCGTCACCAAAGGATGCCCGTCGCGATCCCCACCTACCCAAGTGCCAAAGGTCAAGCGAGGGAACACCAGCGGATCATCAAAAACCGAGGAATCCAAGCCGACCGCTGTCCAGGCTTTTCGCAGTCGCTGGTCCAAGGGTCGCAAGACAGCCGGGAAGACATGCGTCAGGTAATCCAAGACGTTGCGTCGCTCGGATTGTATATCAGGCTTATCCAGATAGATCTCACCGGTTCGCCACAAGATGGCTAACAAGGCTTTTACCGCAAAGTCGTTCTCTTCGTCCAAGGGATGGTTGGCGGACTCATTGCCGACGGCCATTTTTTCGGCGGCAAGCCTCTCGCTGGCCAATTGCCGATGCAGTTGCAGTCGTTCGTAAAGGCGACGGTGATGGGCAAGCACTGTCGCACGTTTGGCTTCGGTGGGGTGGGCCGTCAGTACCAATTCGACTTGAAGGTTAGAGAGTCGCTTGGCGATCTGCTCGGCAGTCCATCCTTGTTGTTTCAGTTGCCTAAGCGAATCACCCCAAAGTGCTGGCAGTGCATCCATGCCCGAGCGTTGCTCGATCGATTTTCGGAATTGGTCGGCTGCATTCTGCTCGGCCATCCCAAGCAGTTGGAATGCGATCGAGTAGGCTTGGGTCAAATGCACCGATTGACTCAGTCCACCTGCTGGGACTGGAACATCGTTGGCGGCGGGTAACAGGCCTGCCAGCGCGTTCTCACCAGACTCGTCGAGAACTTCTCTGAAACACTCCAGGATCCAATCCCATTGGCTTTGAAGAATCTCTTCGTTCAGGGCCAATACACTCTCGACAACCATAAAGAAAGTCCCAAATTGAGTGAGTCAACAAGCACGAGAGGATGATCCATTTTAGCGGCTCTCAAGAGGTTTTACCACTCGCAATGCCACCAAACCCCAAGACGGCCGCAATGAAAGCGATCATGAGAGGTTCTCAAGACTCTGTGCTCTTTGTGCCTCTGTGTTTCAAAAAATTCTCTTCAGGAATCTTTATCCTAGTTAGCGAGCCGGTACTTCGTTGACCGTATAAAAAGCGTTCCAGTGAAGCAGATCTTCCCCGTCCACAGAACGTAACTGAGGAAGATCAATTTCATAGACAAATCCCTCTTGGAGTTTCTCCAACGTGATGGTCGCCCAGAGTCCGTCTGGGGCAAGCACAACCGACTTGACCTCTGGTTTGTGCTGCTCGATCTCTGGTCCACCATAGCCGGCATGGTAAGGATGCGTAAAGGCACTTACGGAATAGCTTGCGGGTAAACTGCCTGTGGCTGATTCGACGGGTTTGGTAAAAGCGATCTTGAATCCGCTTGGCTCAATCGTGATGCGTTGGATCTCAAAGGGCATTTTGCCACTCCATTCGAGGCGTTCGATCGCAAAGGGTTTGATACCTCGCACGGGCCAACCGCGGTTGGTCCCACCGCATATCAAGTTGCCACCCGGGGTGAACTCCACGTTGAGGATACCCGTCGAAAGGCCTTCGCGGAATGGATAGCAAGCCCCCTGCCACACGCCGTTGACTTGCTCGGTGGTAGCTCGCATGAGGATCGACTGGGTATAGTCACCCAGAAACAATTGGTTCTCGAACGGACCGAATTTGCCCTGCGTCCGATCGACATTGAAACCACTGATGGAGCGTCCCATACGGATGTAGGGAAAAACCACCGCATAAGGCACCAGTTGTTTGACTCGGTCTTTCTCCGTAACAACACGAGTGCCCGACTTGGGCATCTCAGGCACCGGTCCTAACTCGGGAGAATAGGGATACCAATGAAAACTCGCTGGATGGCCGTGGAAGCTATTGGGTGACACGGCTTTGAGACTGCATGAACAGTTCCAAGGCCCTTGGCTCTCGATATAGAAAAGAGCTCCGTGCTCATCGAATCCAACGCCACCAGGACTTCGAAGTCCACTGGCAAAGGCACTCGTTTTTCCATCCGGAGCGACCTTCATCAGGAAGCCTCGGTTCCAAGCGTGCGAGTAGTAGGATGCAGACAATCCAAGGGCGACGAATTGATTGCCTTGGGGATCAAGTTTCGATCCGAATGCATACTCATGGTAGTTGGCATAGCCCCAACCGTCGGAAATGGTTTCAAACCGATCAGCGATTCGGTCCCCGTCGGAGTCACTAACGCGGGTCAATTCGCAGCTTTGCGTGACTCGGAATGCATGGTCCTGCCAGACCAATCCAAAGATTTCATCGAGTCCCGATGCAAAGCGATGGAACGATGGGTTTGGCTTCAAGGCATCGAGACCGTCGATGAGATAAATCTCGCCATGCCGAGTGCCAACTGCCACCTGTCCATCCGGTAGCACAGCGAATGCACCGGCTTCGATAACCGTCTCCTTGGGCAACGGAATATTGACAATCGGGTAGAACTCACGCTCCCGTTCTTCGGTCCCCCAACGCTTGCCAACCTCTTCGGCATAGATGTTTCCGGTGAGGCAAGCAAGTGCCACGCAGGCGAGCGTCGTGATGGTTGTACCTAGCAACAGGAACGCAAAATTACTTGAGCGGTTCATACACAAGCTCCAAAGTGGATTTGCCTTGAGGAAGCTCTAAACGTAGCAACAATTCGGATTTCTTCGGCTCGTCGGACAATACTCTTAATCTCGAATCGATCGCGGGAATCTCGGGAATGCTTAGTCGCAAGCGACCACTGCGGAAGACTTGATCAGACTCGCCAAGGACATCTCCGACCAGCGCGCGAAACCAAAGTATTTGTGGCTCAGGGGATTCAAAGTGCAAGACCCGCTTGAGCCCTGGCTGCGGAGCGTCCCCGAATGCGACCGTCCGATCTTCAATCAGGATAGTGCCGCTGCGATACTGGAACGTCGGGATTGAAGACTCACCTAAGAAGTAGCCTCGAAACTGATAGCCGACATTCTTTGGATAAAGCGGATCGGGATTGGCAGGAGCCTCTTTGGTCATCACCGGTAACAACGGCCAAGGAGTATTCTCATCGGCTAGGGAAACAAACGAGACGTCTTGGGCGAGCGTGATCGGTTCGCTTGCCGGATTGAAATCCCCCGAACCCTGCCCGCTCCAATTGACTCCGATGAAGTTGCCTTGCCAAATCGCCGAAAGAGTTCCAGTCTCCGCGTTGAAGGTATAGCTTATTTTCTCTGGCAAACCCACCGCGATTCCCCGGAAACCAGCCACGCGACTGCGCCCTCGATGCACCACCGCTTGGTCGCCAACTTCAAGCTTGGTGCTCACAGCTCGAACCCCCGAGGGATCGGCGGCCGAAGTTCCCAGTGAGAGGTAATACCAGATGGCTTCGATCTGTCGATCGGAGTCACCATCCAAAATCGACTGGAATGCCGAAACACCATCCGGCCAAGCCGACGGCATAACGGTTCGAGGGCGAAAGGCTCCCGGATTTCGCAAATAGCGGTTGAACCACTGTGGCTCAAGCCGCTCGTAGCTCGTCAGCAATTCGATCCCCTGATTCACGTTGGCTGCTTTGGAGTTGAATCGGTGGCATGCAACGCAATTGGCGCCCTTGTCGCCGAGCAGTTCCCGGCCCGCAGCGCGCATGAGTTTCTCTTGCTCTCGTTCTTTTTCGTCACGTCCTTCGGGATTGGGGATATTCATAGGTGGTCCGTCCAATACGTCCAGCCGTCGGAATATTCCAGGTAGATGCTCTAAGTTTTTGGCCCCATACTGCGGCATTCGAGTCACCATGTAGTTGCGAACACTTTCACCATCGAAGAGGACTTTCTTCAGCCATGCCGGCTTGAGCTTGGCTCCCATGAGTGTCAGCGGTGGCGGTATACGACCGTCATCCCCGAGGTTCACTTCACTCCCTTGAAAATAAGTATTATGCGCCTCGTGCACACCTCCATAATCGTCGCGAACATGGCAAGCCACACACCGAAAGGCCGTCAGTGTTTTCGCCAACGCATCGTTGTCGGAGTCAACAGCCGTCCCTCCAAAGATCGCCGCAGCGATGGCCGCACGCTGGTTCTCATCGAGAGAAAATGTAGCCTTGCGAATATTCGCAGTTTTGATATCTGGAACGGACAGGCAGCCACTCGTCAAATCTGCGCCCTTGAGCGGCCCAACGGGTCGGGCCGTAGCGATGCCCTCAAGTGCATGGCAAGCTGCACAGTTCAGCGATTGAAAGTAATTCTTTCCTGCCTCAATCAACGCCGTATCAGGAACCAATGGTTCGTGAGTCGATGCTTGCTCTCCGATCAGGTATCCTGCGATCGCAAGCGACTCGGTCCTTGTGAGTTTCATGTCAGGCATACGGCCTGAACTTCGAACTTTCAGAGGCTCAAATAAAAACTCGGCCAGCGATCTGACGTTGTATTTGGACCCGAGATGCTCAAGCGACATGGCGATCGGCTTGGTCGAATTGACCTTGGTCGAATCGAGCGTGGTCGACTCGTCTTGCTCACCCTCTGGGTCCTCTTGTTTTTGATGGACGGATTGCTGTAGCTCCGAAATCGCTTCCTTGGGACCATGACAGGCGACGCATCCGATCGAATGGTACAACTCTTTACCCAGCTTGCGATCGATCGATTCGGTAGGCTCCGAGGGAGTAACGGTAATCGAGCGCGAGACCAAAAAGTGAGTCAGCGCCTCGGCAATGGTTTGCCGCTGGGATTCCGATCGTGATGCCAACAAGTCGGGCATCGTTGTGCCTGGATGCACCGTTAGCGGTGAGGCGAGGAATCGCCGCAAGTACTCTGGCGAAATCCGAGTGCCGACTTGTGCTAACTCCGGAGCCGTCTTGTCCGCTACCGCTATCGGTTCAATGCCGCTATGGCATGCTGAGCATCGCAGTTCAGCCATCAGGACGCTGCCGGCTTGTATCTGCGTTAGAGGATGGTGCCCTGGTATAGCAGGATCGCCTGCTAGAGCATGGGGTATGGCAACAAGGATTGCAATCAACAAGTAAATTCGATTCATGGTCGCTTCGATGGTAAGCACGATCCGCTTTCCCTTGCCCGGTCCATCTGTGCCCGGGAACGTCAGCCATGGTGAGTCTTGCTCATCCGATGCAAAGACATGACTGACCATCAGATGCATTAGAGCGCAAGCCCAAAACAGTTTCTTCACAATGGTTATTTGTCCTACTTGATTCGAGTAAGTTCCGGTTCATCCGTTGAAGCTTCGATGGCCGCGATGGTTTCACGCACAGATTGTCCCTTTTGTCGCATCAGCTCACGCGGGAAATCCTTCTCGTCCTTCTCAAAGTAATCGGCGATCTTGGTAAGCTCAGGAACGACCACCTGCGCATGCTTGCCATAACTCAACAGAATTTTCATGAGCTCGGGTGTGCGTATCTCACTCGCCCAAGGGTTCTGCTCACGGGTGTAAAACACCAACGCACTGATCCCCTCCTCGATATGATGCTCTGCAAGGAGACGAAGACCCTCGACGCGGATCTCATCGGCGAACATCTCACCACTCGGTGCAGGCTCGATGATCGCTTGGTGGATCGCTGGCAACAATGGCCTGATTTCCTCAAGCGTGAAATGCCGATATACAGATCCAATACTACCCCGAGCCCGACCATCCTGGTTCTGCAACCCAGCTCGAACCGCCGTGTAAAGCGATGCTCGATCGACTCCCTCAAGCGATCGTCCGAGCATTCCATCACGATCAAAAAGAGCAAACGATAAATACCTTTGTTGCATCCCACGTGGATCGTTATCGGCGTCGACTTGTGCAAGTAGCTCCAGCATGCGTGGAACGCTCTGCATGGCCGGCTTGCCGATCGCCGCGAGAGCTTCTGCTCCCTTGATTCGAAGCCAAAGGTCGTCGTGGGAAAGCACCCCATGTAAAGCCTCAACCGCACTGGCTCCTCGACCGCGAAGTTTTGCGAACGCTTGGCAAGCACCATAGCGTGCATCCAAATTCGGCGAGTCTAGCAACTCAACCAACGCCGAGATAGGTGCGCTTTTGCGACGCCCAAGTGCCATCGCTGCTCGCTCTCGCACAACAGGTGACCAACTCCCGAGTCGCTCGATGAGTTGGTCTTCGCTAAGCCCATCGTAAAAACTGTTCCGATCCTTGTTGTTCCAACCCCGCCCGTCGTCGATCAGAGACTCGGCCATGTCGGAACTGAGCTCCGGAACATCGATCTGTTTTTTTCCCGTCAAATAGAGTTTCTTCAGCGGCATCGAATACGCTAACAGGTAGCACCCTGTCGTGTCCCAACCTGCATAGCTATCGGCATCGTTCTCCGGTGGGCCTTGGTGCAGGAAGCTGCCATCCCAGCGCCGCGCCAGATCGAAATACCAGCTACCATACTCTTTCATCCACGCACCGGTAGCATTGGGGCCCGAGAGTGAAATCCCCGGCATGGCCCACAGGATATTAAAAAAATTCCCTGTGTGCCCTGTGTCGCGTTCAGGTCCATGCGCTGCTACACTCATCCGCGAAAAGAACTCAGCACCCTTGGACTCATCGATCAGTCCAAAAAGCATCGAAGCCATACCGCATTTGCCGTTGTCTTCATGGGTCTCAATCCAAGGATGATGATCACCGTAAGGGATCGCTCCCTTACGGATATAAAAACGCATCAATCGCACACTCAATTCAATGGCTCGATCCAAGGCTGGATCCTCTACTCCAGCTTGGCGTGCCAGGACCAGCGAGATCGTCAAAGGCAAACCGGGTGAGTTCATCATCCCATATCCATAAAGGCGTCCATCGGGTCGAGCAAACCGGTGTCCCCAGGATCCTACCGCACTCTGACCGTTGGCTGCCTCAAGCGCAAGACGCTTAAGGCCCGGCATGATTGAATCATCTCCGGTGGCCATCTTGTATTCAGCAAGAAACATCATGATGTAGCCGTAATACCATGTCGCCATCCCTTCGTCCTTGAAATCCGCTGCCCATTGGGCTTCTTTTTTGATCAGTGGCAAGTACTTTTGATCGCCGCTGGCTAGCAGGGCTAATGCGTTGAGTGCTCGAGGGATCGGATCGAGTCTTCGGGTATACGATGGCAGTTCCATCCGTATTGCAAGCTCTTGGCAGCCTTGTTCGAAAATACGCTGCGACTTTGGACAATCGTAGGGAGCCGTCGCGCTATAGGTTCCCAAAACAGGTATTTTCACAATGACTTGCTCTGTGCTGCCGGCTCGCCACCTGGTGAGCTTCAAAACGCCCTCGCCCCCTTGGCTCTCGGCCTGCGTAATTGCCTTCCCAAATTCAGTGCGAGGATCATACGAAAACGATGTTCCGCCAACGCCGAGAATCACATCGCCAGCCTCGAAGATGCCATCGGCCGGAGAACCTTTTGCAACTTTGGTGATCGCGATCTGTCGGGCATCGGTGGTAACCATCTTGTCGCAATGCATCCAGCCTCGTAGGCCAGTGGCACCAAGGTTCCAGTCATGCTTCGAGTCCTCTGGTATCTTCGAGCCTCGCGTAAGATCAGGGACTTTGGATTCCTGTGCTTGGGCTCGATCGATAACGCAACTCAAGGCAACTGTTGATGCAAGTATTGCTATCGCAATCGATGGGAATTTATTTGGCATTCTGAGGATCGTTCTGTTTCGTTTCTTTTGAAAACTGAGTTCTTCAGGAATTATTGTGGGTGAAAACTAGGTTCGTGCATCGCATCGGATTTCCTCGTACTCGTACTCAGCGAAGCGGTACTCAGTGCAACGGTACTCGTACTCGATGGCTGTTTGAACTGCCGATGCCGATGGTTGATCGAAGCGGATCGCGGTAATTTGCAGTCTACTTGGGTGAATCGCTATACTAAAATGCTTCGAGCACGAGCACGAGCACGAGAGCCAACTGAATAATTTATAGTTCGACTTCAATCTTGTTTGATGCTGTTGCGCCGCAGTTCTGCCATGGCTTCGGCAAGGCCTTTGCCGACACCGCCCAGTATCTTTGCCGAGCCCAAGTAATGGAATTCGAGGTTCGAGATCCCCTTGTCGATGATCAAGCGTTGGCGATCGCTTAAGCCTTCGCGACGCATCCGTTCCACGAGAGCTTTCTCCTGTTCAGGTCGCAGTTTCTCCTCTTTGGCTTGGAGCTTGGCTTTTTGTTCAAGCTCTTTCTCTTGTGCTTTGGCGCGTGTCAACTCACCATCCCAATACTTTTCCGCTAGCACCGTTGCTACGTTGCCTTGGAATTCAGGCATGAGTGCCGGAGCGGCCATCGCGGCTCGGAAGTTATCGTGCGTGCTTTTATAACGGAGTTGGTCTGGTGCGTATTCGGAGGTCGGACCACCAACACCAAGTACCCCGACGACAAAGGGCAATTCAGTTACGTTCAAGTCTTTTCGGACGTCTCGGATCAGGTGAGCTAAAGCGGTGGTGTATTCACTGTATCCACCCGGTTTATCGCGATTGGGATAAGTCCCCGAGTCGACCATGTCGTTCCAGCCTTGGAACCAACAAAAACCAGCCAGTTGATAACCGACCGATGGGTCGTAGTCGGGTATGATCCTGCGAATATCGCCTAGAACACTCCGCACGTGCTCGATCATCAGTCGATAATAGACTCCTGTCTGTTTTGCTTTAGCTGCCTGGATTTCTGCGATATCCTTGCCTTGTTTTTGAAGGTTGGCTAGAAGCGTTTCGTTGAACACGTAAGGGCCAGCGCTGGGGGGACGAAAGTCGGTGTGTAAGCTTTTGCCACCCCAGGCCGTTTTGATGATCAAAATGGGTGCATCGGTAAACTGCTGGGTGTAGATTCCGAAGGTAAATTCCGGTCCGATTTTCTCGGGCGATGCTCCGAAACCTGCAGTGAGTCTGCCTGTCTGCGAGGTATCTGCCGAGCCGATGGAGGAGATCCAAACCCGTTGGCATACGGTAGGCTTGCCATCGGCATCGATCATTCGATCGAGCATCGGCTTTGTAGCAGGATCCATACCGATATGCTCGAAAGTGCTGATTTTCGCATGGCCTTGCATGTTCGACTGGCCAGCAAGGATGTAGACCTGGAGCGGTTTATCGAGTCCCTGGCCTCCGGCTGGACTTGCGAAAACCAACAGGCAAAACAGCAGGCAGATATAGCGAAGCGTTGGATAACACACAGGATGGATTCAACTCAAGCAGAAAGACGGATACAACGACTAGAAACCCAGTATTGTACCACCGATCGGCCAACGTCGCTGATTTTTCCAAAATCAGTGCACGGCGCTCCAGACCACGCCGACCAGATCGAGCCGCGCTCAAAGCATCCGAGGTTGATTTCGGAGAAATCAACCGACGTGAAAGCCAGGTTGATTTC
>Ga0172376_10007702_pt1 | contig 11424 bp, 10 predicted proteins | sample Lak35m_FD_121114 | JGI IMG/M metagenome (GOLD analysis project Ga0172376, IMG submission 121114) | Freshwater microbial communities from Kabuno Bay, South-Kivu, Congo - kab_092012_35m | ecosystem: Environmental > Aquatic > Freshwater > Lake | place: Democratic Republic of the Congo: South-Kivu...
AACGTAATCTGCAGCTGTTGAACATTTTCTGGATTCCCGCCTGCGCGGGAATGACAAGGGGATGGCATAAAATGACAATGTAAAACGTAATCTGCAGCTGTTGGCATACGAATGAGCATGAGCTAGGTGGATTGCCATCCATCCAACGACTCTCTAACCAATCAATGCCAAAAGCTGCAAAGTGGAATTGCCCACCTATAATTTCTTTGAAGAAAAGCCTAGTTTTTAGATCGTTTTTATAGGTCCCCTTAAACATTAAGGCATTAGGGCTTAATATAAGGGTGGTTCTTTTTTTTTGATACTGATATCTCAGGATATTCGCTCAAATTAATTTTTTCACCAGTCTTGAGGAAATGCATAATTCTATTGATAAGGTCTATTTTCTTACCTTTCAAAAAAAAGATTAAGATTCTCGCAGTAAGTCCTTAATTCACTCACATGTAAGTAATGTAAGCTAGTGCGTAACTGATCATGACTTATGTTACACAAACTCATACAATACCCCCTACAAACCACTCTTCAATTTCTGTATGAAACTAAAAATTTCCATTCTTAAAATAAAGAATTTTTGGCAATTTATTCTGATTTTATTAGCACCAGTGAAAATTCTTTGAATTTTTTTCCAATTATCTTTTTCATGAAAAAAACATTCACTGCAGTGCCGAATACAAAGCTCAATAAGACAAATAATAAGAAAGATAGTTCTATTACGGCTTGAAGAATTCCTAATAAGATGCCTAATATAAGTCCGCACAGCAAAGAACGCCACATGATCCACCACCATATTTTTAAGGCGATGCCCCATGTTGCTTGGTTGATTTGATTTTCCATAATGATACTCCTTAAAATTTAATTTCTTAAAAAGAAAGATGAAAAATTTCAATTTGCGCTTAAAATCGGCTGTGCAGCCCTCCTAGAGGGCGAGCCAAGGAAGACATTTTCTAACTGGCGGAGAGAGAGGGATTCGAACCCTCGCTGGCCTTACGACCACTAACGGTTTAGCAAACCGTCCCCTTCAGCCTCTTGGGTATCTCTCCTTTAAATAAGGGACAAAGGAAAAATTATCATATGTTAAGAACGATTGCAAAATATAATCATCCCAGATGGAATGTCCCATTGCCGGATTGTTTTTTTATGGATTAAAATCAACAAAATGAAATTAACATTGGCACAATTGAATTTTTTAGTTGCAGACATTCAAGGCAACATTGACTTAATCAAAAAAGCCTGTCTCAAAGCAAATCAAGAGCAGACCGATATTGTGCTATTTTCAGAAATGTCCATTACCGCTTACTCTCCAGGAGATTGGTTAATGGATGCCTCTTTTCTGAAAAAAATTGAAAAAGGATTACATGATTTAATTGAATTTTCAAAAACACTACCTCATTTAGGCATCGTGGTGGGCTTACCCAAGCAAAGTAACCGGGGCATTGTGAATGCGGCCTGTTTCATTTCAAACGGGGTTATTTTATGTGAGCAACATAAATCTCTATTGCCTTATTACGATATTTTCGATGAACCTCGTTATTTTGTACCTGCAGAAAAATGGGAGATTTTTGTTTTTAAAGGTAAAAAAATTGCCTTAACCATTTGTGAAGATGCCTGGGCCTTAAAAAATACCCGTTTAGACCAATGTCGAATATATGCCGTCAATCCCATGGACATTGCTGCAAGAAACGGGGCAGAGCTTATTTTAAATTTAACAGCCTCTCCATTTGAATTAAGAAAATTTAAAAAAAGAATTAAAGTATTTTCTCATCATAGCGCCACTTATAAAGTGCCCATTGCCATGGTGAATCAAGTGGGGGGCACAGATGAATTGGTTTTTGATGGTGGCAGTTTTGTGTTTAACCAAAAAGGTGAGTTATGTGCTTTGTCCCCATTTTTTAAGGAAGATTTAAAAACGGTTGATCTAAATTTACTTTCTCCGCTTTCTATACAAGAACCAGAGCCCATGGCATTGCTTTACGAGGCCTTGTGTCAAGGCTTAAAAGATTATGTTCTTAAAACAGGGTTTAAAGATGTGTTGATCGGGTTATCTGGAGGAATAGATTCTGCCATAACAACGGTTTTGGCCGTGGATGCATTAGGGGCAAACCATGTGAAAGCGGTGAGATTACCGTCTCAATATTCAAGCGAAGGCAGCCTGAAAGATGCAGAAGCATTGGCAAAAAATTTAGGGATTCAATTGGACACATTTGCAATAGAGTCTTTGTATCACGAAACCTTGACGGTTCTGAATCCTGCGTTTAAAGAAACAGTGTCTGGATTGGCGGAGGAAAACATACAGTCCCGTTTGAGGGGCGTGATGATGATGGCCCTTTCCAATAAACAAGGGGCAATGGTGATTACCACAGGCAATAAAAGTGAATTGGCAGTGGGGTATTGCACCATTTATGGGGACATGAACGGGGGATTAAATTTAATAGGCGATTTATACAAAACCACAGTATATGAATTGGCAAATTTCATTAACCGAGACGGCATTCGTATTCCTCAATCTATTATTGAAAAAGCCCCATCAGCAGAATTAAAACCCAATCAAACAGACCAAGACACCTTGCCCGATTACGCCATTCTAGATGACATTTTAAAATTGTTTTTAGAAGAAAACTTAGGAGAAGAGGACATTTCAAACAAAGGCCATGACCCCTCTCTTGTTCGGTTTGTTATAGAATTGGTTCAAAAATCAGAATATAAACGAAAGCAAGCCGCACCTATTTTAAAAGTGTCGCCAAAATCTTTTGGAAAAGGAAGACGTGTGCCGATCGCCTCAAAACTGATTTAAGCTGAGTACGCTTAAGCGATTGCTTTTCTGCTGATCAGTTGATTTGAAAGTGCCTCGAATGATTTTAGCAAGACCAAAGGTCTAGCAGACCTTTTATGTTGATCAAAAACAAAAAACAATTCTTTGGTTGCCGCGGCATCTGCCAAAGCGCGGTGCATGTGCTGGTGCATGATTTTGTATTTTTTAGTTAAACTTCCCAACGACGCTTGGGCTTCTCCAGATTGTTTGGCCCATTGTACAGTGCAAATCACTTGAGTTGACTGAAGTTGAAGGTTAAGACGTTTGGCATTGACCAGTAGCCAGGTGATGTCAAATTCTGCGTTATGGGCAACCAAGATGGCAGACCCTATAAACTTTAAAAATAAAGGAAGAACTTGCTCAATTGGGCTTGCGGATTCTAGCATCTCATTGGTGATCCCTGTGATGCTTGAAATTTTAGTGTCTAAGGGTTTGGGTGGTTTCACAAAACTTAAAAAAGTATGCTCATAGCCTTCTTCATCAATTTTCACAGCCCCAATTTCAATAATATGCTCTAGCCCTGCATCAAGCCCTGTGGTTTCAAAATCTAAAAACACCAAAGAGTCATGAGTATTGCCAAACAACTGACTTTGTCCAGAACATTTTGGGAAAAAAAAGCAACGGTTTCCTATATTCATGTCCTTTCGATGTACCGTAGGGCTATTGCAAATTCCGCATCTATGGTTAAGGTCAACCTGCATGCCATTGTCAATGAGGTAAGAAAGCCTTTTAAGGTGAATTTGTTGCTTGCAATGCTGACAAATAAAAAATTCACCTTGTGTGTCTTGATTAAGGCTTGAAGGGTCTACCTCTGTATTACAAATAGGACAAGAAAAATAGATTTCAAAATCACAGTTTTGGTTTTTACAGCTTAATTTATTTTGATTAAAAAAAATGCTTTGGGGTGTTTTGCAGGAGGGACAAGGTTTTTGAATCATTCTTTAAAGAAAATCTTGGTTAATTCTACTGCCAACAGATTGTAATTGGCCTTGGTATTTTCCTTTATAAGGAGTTTCAGATTTTTGGTCCATTTTACAAAAAACCAATTGGCATAAACGCCGTCCACTTTGAAGTTGAATAGGAATTGAATTTGCATTGTACAGCTCTAAAGTAATTCTGCCTTCAAAACCAGAATCTACCCAACCTGCATTTTGAATAAACAGGCCCATTCTGCCCACAGAGCTTCTGCCTTCCACAAAAGCCGTAATCCCATTTGGCAATTTGATGTATTCCATGGTGGTGGCCAAGACAAAACCATGAGGTGGAACGATCAGTTTTTCATCAACCACTTCTTTGTAAAAAACTTCTTGATCAAAATGAATAAGGCCTGCATTTTTTTCTTCATCAATCACAAGGTAATGATCCCCTAATCGGCAATCAATAGAAGCGGGTTGTATGGCATGAGGCCCCAAGGGGCTAACCACAAGGTCTCCTGTTTCAATCAAAGATTTTAACGTTTTATCAGACAAAATCATGGCTTTGGAATTTAGCATAGGATGTTTAAAAAATCATGTTCTAATTCATCCTATTTCATGTAAAATCCGTTTGATGAAAGAAATTTTGCAAGAATTTGTACCCAGACCAGAGTCTTTGTTGGCGCAGCTGACCTTGCTTTCTTTTCAAAAAGGGCCCAGCGCTTTTTTCACAGATAAAATCCCTTTTTCTTTTTCTACAGGATTAAGCATGGCGAATCGATTGGACACCCTCATTAAAGCCTTAAAAACAGGGCATTCAACAGTGTTAGAATTTGGATGCGGACTTGGCTTGCTGGCAAAAAACCTATTGTCCATCAACCCAAACCTAACTTATCATGCCACAGAGTATCATCCTGATATTGTTAAACTGATTCAATCTAATTCTGTGCTCAGCCCTTATTTGAATCGTTTGCATATTTTTTCGTCTGATATTGAAAATCCAAATACCAGCCTTGCGCCAGATTTTCTGTTTTTAATGTACGTTTTAGACACAGTGCCTATCCATCATTTTTATGTGGACAAAGGGCTTGTTTTTGAAGTGTTAATTCGCACTGTGGTTAAAAAAGAGGAATGGGTGTTAGACACCAGGTCTTTTCCACCAAAATTCATATCCAGCCAAACTTTAAAACAACTTTTTTCAGAACCCATCACCCCCTCCTTACTTCCCTTGGTCTCTATACTGACCCCTGTTTTAGAAGAAGAAACCATGTTTATTCCTTTATCGGAATCAAAAATTTCTGATCAAGACAAAGACTATTTAAAAGACCATGTGGCCAAGTACCCAGACCTGAGATACATCAACTACAGCCAAAATTTGTCTCAAGTGGTCTCTCGGTTATTGGCCATTTTGCCTGAAAAAGCGTGTGTGTGCTGCTATGATTTTGGCTCTTATGGCAGCAATAAAAACAGGACGTTTAAAAATTTAACAGCCCGGTATGGTGGCAATATTTACTACGGCATAGATTTTCAACTGATCGCAGATTTGGCCTCTCAACAGGGGTTTTTTAGTGTGGGTTCTTTTTTATCTGAAGGGGAAAGTAGCATGATGTTACTTTGTCGTGGCCATGAGAAAGAAAGGGTTTCCTCTGTTTTTCATCACAGCTTTTCCCAAGATGAAGAAACAGCCATTTTGTCTTTTAAAAAAGAAGTTGAAGAGATGAACCAAGACCAATTGAAAACGTTTTTATTGGAAAAAATACCCCATATTCAACGTACGGTTTACCATAATTATTTTTTCAGGCTTTCTCTGGCAAGGGCTTGTTTTAACCAACATTTAGACACAGAGGCTTTGTCTATTGCCCAAAGTTTGATACAAGATTTCGGGGAAGTTTCGGTGTCTGCATACCATTTAATGAGCTTAATTTATAATCGGCAAGAAAAATGGCATGAAAGCAAAGAGGTTTTGGAAAAAGCCTTGGCGTTGGCCCCTTTTCATCCTGAATTACATTTTGAAATGACCATTGTACTTCAGTTTTTTCAAGAATATTCGAAATTAAAAGACCATATTTTGCAATGTTTTAAATGGCTAATTCCCAGCATGGGGGTTCCTTGGAGACTGGTGCAAGTGTACCTCATTATTGAACTGTTTAATCGAAATGCAAGCTCTGGCAAAGAGATTATAGAGTGGGCAAAAGAGATGAAAAAAAATGGGGAGGCTATTTTGCCTGAAAATTTATTGGCAGATATTCTTGCTTTTCAAAATCATGATCTTTTTAAGATTTCTTAAAAAAAGGAGTAAACAGAATGCAAAAGTTTGATGTCTTGGTGATTGGAACGGGTGCTGGAACAAAATTGGTAAGGCCTATTGCAGACTTAGGGTTTAAAGTTGCGGTGATTGAAAAAGGGGCTTTGGGAGGAACTTGCTTAAATAGGGGATGTATTCCTTCAAAAATGTTAATTCATTCAGCAGATGTGATCTCTGAAATAAAAGAAGCCGAAAAATTTGAAATTGATGTTGAAGGGGGTATCCATGTTCGGTTTCAAGACTTAATCAACAGGGTCAGTTCAACCGTGGATCAAGATTCTGCCAGCATCAAACCGGTGTATGACAAGCACCCTAATATTACTCTTTTTCAAGAGCAAGCCTCCTTTGTGGATAGTCACACCATTCAAGCTGGACATCAGCTTATCCAAGCCGATAAATGTTTTATTGCCACAGGGACAAGGCCTTTTATCCCTTCTATTCCAGGCTTGGACCAAACCCCATTCATGACCTCTAATGAAGCGCTGAGATTGTCTTTTCTGCCTAAACGCTTATTGGTCATTGGGGGCGGGTTTGTGGCCTTGGAATTGGGGTATTTTTACGCTTCTTTAGGCAGCCAAGTCACCTTTATTGTGCGGGATAAATTATTAAAAAATGAAGACCAAGATGTGGTGGCCACATTTGAAAAATTATTTTCACAAAAACACCAATTGGCCTTGGGGCACACGCCTCTTTTTGTGGGACATGAGAAGGGTATTTTCGATGTCATGACACAAGATAAATCAAAAAAAAGACATGTGTTTCAAGCTGAAGCCTTGTTAGTCGCAACAGGGGTAACCCCCAATACAGAGGCCTTGCAATTGGAGAAGGCTGGGGTAGAAAGTAATGAAAAAGGGTACATTAAAGTGAATTCATTTTTGCAAACTTCTGCCCCTCATATTTGGGCTTTAGGGGATGTGATTGGCCGGTATTTTTTTAGACATTCTGCAAATTTTGAAGCCGAGTATTTGATGAACTCTTTATATACAGACCCAACCCCCTCTGAAATCAAATACCCGTTTATGCCTTATGCTGTTTTTACAAATCCTCAAGTGGCCAGGTTGGGGTATACCCAGCAAGAATTAGAACAAGACAAAAAACCCTTTGTGGTGGGCTTAAATTTGTACCAATCCAGTGCAATGGGGATGGCCTTGAGGTCTCAAGATGAGTTTGCCAAAGTGCTAATTGACCCTGTCACAAGAAAATTATGGGGTGCCCATATTGTAGGAAAAGAAGCCGCAACCATGATGCACATGTTGATTGCTTTTGAAAAAATGGGGGCAACGTTGGATGACATGTTAGAGACCATTTATATTCATCCCGCCATGCCTGAAATTCTTAGAAATGCTTTAAGAAAAGCAAAAGCGCAATTGCCGTGAAATTATGGACTTATGCTGCATCCAAAGCAGCGTTAATTCAGGCGTATCAATTCGGCATTAGGCATATTATTCTTGAACATCCCAGTTTTTCTGTAAGGTGCTTTGAGCCTCAAGCACATCTTCCCCTAGACCATTTAACTAGCCTCATTCAAGAAGCCCAAGCAATGGGGTTTGAGATGTCTATCCAATGTGACATGGTCATGCACGATCATCATGTGCCACTTTTGTATGGGTTACTTGAGATATTAAAGAAATACCCAGTGTGCTCATTAAGGGTACAAGACATAGGTGCCATGACATTTTTTAAAACCCAGATTCCAAATATTCAAATCCTCTTTCAACCAGACATTGGGTTTCATAATCACTTGGCTTTTAAAAGCCTAGAGCCCTTTATTTCAGGCATTGTCGTAGGCAATGAATGTCCCATAGACACCATTAAAATAATGAAAAAAAACCTTGCTTTGGACATGGAAATTCAATTGCAAGGACTTATCTTACTGCAATACTCTTACCGCCGGTATTCAGGTGACAAAGTGCTTTATTCTTTGGCCCAAGACAAAGACTATAAAGGCCGTTATTTTCAATTTTTAAACAATCAACACGGCCATTTTATGTTTTCATATTTTGATCGGTGTTTGTTAAAAGCCATCCCTGAGATTAAAGCCTTAGCGCTGTCTTCAGGCTTACTGGATGTCAGGGGCCAAAATAAAGTGTATCAAGATGCCGTTTACGAAGCGTACACAGCAGCGTTTAAAGACCCGAACCCAGACTTTTCTGCCTTGTTTTTAACCCTATCCAAAGTAGCCCCAAGGCCATTAAAACCTGGTTTTTTTAGGGCCAATCAAACAGATCAAGACCGAAGAAAACGTCAAGCCAAGGACCCTGTTGCACAAATTTTGGATACCCAAGATAAAAAAGAAATGGTACTTGAATGTTTTGAAGTAATTAAAACAGGGGAATTATTAGAAGCCATTACACCTGAAGGAAAAATCATTCCCGTTTTGATTGAGGAAATGAAAAATTTAAAGGGAGATAACTTAGTGGATTCTCAACATGAAAAATTAATTTCTTTGCCTTGGCAGAAATGGTTAAAAGCAAAAGTATACCTTTATCCTTCATCATGAGGTATTTACTTTTTATTATATTTTTTTATCCGGTTTTTTGTTTTGCTCTTGAAAAAAAACCTTATGCGCCTTATTTAACCCCAGGAAAATTAACAGTTCTAGTGACTTTTGATGGCAGTAAAGATTTAAAAAAATGGTCAAAAATTTTAGAATTTTCAAAACAAGAAAATATTAAATGCACATTTTTTGTGAGTGGGGTTTATTTCTTAAGCCAAGACCAAAGACATGTTTATCAATATCCACGTGATACCCGTAAGACAGGTGTGTCTGATATTGGATTTGGAGGCTCTCCCGTGCAAGTTCAAGAACGTCGTTTGTTTATTCAGCGTGTTCTTCAAGAAGGGCATGCCATTGAAAGCCATTTAAATGGTCATTTTCCAGCTTATCGTTGGACAAGCCCTATGTGGGAAAATGAATTTCATCAATTTTCAAAGTTTTTGTCTTTTACAAAGCCTTGTGTGGCGATTAGATTTCCTTTGTTGCAACACAATAATGAGGTTTATCCCACTTTAAAAAAGTATGGCTATACAGCCATTGTGTCTGCCATCATGCCCAGCTATACACATTTTTATTTGCACGAGGGCATTTTAATTTTTCCTATTTCAAACATTGATGGCATCTTAAATATGGATTACAACTTTTATTTGGTTGATTTAAAGAGAAAAAGAAGAGGAACTGACGCTAAAAAGCATATGGTCAATGCTTATTTAAAAGAGGCAGAACGTTGTTTTAAAGAGAAAAGGCCTTTTTTTATTAACCATCATTTTTCTGCTTGGAATAAAGAGGCTTATTTTGAAGCATTGAAAGAAGCCGTTGTCATCATTAAAAAGAAATATCCCACAGCGTTTATAACCGTGCCAGATCTGATACAAAAAGTGCATTAAAAAATCATTTAAAGAAGATTTTGAATTTCTTTTTTATAGAGGTGCCGTATTTCTGATAAAGCGTTCAGATGAACGATGTCATCAAAATCTGGGTAAGACCAGGGCAGTTTTTTCCATTCTTTTTGCTGGTAAAGCAAGCTTAATTCAGCATAAATGCCCTTTTTTAAAGGAACCCGATGAGAAAAATTTTTTGTGGAAAGCAATATAAGGCTATGTAATGACAGGCCACCAGGGTCTAGATTGACTTGTCTTTGATTGTTGATAGAAAAAGATTGTTCTATTTCACCTGTTTGTAATTTGGCGTCATACAGCTGATCTGCGGGCCATAATTTTTGAATACTAATGAACTTTTTCTTTAAATTTTTACCCATTTCTTTTTCGTAATAAAGAGTATGACTAAAAAAAACATCAGGACCTTGGTAATCAATAGCGCCTAACTTTTCTTCTATCTGAGTTAACACAGAAGTTAAATTTAAATGAGGGTGATATAAAACCCCTATAACCAGTTTTAAAGGGATCAAAATGCTAAAGAAATGCTATAAAAGAGATTTGATTTGTTTTTCAAAATAGGATTTATTTTGATATCCCACTACTTTTTGAACCACCATTAAATTCTTATCCAGAATAATACTCATGGGAATGCCTTTCATGGGGGCGTATCCTTTGGCAATATCTTGAGTTGAAAATAAAATGGGGTAATTAATCTTCTTTTGCTCTACAAACTGTCTAACAGAAATTTGTGCCTCTTTGTCATCAACAGTAATCCCGATGACTTGAACTTTATTCTTATATTTTTCCTGAAGTTTAATTAAATGCGGAATTTCTTCTACACAATATGGACACCAGGTTGCCCAAAAATTTAAAATGACCACCTTCCCTTTGAGTTTGGACAAATCAAGGGTTTCTCCAGAAATGGTTTTTTCAGAAAATAAATAAGCTTCTTGCTTTTCTTCTGTAATTAAAGAATTATTTTTTTTACTGGCTGCATTTAAAGTAGAAGATTCATAAAATTTAACGCTTAAAAAAACAAGGGTGACCAAAATAGAGGCAATGGCAAAAAATTTGAATTGTTTTTTATTCATGGGACATCCTTTTTACGGTTTATGAATGAATGAGTTGTTCATTTAAAGTAAGTTCCAGTTTTTGAATATGATGCAATGCCTTTGCAGACAGATCAGATTTCATTAATTGGCCATCAATGCTTTTGATAGGGACAAGCCGAACAGTATTCGGGCCAGATAAAAGGCGTGTTGAGGACATGACAAATAAACGCTCTAGATTTTTGGCTTTTTCAAGTTTCATTTTTTTTTCTTTAAAAGGAATTTTTGCCAATTCTAAATTTCTTTTTAAGAATAAAATACAGGTACTTGATAAAACATTGCCTTCATTAAGGTCTTCTTGGTTTTGACTGGTATTTTTATCTGTGGGGATAAGATGAAAAGTCCCATTTTCATCGATACCAAAAATAGAAAAAGTAGACCCTTCTAATAAATAGTGGTCTTTGCTTTTAAAGCAAACTTCATGTAGCAAATTCGGAACATGTTTTTCTTGCATGGCAAGAATATGTTGATGGAGTTTCTTTTCTCTTTGCATGAAGGAAATAAGAATTTGAATGGTATGGGTGAGGGTGTCTGAAGATTCTGGAATAATATTGTCATAATAAAAGCTATTGAAACACAAACGAAACGCTTTTTTCTCTTGTGGAGAAAAGCCCATGTAAATTTGTGTCCATTTTTCAATACAAGAATAAATATCCTGGCTATTGTTAAAACAACATTCAATTAAAGAAACCGTATTTAATGCATTAATGAGATTTTGTCCTGATATGCCCCCCAAATAAAGTGTGGGTTTTGAATGGGCGATAAGACGCTGATAAGTCATGCTGACCAAATTAAGCCCTTGATCAAAAACCCAAGAAGGCTTTATTCCCAGTGGCTGGGCCATTAACAGCAACGTTTTAACAGACCCCATCATCCCACTTTGATAGCCATTCAGTTTGCCCATGCTTTCAGCCG
>Ga0172376_10007704_pt1 | contig 11422 bp, 5 predicted proteins | sample Lak35m_FD_121114 | JGI IMG/M metagenome (GOLD analysis project Ga0172376, IMG submission 121114) | Freshwater microbial communities from Kabuno Bay, South-Kivu, Congo - kab_092012_35m | ecosystem: Environmental > Aquatic > Freshwater > Lake | place: Democratic Republic of the Congo: South-Kivu...
GAGCCGGGAAGAGCACGCTGCTGAAGTTACTGCTCGGTCAACTCGAACCGACAGGCGGTTCCATCAAGCTCGGCACGCGAGTCGAAGTTGCGTACTTCGATCAACTGCGCGAGCAACTCGATGAAGCAAAGACGGCTCAAGAAAATGTCTGTGATGGCAACGACAACTTGCAAATCAACGGACAAACACGGCACGTCATCGGGTATCTACAAGACTTCCTGTTCACTCCAGAGCGAGCACGCACGCTCGTCAAATACCTATCTGGCGGCGAACGCAACCGATTGATGCTCGCGAAACTCCTCACCAAGCCATCCAACGTGCTCGTGCTCGATGAACCGACGAACGACCTCGATGCCGAAACGTTGGACCTGCTTGAGGACATGCTCGCGGCCTATCCTGGCACGGTGTTACTGGTCAGTCACGATCGCGAGTTCCTCAATAACGTCGTCACAAGCACGTTCGTCTTCAGCGGCGATGGTGACGTCCGCGAGTACGTCGGTGGCTACGACGACTGGATCCGTCAGCGAGATGCGGCGCAAGAGCAACCCACGTCGCCTTCACTGAGCAAGACACCAACATCCAAACCAAATACCACCACGACGACCGCACCTGCCAAGCCCGCCGCCGCGACTCGAAAGCTGAACTACAAAGAGGAACGGGAACTCCAGTCGCTCCCTGAAAAAATTGCGTCGCTTGAAGCCGAGATTGAGGTGTTGCAATCCGAGATGGCTGAGCCGGGATACTTTCAACGCTCCAAGGACGAACTGACGGCGAAGAGCAGTCGCCTAAGCCTCCTCGGTGAGCATCTCAACCTGGCGTTTTCACGTTGGGAGGAACTGGAAGCTGCTGTATCGCCAGCGAGCACAGCTTCTAAGTGACACCACGCGACTGTTGCAGCCGAGCCATTGATGAAATTGGCTCAACGAACTTTGATCACAATCGCGGTCATGTCGTCAGAGTTCGGACAACCTCCAGCCCACTCGTTCACGTCATCACAAAGGCGATCGAGTAACTCTTTCGCGCCGAGATGCCGATGTCGCTTCAAGCTCTCACCAAGACGCAACTGACTAAATAACTCTTGCGTTGGAGAAATGCGTTCTTGAAATCCATCGGTCGCAATCAAGATGACATCCCCGGATGAAAGCGGGAGTTCGCCGACCGGTGACCAATCGAAGTCCTCAATCAAGCCGAGCGGGACGCCAACCGGCTCAAGCTTTAAGACCTCGCCGTCAACTCGCGCGACAAGTGCATCATGCCCTGCGCCAAGATAAGAAAAGACACGGCGATGCGGTTCGATGCGTCCCACAAACATGGTCACGAAACGACCATCCTCGGTGCTGTCCCAAAGAACGTCGTTAGCGCGCCGCAACAGTTCGTCGAGACTCCAGTTGTCGCGACAGAGCGTGTGTAAGCACGAACGCAGCGCAACCATATGCAACGCTGGCCCCAAGCCATGCCCAGAGACGTCACCAACAACCAGTCCCAAACTACCGTCCGTAAATGGCAAGAAATCAAAATAGTCGCCGCAAGTACGATCAGTAGGAATCGTGCGTCCCGCGATCTCGAAACCTTCGAAGTCCGGGCTCCGTGTGGGATAGAGCAGCTTTTGAATAGAAGCAGCCTCTTTGAGTTGCCGTTCGACAATCCGCAATCGTTCACGTTCGGTCACCAGTTCGACAGCGCGAGCGAGCGACGCTTCATGCTCATGCGCAAACGAAATCGCTTGTGCGGCCACGGCCGAAACGCCCAGCAAGATTTCGAGATCGTCCTGACTAAAACGCTGTTCGGATTCATCGGTGTCGATGTAGATGATGCCAATGCACTGTTTCTGCGGCGCGATTAACGGCACGCAAATCAACGAGCGCACTGGGATATCAAAGATGGTGTGCTGAATGCTGGGATCGATCTCTTCAACGCGCAGCACGCCGGTGGTGCTAGCCATCACCTCATCCATAATGTTGAGGCTCACAGGGCCAAACGAGTCCGACAAGACCGTCTGCGACCCCAGTTGCTTCATGGCACGCAGGATCGGAGGTTGCCCGTCCTCCTCAACAAGCCAAATGTGACCGCGCCGCGACTGAGTAAAGACGGAGAACAATCCATCAAGAATCTTGACGAGCACCGTGTCGACGTTGAGTGATGTACCAACACTTTGCATCACTCCCAGCAATGCCCGCAGTTTCTTCGCGGCATGGTTGTTGTCGTTGGGGATTGCAAAGACATCGGTACGCGGAAGCCGCTTCTCTTCCATTTCATATTTCAGGACGACATCCGTGTCAGAATCGAGCGGCAAGGCGGTATCACCCGTCCGAAAGACACTGCGGACTTTGTAAAAGTGAACCTCATCCCCGTCATGCAGTGGTGTCGGCTCGATGACCTTACGACGATTCACATAGGTGCCGTTCACACTGTTCAGGTCTTCGATGAAGTAACCCTCAGTCCGGCGCAGAATCCGAGCGTGCTGACGAGAAACACTCGTCGTTTCGAGAACAATGTCACAGAACTCATAGCGACCAATCACGGTCTGCTCGCGATGCAGTTCATGCGACTCGCTTCCGAACCTGCCTTGTTCGATTTCGAGTGTCGGCATGTGGTAAGCCCCGCAGGTGAAGCGTGACTCAAACTCCTGTGCGGACTGCCCATCCGCCTGTGTTCGAATCAGTGCGATGGCAGAATGCCGTTGATCAGCAAGATTTGCAAATCCGATCCAATGCGGCTGCATCAATTACTTTTGAAAAGGCAGCGAACGTCCAATGGCGAATAAACGTTCAAGAATTCGATAATGCGTCATCCGCAGGATACTCGGTGCTCTGGGCGCGAAAGAGTTGAATGGGTTCCTTCAACCCAAGCCACCAACCCACTGCCGCAAAGGTTGTCGTCGCCGCCCCAACATCAAGTACTAGCAGCAGAATGCGACCTCCAGAACTCACGGGACCGAGCGACTCCTGCAGGGTGCGATTAACCACATAAAAAGCCCCGGCCATGAAGGCCGTCGCGCCCACTGCCCGCAACGTCGTGAGTCCTAGACTGCGCCATTCGATGCAGTTGATCTGACGATGCAGCAGCCATGTCGTGAGGCCACATTGAAGAGAAGTTGCCGCTGACGTCGCTAACGCGAGTCCCTGCGCGCCGAGTGGATAAATCACGATCAGATTCAACAACACATTAAGCACGGCAACCGCAAGCCCGACTCGCAACGGCGTCGTACGATCACCGCAGGCAAAGAAGGCACGCTGGACGATCATCAATCCACACGCGGCCCAAACACCCATGGCATACATCGCGATGATGTCCGCCGTCTGTTGCGCGTCCGACTGATCGAACTGGCCGCGCATGAAAAGCAGTGTTGTCAGTGGTTCAGCAATCAACACGAGTCCGACGCTTGCTGGTATCCCGATCGCCACCACCAATCGCAAGCCCCGCGTCAGATCATCCCGAAAGAGATCGAACTGTCGACGTTCGGCATGCAAAGTCAGCACTGGATAGATCACTGTCCCTAGCGCCGCACCAAAAACGCCAATTGGGAACTGCAACATACGCTGCCCGAGATACATCGCATGAGTCGTACCTTCGGTCAGTCGGTAATCAGCGAGCCAACCGATCTGGCCATGAACCGGTGCCGTAAATAACCAAGCAAAGATGCTGTCCGAGACCGTGTTGAGTTGCGTGATCGACAGACCAAGCACAACAGGCAACATGGCGCGAGCAATCTCAGCAACACGAGTTCGACTCGCTCTCCAATCCCACTCAAATCGAAACCCCACCAACCGTAACGCGGGCACACACAGGGCGACTTGCAGCACACCCGTCGCAATGATCCCCAACGAGACTCCGTAAATCCGCTCTTCCGCATTCAGTACGGTACGACCAAATCCCCATGCGATGGCCATCCAACACACATTGAGGCCAATTGGAAAGAGCGCAGGCACCGTGAACTGTCCCAGTCCATGCATGATCGCGGACGCCTGAGCGATCACACAGACCAAGAGTAAATACGGAGTCAACAGCGCAAGCAGATTAAGGACGAGTTGTGCTTCGTAAGGCAGACTGACACAGAGAGTCACAGTTCCGAGGACGACCTCGATGGCAATAGTAGCCAACGTTAGTACCACAGCCAGAACGACCAAAACAGCCGTCCCAGTACGGCGTGCGGCGTCGAGGCCAAACACCTCTCGATCACGCAAGAAGACCGGCAAGAACGCGGTTGAGAGCGCTCCCTCACCGAACAACTGCCGAGCCATATTCGGCACACGAAAGGCCAAGGCGAATGCATCGCTGATTGCCCCGTTGCCGAACTGTGCGGCCATGATGCCATCACGCAGCAAACCCAAGATGCGACTCATCAACGTCAAGACGCCGACCGAGCGAATTCGTCGCAGCACCCCTCTTTGATGATCGGTCGCTTTGATCAAATCAATTCCTTGCAGTCACCGCCACAGCCGCCATCAAACGGTTCGACTCACAACGTCGTGAAACTCGCTCTCGGGATCGGTGGGATCCAGCGACCCGGTTGATCGAGAAGCACGCGATTGAAGCAACGCGTAGACTGACGGTAACACGAAAAGCGTTGTCAGCGTCGCAGCGAGTAAGCCGCCGATGACGGCTCGACCGAGCGGAGCGGTTTGCTCGCCCGAATCTCCGAGGCCCAGCGCCATCGGCAACATTCCGGCCAGCATCGCGCAGCTTGTCATAACAATTGCACGCATGCGGCTGCTCGCGGCTTGCTCGGCGGCGTCGCGAGCACTCAGTCCCGAGCGGCGCGCGGTTTCGGCGAATGTCAGCAAGAGAATCGCGTTCGCCATTGCCACTCCGATCGCCATGATCGCGCCGATGAAGCTCTGAATGTTGAGCGATGTGCCAGTCAGCTTGAGCATGAGGAAGACTCCCGCGATCACTGCCGGGGCCGTCGAGACTGCTGTCAGCGCGAGCTTGAACGATTGGAAGTTCGCCGACAGCAGCAAGAACACTGTCAGCACCGCGAGCAGCAAGCCGATGCCGAGTCCGCTTGTGATCTGACGCAGCGGTGGGATCTGCCCTCGCAGCTCGTGCGAGATGCGTCCGGGCTTTTGACCGGCTTTGACGAGTTCGTCTTTCGCAGCGTCATCGTCCTTCTTCACGCGATCGAGAATGCGCGTGATGTCGCGCGAAACTTTGCCGAGATCCGCGCCGGAGATGTTCGCGGTCAGCGAGAGTTCGCGTTTCATGTTGTAGCGGTCGAACTGGCCGGGAGCGGTGCCCTCTTGAAGTTGCACGATGTCACGCAGCAACAGCGACTGATCGAGATCTCGTTGTTGCGACAACGGCACGGCGCCTAAGTCCGCGACGGACTTTAATTGCCGCTGAGGAATCTCGACCTGCACCTGATAGCCGATGCCCGACTTCGGGTCGGGCCAATAGTTCGGCACGACGAAGCGACTCGATGACGTCGCGGCAACAACCGAGCGAGTGATCTGCGAGACCGTCGTGCCGCTGAGTCCCGCTCGTTCGCGGTCGACTTTGATTTCGACCGTCGGGTAGTCGAGTGCCTGCGCCATTTGGATGTCGCGCAAGGCCGGCAGCTTTGCGAGTTCGGCTTCGACGCGTTTCAAGTAGTCGCGGTTCTCCGGCAGCGATCCGCCGCGCGCCGCGATCTCGATCGGCGTTGAGGCTCCGAAGCTCATGACTTCGCTGACGATGTCTGCCGGTTCGAACGAGACGCGCAGCTTCGGAAAGGCTTCGGCGAATGTGCGGCGTAATTCTTCTTTCATGGCCTCGGTGCGAATGCCCGAGTTCTTCTTCAACGCGACTCGCAAGATCGCCTCTTCGGGACCGCGCGAGAATTGGTAGACCGAGTTGATCGGAAAACTCGGCGGCACGGTGCCGACATAGCCGAGCGTCAGCGCGACGTTGTTCGCTCCGACTTTCTCCTTCACGAGATCGAGCACATCGAGTGCGTACTTCTCGGTGCGGTCGATATGCGTGCCGTCGGGGGCTCTCAGGCGAATGCGGAACTCGTTCGCGTTCGTGACCGGGAAGATCTCGAGACCCAGTCGCGTGCCGATCAGCCAACATGCTCCGAGCGTCACGACGAGATAGCTCGGGACGAGCAGCCAGCGCGCGGCCAGAAGCTTTGCGACGCTGTCGGAAAAAACACTTCCCCCGCTCTTCGGATTGTCGGAGTGAGCAGAGCTTGAATGCTCGCCGTCCGAATGATGATCGCCTTTCATCAGCCAAACGCAGATCACCGGCACGAAGGTGCTCGATAACACATACGACGCGATCATCGAGAACCCGACGGCGAGCGAGAGAGGTACGAATAGCTCTCGCGCGGCTCCCTCCATAAAGAACGACGGCACAAACACCGCGAGCGTGCAGAGCATCGCCAGTAAACGCGGCACGGCGGTTTGAGCGTTCCCGTTTCTCACCGCCCATGCAATCGACTGACCGCGCGAGCGTTGCACATGAATGTTCTCAATCTCGACCGTCGCTTCATCGACCAGAATGCCGACCGCGAGCGCGAGTCCGCCGAGCGTCATGAGATTGATCGTCTGACCGCAGAGCCATAACCCGACGATCGCAATCAAGATCGCGAGCGGGATGTTGAGCACGACGACGATCACACTCCGCCAATCGCGCAGGAACAACAGCACGACGAGTCCCGTCAGCACCGCTCCCAAAATGCCTTCGCTCACGAGACTGCGAATTGCTCCGGTGACGTAGGGCGATTGATCGAACTCGAAGCTGACTTTGATGTCGTCAGGTAATTCTTTTTGCATCGCGGGCAACGAGTTCTTGATCTCGTCAATGACGCTCATCGTCGACGCATCGGCTCGCTTCGTCGCGAGGATGTAGACCGCTCGGCGACCATTCACGATCGTGTAACCCGTCGTCAGATCCGAAGCGTCCTGAATCTCGCCGAGGTCTCGCAGATAGACGTTCGGCGGTTGCCCCGCGCGGATCGGGATGTTGCCCAGTTCCTTGATGTCTTTGACCATCGCGTTCGAAGGCACGATCGGAAAGCTGTCTCCCAATCTCAGATTGCCCGACGGACTGACGGTGTTGCCGTTCGTCAGCGCAGTCACAACCTCATCGGGAGAGACGCCGTAAGCTCGCAACTTGTCGGGCTCGACTCGCAGCACGACCGCGCGAGCACTGCCCCCGAACGGCGGCGGAGCAGACACTCCCGGCAGCGCGGCAAACATCGGTCGCACTTTGAAGAGACCGATGTCGGTGATCTCGGCAGCGGTCCGCGTCTCGCTCGACAGCACGAGATACCCGACGGGCACGCTGCCGGTATCGAATCGCATGACGAACGGCGGCACGGTGCCGGGCGGCATCATCGCTCGGGAGCGGTTCACATAATTAATGGTCTCGGCCATCGCCTGAGCCATATTGGTGCCCGGATGAAACTGCAGCTTCATCAGAGCCGTGCCTTGCACGTTCTTACTTTCAACGTGATGGATGCCGTTGATGTAGAGGAAGTGGTACTCGTAGTAATTGGTGAGCAGCCCCTCCATCTGCGCCGGGTCCATTCCGCCATACGGCTGACAGACATAGATCACCGGCAGATTGAGAGCCGGGAAGATGTCGACCGGCATGCGTTTCAGCGGCAGCTCAACGCCGACGGTCTTGAGCCACTGATCGACTTGCTTCGGCCTAATCGCAATGAGCGACGAGAGCACGAGCGCAATCAACGCGACGATGACAGTGATGGGACGTCGCAGAGCAAAGTTAATGGGGTTCATTCGAAAATTCGTGTGAGTGGTCGTGATCTCATCGCGCTCGGCGAATGGTCGCAGACCGCGTTCTTGACGTGCTGATTCGGCACTCTGCTTGTCGAGTGGAGTTAGGGCAACTTCTCCCACATGAACTGACAACACGGACAGATTCCGTGACAGAAACTCGCCGACGCGGGTTGTGCCTAGCTCATCGCAAACTAGATCTGGGACGGTCGGTTCTCAACGTCAATCACAGCAGACGATAGGAAGCTGCGACCAGCCTGCTGCCAGTAAATTCTTCGAATTCGGAACATCTTGTGCATTCGGCACAATCCATCGGTCGATACTCACGAAAGCAGAGACTCTTGGTGGATGGGCGCCACGGAAGCCCAAGAGCAGCAATGCAAACTGCTCATTTCGGTGCCGATGATTTGCGTCATCTGGTTCCGGCAGGCCTTCTTGATGACACAAAACAGTGTCACAGCACGCTAAATCACAAGGCAGACTTGATATGCGATCACCGTTCGCCCACTCATTCCGCTGCACAGCCTTGGGATTGGCCGTTGTCAGCGTGACGGGTTGCGCGACGACATCCAGTCCCCCTCAAACGATTACACCCATCGCGGGTTGGCGAGCGACTACCTCACACGCCGTCGCTCAGAAATCCGAAACCATCGATTCCGAGCCAACTCAATCGGATGCACCAACGTTGCTTTCAGCAAGTGATGCGCGTGTCCGCAGCGTGATTCATCCAACTTCCAACGAAGCTGTGAACCCGCTGCCCGTGGGAACAGTGCCGCTTGAGAACTCGGCGGCGTATGTCATCGACTTGCCAAGCGTGATGGAAATGTCGAATGCCGCACATCCACTCGTTGCCGTCATGCGATGGCGGGTTGAAGAAGCGGAGGCTCAGTCGCGTCGCGCCGAAATCTTGTGGCTGCCGTCACTCCGTGCTGGGCTCAACTTCAATAAGCATGAAGGCCGCATTCAGGACGTGGCTGGCAACATCATCGAGACCAGTCGTGGTTCGTTTTATGGCGGCCTCGGAGCTCAGACCGTCGGCGCAGGATCGCCCGCCGTGCCGGGACTGTTTGCGAACTTCCATTTGACCGACGCACTTCATCAACCTGAAATCGCCGAGCAAGAATTGTGCGCTCGACAGCACGCTGCAACCGCCGCTGAACATGAACAGTGGCTGCAAGCGTCACTGGCTTATGTTGATCTGCTACGCGCTCATCAGGAACGTGCGATTGCCCTCGAAGTAGTCATGCAACTCGAAGAACTCGAACGCATCACTGGTGAGTACGCGCGCACGGGTCAGGGACTGAATAGCGACCACGAACGTGCTCAAGCGGAGTTAGCAATTCGCCGCAACGACGTACTACGAGCAACTGAAAATGTTCAAGTCGCGTCTGCCAAACTCGCTCAGCAGGTTCGACTTGATCCAACGACTGAATTCACTCCGCGCGAAGCACTCTTGCAAACGCTGCAACTCTCGATGCCCGGCGTCGCCCCGCAACAACTCGTGGCAGATGCACTCACTCTTCGACCAGAAGCAGCAGAGTCGCGTCATCTTGTCTCTCAAGCCGTGAGTCGACTCGAACGCGAGAAGTCCGCGCCTTGGTTGCCGAGCATCTTGCTAGGGGCCAGCTATGGCGGTCTGACAGGCGGCCTCGGCAGTGACATGCTCAATCGCGGCGACCGGTTCGACGGTGACGTCGCGGCGTACTGGGAAGTACGACAGCTTGGTTTTGGAGAAAAGGCAGCACGAGACGAAGCTCGCTCGCGTGTCGAGCAAGCTAAATGGCGCGAGATCGCCACGCTCGACCGAATCGCTCGAGAGGTCGTCGAAACGACCGCGCAAGTGGAGTCGCGCCGTCAACAGATCACGCAAGCGCAGACAGCAGTCGCCGCAGCACAGCGTTCTTATGAGCAAAACCGGGAACGCATCCGTAACGCTCAAGGCCTACCGATCGAAGCGTTGCAAGCCATTCAAGCACTCGGTCAAGCACGGCGCGAATACCTGCGCTGTGTGAGCGACTTCAACGCAGCGCAGCTAAGCCAGCAACGCGCGCTCGGTTGGCCAATCGGAAAGCCTTGAGGCTCGTTCCTGGCGAGATTTCAAGCTCGCCTGAGCAGCACCGATTCCACTTCGGCGAGTTGCTCGCGCGTGTTGACACCCATGGCCTCATGGATGTCAAACGTCGCTGCGGCGGCCACAGTCTGACCGGACGTCTTCATAATTGCCGGGCAATCCGTCAGGTAATACTCGCCTTGCGAGTTTAGCGGCTTCAATTCGCTTAGCGCCGCGAAGAGAGACCGGCTATCGAACGCATAACACCCCGTGTTGATCTCGCGAATCAGCTTTTGCTCGGGAGTCGCGTCCTTCTCTTCGACGATGCGTTCGAAGTTGCCTTGAGAGTCGCGCACAACTCGGCCCAGTCCCGCGTTGTTTTCGGTGATCGCCGTGCCGATGACAGCCACAGCTTGCTGCGACCTCAATTCGTCGAGCAATCCGATCAGTGAGCTGGCTCTCAAGAGAGGCGTGTCGCCGGCGAGCACGAGCACGGGGCCGTCATGATCGGCCAATACATCCGCCGCCATGCGCACAGCGTGACCAGTACCTTTCTGCTCGACCTGCAACGCAAAAGTGACATCACGATGAGTGGATAATCTCTCGCGCACAAGTTCCGCACGATGACCGATGACACACACAATGCGCTGGACTCCAGCGGCTCGCACGGCCTCAAAGACATGCTCAACCATGGTCTTGCCACAGACTTCGTGCAGCACTTTGGGCAGGTCTGATTTCATGCGTGTGCCTTTGCCTGCGGCCAGCACAACAGCGACGGGAGCGTTCATCTTCAGAATCCTTTCTGAAAGGCAGAGAGCGAAAGTCAAGCACCGAGTTGGTGGCGTTTGAAGGGATTAACCTGTTCCAGATGTCAACCAGACGAACGGCATCCTGATTCGACAGCAAGCTAATTCAGCTTCGACTTGCGGTCGCGCCACTCGATGTCCGGTTCCTTGAGATGCTTGGCTAGGAAGTTGCCGATGATGGCATTGATCGGCGCGGCTTGATTGCCGATCACCACGGGTTTGCCGAGCAAATCAACACCCTTGGCAGCCGTCAGATCCAACGGCACAAGAGCTAACTTACTGGGCTTGGGAGCTTCGCCGTCTTTGGGCTTTTCGTTCTTGTCAGTTTTATTACCCCCCAAGCCTTGATAGATCTTGTCAGCAGCCTCGACATCCTTCTTAGCTTTGCTGGAGTACACCTGCATGCAGGCGACTGCGGCCGTCCGCAGCAGAGGCAATTCCTTTGAGATGTTAGTGCCGGGTAACGTGTCAGTGGGTGAAAGCAACACGAGAGCTTGAATGTCCTGACCGCGCGGCGTGCGAGTTTGCAAGCTCGGCCCGTCGTCATGCGGAACTTTCGCCCAGTCATAGGCAGCGTACTGCACCGCGATCGCCGTGCCGACATCTCCCGCCACCAGTCCCATGCGGCGCATGTTGAGTTTCTTCTCTTGGTGCTCGTCGTAGATGAATCTCTTCACGGCTTCGAGATCCAGCAAAATCATGGCCTCGACATCGATCTTGGAAACCATCGGATTCTTCGCCGCTGGCAACGGGTTCTGCGGCGGGGTCGTCTTACCCTTGGGCTGCTTCCTTAAGTCGACTGTGATGACGGCCATGTCATGCACTGAATTCAGTTCCGATGCAAA
>Ga0172376_10007706_pt1 | contig 11421 bp, 8 predicted proteins | sample Lak35m_FD_121114 | JGI IMG/M metagenome (GOLD analysis project Ga0172376, IMG submission 121114) | Freshwater microbial communities from Kabuno Bay, South-Kivu, Congo - kab_092012_35m | ecosystem: Environmental > Aquatic > Freshwater > Lake | place: Democratic Republic of the Congo: South-Kivu...
AGTTGGGGTAGCTCATATGTTTTTTCAAGAAGGGCTCTCAAAAACATTTAAAAAAGAGGGGTTAATCGTAGAAAGAGACTCTTAAAAAGAGTTAATCTTTAATTTAAATAAATTAATTTAAATTTTATTTCTAATAAATTTAGTTGTATAATGTTATAATTAAAGAAATGATTTATTAGAGGTTTTTTTTATGTCAGCTTTAAGTAGCGCATGGAATTTTATATCACCTTTTCTGAATTTTTTTTCAGGTAAAGCTCCTAAGGAGCAAGTAAAGATCACAGAGAATCAAGCTGCGTTAAAAATCCAAAGGTGGTATCGCTCAAAACAAGATGAAAAAAAACATGAGCTCACCAAAAGCAATCCTTTAAATCTAAAAGCTGCACAAGGGGTTCTTTTTGAATTAGACGCCTCAAAAGATAAGAAAAAAAACTTAGAGTTTTATAATAAGCAGTGGAATTTAGTGAAGGAGTACGCCGCCACTTTGCATCCAACTCACTATGTTTTTACTCATAGCTCCTCTCTTTCTCACGGTCTTTTTGTCGATATGGCAACACATCTTGATCTCTCAATATCAAATCCCGCCTTTTCAAGAAGATGGAATCTTATGAAAAAAATGAGACCAAGGGGCGTGGCTCCAAATCTTTTTAAAAATACTGAGGAGTATTTCAAAAGTGAAATGTGCAAAAAAATTCAAAGTGGGCAAGAGGATGACGGATATCCAAATAACGCCCATCTTCTCTCATGTGATGCTTATCTAGATAACGACGATATCTTTGAATCAAGTTTTTATTTCTTTAAAGAAAATACGAACTGTTTTAAGCCAGATCTTAAATTCTCTTTAGAGTTTTTCAAAAAGTACATCAAAAATGAGAATTTATCTAAATTTGCAGCAAAAGAGTTTCACTCTCTACTTTCTTCAAAAAGTCTCTCTAAAAAAATTCCAGGCCGAGTTTATGTGATTGCGATTGAGAAAGCCCATCTTCAAGATAAAACAAAAAGGTATGTGTTTAGAGCGCATCCATTTGGCAAGGTCTGTAGCTGCAATGGATCAGGGGAGAATCAAGGGGATTTTATTAAAAAATTAGAAGAGCATCAAAAAGGGGATCTTAAAAAACTTTGTCCTCTTAGAGATGAAAATGGAGCAATTACCGAGTTTAATCCACAGTATAGAATTTTAACGGGCTCATTAGATAAAGATCCTACAAGAATCGTTTCCTCTTTTGATTGTTTATCCAGTGAGATAGAAAGAGAAGTTAAGCCAAATTTTTGGAGAATTGCTCAGGCTCTTAAAAGTTGCCAAAGAATCGAGGGGCTCACTCTTGATACTCCAAAAGAGCAAATCGTGTTTGCTCTTTTAAGAATTCACCTAGATCTTTCAAAGTACTACTCTGTTTCCTCAACAAATAGGATTTGCAAAACCGAGCTTAAAATAGATCCATCCTCAAACGATCTTTACCTAAAGGGTTTAAAAGAGATTCTACGCTCAAAAAAAGAGGTTTTTCTTGAGCATAAAGCCCATATTGAAAAACATCTCTCTAAGGAGCATTTGAAATTTTTAACTGAGTGCGGAGCTTTTATTTAAAAGTTTTTTGTAAATCCATTTTTCACATTAATTACTGCAAGAAAAAGTAAAAAAATGACAATCTCCTCGGAAAAATTTTTTATAAAAATTGCCATCTCAAATTCTTTTGGAGCAAAACTTACAAGATTTAAAATTTGCTTTGTGTAGGCCTCATTGATTGAAAACATCACTTTTGCCATTTGTTTGATTGGAGAGATGGCAAAAGTGATAAGAAGAAGAAAAAGAGATGGGGTGAGTAAAAGAGGGATGATGAGATTATAAAAAAAACTAAAAAGAGGGAAGGTGCCAAAATAATAAAAAATTAGTGCAGTTGTTGTTAAATTAACCGCAAAATCAAGCGCTAACCCCTTTCTTAAGTAACTCATCAAAAAGCAAAAAAGCAGTTTAAAAAATCCAAAAGAGTAGAGATCTTCTTCCCTTTTTTTAGGAATAATGCAAGTAAGGGCTTCACAGGCTACTTTATAGTATCCAATAATTCCAAAGGTTGCTGCAAAGCTTAGCTGAAATCCAAGAGAGCAGAGAATAAAAGGGTTTTGAATAAAAGCTAAAATAAGTGCAATTGAGAGGGCATTTAAAGAGTTGGCTCTCACTTCAAAAAATCGGCAGATTAAATAAATCAAAATCGCAATCCAAGCCCTTGAAATGGAGGGAGCCTCACCAAGGTAGAGCATATATAAAAATAGGAAAGCTGCGCAGATAAAATAGGTGGCTCTACTTTTAAATATTGGGTGAGTGATATAAAAAATAAAGAGGAAAACCAAAGCAAAATGAAAGCCAGAAATGGTTAGTAAATGTTGAATGCCAGCTTTAGAGAATTCATAAGATAAAAGTTTGTAATCACTATATCCGAGGCTCATCGCCTGAAAAAATTTTTGCACACGGATGTCATGAATATTTTTTTCTAAGATCAAGTGGAGTTTATTTTTGAGTTTAAATCGCGCTTCAACCAAAGAAATTTTTTTTTTGAGTTTTATTTTTTCCTTTGGAATTTTGAGTTTAAATTCCCCTTTGTTTTTTTGTGTGATCTCACAATGTTGAAATAAATAAAGATAATCAGCGCTGATTTGCTCTGAGAGCTTTGTTGTGAAAAACACAGGAAGATCATAATAAAATCTGTTGGAAGTATCCTTAATTGCCAAGATATTGGCTTTATATTGGATAAAAGGTTTTCCAAAATAGCACCCTTGCTTTTTTTCAACGATTTTTAAAATCGCATCTCCCAGGATTTCTTTTCTCTTAATTGGAATTTGGCACTCATAAAAGCTAAGATATAAAAAGGAGAAAAAAGAGATAAAAAAAGATAAAAGTAAAGGCTTGATGGAACTATGGGAAATAAATAAAAAAAAACACTCAAAGCCAGGGAAAGAGGGGACCTAAAAAAAAAGATGTAAGCTCCAACTAAGATAAAAAGAGCCAATTTAAAAGCAGGAGCTGATTGAAATAATAGAGTCAAATTCTGCTTAAGTTTAAGCAAGTGGAATTCCCTCTAATAGCTGAATCAATTCATCTGCATCAGGTCTTCTTGTAGGATTGAAATGGAGGCACCTTTTTGCGATCTTTAAAAAATTTAAATCTGGATCGAGGTACTTAAAAAAATCGATGTTGCGATAACTTATTGCGCCCACCAAGTAGTCTACCTCAAGTGGAGCGGAATGCTTACTTGCGCTAGCAACAAAACTGAGGTATCTCTTATCTCCTCTAGTCTCTGGAAATAAAGGAAGTCTCCCAGAAGAGAGGGCTTCAAAGAGTAAAACCCCAAAAGACCAAATATCGGCTTTAGCAGAAATTGGGTTCTGCTCATTGGCGTCAAAGATCTCCGGAGCTGCGATGTCCTGGCAAACATTATCATCAATATCATTAAATGAAGGTCTGACAAATCCAAGGTCGCAAATCTTAGCAACATCATCTGAGAAGATTAAGACGTTGTTAGATTTAAGATCTTTAAAGTTAAATCCACGATCATGTATCTCTTTTAAACCCTTAGCAATACATGAAAAGTAAGCCTTGAGTTTTTGAGGGGTATGGAGCTTTTTATGAATGAGATCAAGAAGAACTCCTTTTGGTGCATACTCAAGAAATATTTGAGTGTCGAAGCAACCTTCTATTTTTACAATGTGCTCAAAAGAGAAAATCATTTGATGGATCGCGATTTCATGAAGAAATAAAGATCTGATCTGATCAGGAGTTCCACCCTTGACTTTTTTCATTTTTTTAAAAGCATAGGGCCTTTCATTATACTTTAAAAAGCAAACCTTCCCATACGTCCCTTCTCCGATTTTTACTTTGGATCTAATTCTCTCCTCTTGAGTTGTCTTCTCTTTAATAAATAATTTTGTATTTGAAGGAAGCCTTGCAGTTCTAGAGGGGGCTTCAGTTGGAAAGTTATCAAGAAACTGACAAAGACTTTCAATCGGAGTTTGTATAAATCCCATTGAGTGGTAAAAATTTGAAGCAACAGCGGCTGTTTTCGCTGAGAGATCTTTAAGATCTAACAAGCTTTTAGGAGCGTAAAAAAAATCATAGTCTTCTTTGTCACAGATAAGCACCTCCGATTTCTGAGCAAGAGGGCATCTTGGAAGATCTAATGCATCTATCAAGGAAAAGGATCTGCTAGAGATTATCTGAGTTTCTTTGTAGGGAAGAGTTAATCCCTCAGTTAGATCTGATTTCTGAACAATTTCATGTAAAGAGCCAATTATATTTTGTACTCTGATGCAATCTATTTCAAGCTTTCTCTCGTAATTTGGGCATATTTGAATTGAAAAGGAGCCGTTTGGAATAGATTTTATGGTGCTGTAGTAGATTGAGGAGAGTTCCCCTCTACTAGAGAAGTAATTTAAAGACAAATTGTTGAAGCGAATTGGTGCATGAACTGACATTGATATTCTCGCTTACCGTGGATTAAAGGTAAACGAGAATAGTTCAATAGATTTTTATTTACAAATCTTTTAAATCTTCGATCTCTTTTAACAAACGCTCTTTTAGCTCTTTTGCAGTAGGCCTATGATGAATGTGACCACTCATGCAATGTGCAGCGAGGGATAAGATCGATCCATCTGGATCTTGTGTGCTAAGATTTAAAAGCTGCTCCTCAGTTAAAAGAGCCTTAAGCATCTCAGGTGAAACTTCTTTGTTGTAATTTTTTTCATGCAGAATAGATTTGTAAGCATCTAGAGTAATTTCATCATGTTCGATAAAAGGAGATCTTTTTTTAGTGAGGAGACTAAATACTAAAGCTCCAAGAGCCCAGATGTCTCCTGAGGGTTCAATTAGCTTTTCAATAAATTTTTCTGGAGGTATTGAATAGCGACTAGATTTCCACACTTGGTTTGAATTTGTTTTTTTCAAAAAACCTAAATCTCCAAGTTTTATTTTATCCCCTTCAAAGCAAAGAACATTATTTGGTTTGACGTCAGTATGAACAAATCCTCTTGAATGAATAATTTCAAGAGCTGAAGCAAGAGTCAATAAAATTGTTTTAATAGTTTTTGCAGATAAAAGTCTTTCTGAATCGCGCAGTTGTGCAAGAGTTTGCTTGTCAGCAAACTCAAGAATTAAACCAGATGGAATGACTCCTGCAAGATTAACAATTTCCTCGCAAGGCGGTAATACTAGGCTGGCACCCGCTTCTTGAAGAAATTGGTCGTCCTTAGGAAACTGTTTTAAAGCAAAGACAGATCCTCCAACTTGAATTTTATTCACCGCCGCAGTCACTCCGCTTCCAAGCGGTCCTTCGTCGGTAAAATTTTCATCGCCGCGAAGTATTTTTTCGTTAAAAAAAGGAGCTTGTGTAGGAAGGTGTAATTCAAAAGCTTCGGGAAGATCTAAATTCCGTGTGAATTGGTTAAGTCCTCTATAGGCTAAGCTATAAGTTCGTAAACAGCCAAGAAATTTTTCAGCAAACTTAGAGACTCGAATTCCAAGAGCTTTAGCCTCAAGAGCATTTTTAGGAGCTTTTACCTTATCATAGAGCTCTTGATGAATAGAAGCATCTTTTGGTCCAAAATTTAAAAAAGGGAGTTCTAGGTCTAGTGCTTCAATTCGTCTTGTTTGCTCTTCCATTTCCGAATTTCGGGGGAGACTCAATCTAAGTTTTTCGACATAAAAGGCTGTAGCGATAGGCTCTTGAGTAAAATAAGTCTCATCGAACTCTCTACAATTCCTCATTGCAGCGTTTACAAGATTTTCTCTTTTCCCAAGTTCATCTAAGCGAAATGGAGAAGAGGAATTTATTTGTAGATGCATAAAATAAGCAGATAGGGAGTCGATACAATCTGTTCTATAAGGGCCGCGAGGCAATGAGAAAGAAAAATCTAATGACATGATGTTACATTTTTAATTGTTGTAGTTTAGTGAGAATTTAATCTAACGAAGACCTCTTCAAAGGCTTTTAGCTCTTGCTAAAGTTATGGCAACACCTTGAATGAACTCTTTTTTTTTCTAATGATCTAGAGGGTAAAATCAATCGATTAGCTAGAGTTAAAGATCTTTAGTAAGATAAAAAAAACATCTTACTGTTTTTTCTTTTAATTGCAAAACAGAAAATTATTTAATTTATTATTGTATAATTTTTATATTTTAATTTAACGTCTTTAAATTTTAATTTAATTGCCCGAATAGAAGCTTCAATTTTAAGATCAATTTTTTTGACAATTAGTCCAAATGGAAATACTGAGATTCTTGTCTCCGGTTAATTTAAGGGGTTATCCCTCAGAAGTTTTTTTTATAAGTGGGTCTAAATAAAAGAGACTCTCTTGAAAAATAGCTGCCAAGAAACATCATAGAGGCTTTAGTTGCATATGCTACAAGTTTTTTTCTCAGTCGATGCTCTTTTTACTTAGATGGCGAAAAGCAGTGTTGTTTGCGCTCTTCCAGTCAGCGAGATAAAGAGGTAATAAGATCTAATTAATTAGGACCTTGGCGTAAAAAAAGAGGATTTTATATTTTTATTTGTGATAATTTTAAGATGATCTCATCCATGGGAGGTCTCTGCTCTGGAGTGATCAACAGACAGCTTGTTGCAACTGAAATGAGTTTTTTGTCAGACTCACACGTAAGTTGTCTTAAACTTTTTGGTTTAAAAGGGTCATCTAAAGACTCCTTTTTTCCAGGTAAGAGTGCTTTCCTTAGTTCTCTTAGATATTCAAATCCCCCATTAGGATTCAAATGTTCAAAAGGGTGGGTATGGGTAGTTGTTTCGAAAAGTAAAATCCCAAAAGCCCATGTATCAATTTCGTTGGAAAGTAAAAAGTGTCCTCTTTCATCTGCAACTTCTGGCGCTGCGTATTCAGGCCTGATAGTTCTTTTATGATCCCAGCTAGATCTTTGGCTAATCCCAAAATCACAAAGAAGAGCTTTAAATGTTGGATGCCTTGAAATCAAGATATTATTTGGCTTTAAATCTTTGTAGTTGATTTCCTTCTCGTGAAGAAAAGCAAGAGCCGAAGCAATGTCTAAAGAAATTTTCATGAGCTCTTTTTTTGTAAGAGGGAGTCGAACCTCAAAACATTGAGATAAGCTCCCATCCCCCTCAAATTTAATGAAGAGCCTTTCTAGAGCGATTGCTTCAATTTTGGCAATATTTGGGTGATATCCAATCAGCATATAGATAAAAGCTTCGTTTTTTAAAGCCTCTTTAAACGCACCCTTGGGTTCTTTAGCTCTTTTAAGAGCAAATTTAGATTTGCCACATAAGACTCTACAAACTTTTCCATACCCTCCTTCCTTAATCTCCATTTCGCCAGGTAATAAAGGTCGATAGGACTCAAAGAAGAAAGGGGTTTTTCTCGGCACTGTAAGAAGGGTCTCTTTTGAAAGGGTTTCAAAAGAGCTTGGAGGGCGAGAGGCTATTTCATAGGGAGCTTTTAAAAATTCAAGGCGCTCTTCAAGATTTGCAATTTTTCTCTCTATTTTTAAAATTGAGGCAAGTACATCTGAATGTAAAAATAATTGATCAGGATTTGAATAGGGATCAGAGTTTGGTTTGAAAAAAAAATTCACAAAACTTTTGGAGCGGTGAGGAAGGCAAAGATCTAAAGGATCTAAAGCAGATTTACTGGATGGGTTTTGTTTTTCACTAGTTGCAAGATCGAGTCCAAGCAGAGGGTGTTTTTTTGCAAGTTGAGTCGATTTTTTTGTGATTTGGCGGAAAACATCCTGAATTCTTTCTAATTTTTCTGGAGCTTCTCTTAAATGAAAATGCTTTTGAAAAGAAACTGCCCTTAGCTGTTGGCAGAGTCCTTCAATATCTTCAATTACCTCTTTTTTTTCTTTTTGATCAAGAATATAAAAAGGCTGGGTTAGATGAGATAAAAAAGGAGCCGTCATAAAATTTAAAATAAATTAATTTTCAGATATTTTATTACAGGCTAATTTTATTTACAAAAATAAAGATTAATTTAATTTCATTTTCAAAAAATTAATTGTCTTTAATTTTCTCTTAACTTGTTTAGTTTAAGAACCCTAATGCAGCGCCTTTTTTTCCAAGGAAATTTCTAGTTTCCTCATTTTTAGATCATCTTAAACAAGAGCATAAAACACCCTTTGGAAGGAGCTATTTCCCTTTTTCAAAAATTAATTTAACAAGATCAACTACTTATCGATATTTCTATGAATCAACCTAGCGCCGCGCATTCCTGTGAAATAGTGAAAATACCACTGAAGAAGTACTGAGTAGCGGTTTCTAAATCCGACAAGATAAAACACATGAATAAACGCCCAGATCACCCATGCAAAAAAGCCAGAAAATCTAAGCCCTCTTACCTCTGCCACAGCTTTTCCTTTTCCAATTGTGGCAAGATTTCCCTTATCGAAATATTTAAAAGGTTTTCTTTCCTCTTTGGGGGTCTGTTTGTTAAGAATTTTACCAAGGTAGGCCCCTTGCTGTATGGCAGCTGTTGCAACAGCTGGAAGAGGTTTTTCCTTCTCCATGAAGCACGCTGCATCTCCAATGACAAAAATTTCAGGGTGATTCGGAATCGATAAATCTTTCTCTACAATCACTCTTCCTTGTCTATCTAAAGGGACATCGAGCTCTTTTAAAAGGGAAGAAGCTTGATTTCCTGCCGCCCAAATCACGTTTTTTGAAGGAATAAAAGAAGTTTCTGTTTTTACGCCATCTTCGGTAATATCGATCACTTTAGTATTTAAAAGAACCTCAACACCCATATTCTCTAAATCTTTTTTTGCTCTTTCTGATGAGCTAGGGGAATAAGGGGGAAGGACTCTTGGCGCAGCTTCGATTAAGTAAACTTTAGTTTGATGAGGATCAATTTTTCTAAAGTTTTTCAGTAAAGTGCTATGAGCAATCTCTGCAATCGCTCCCGCCATCTCAACGCCAGTTGGACCTGCCCCTATGATCACAAAAGACATGTACTTTGCGGCTTTTTCTCTGTTTTCCGTTCGTTCTGCTCTTTCAAAAGAAAGAAGGATTTTTTCTCTTATATTAAGAGCATCTGTAAGGGTTTTAAGACCAGGGGCATTTTTTTCCCACTCATTTTTTCCAAAGTAAGAGTGTTTAGCTCCTGTTGCAATTACAAGATAGTCATAGCTAAATGTTTCATCGTTAATCGCAACAGTTTTCTTTAATTTATCAATTTTAGAAACTTCACCCATTAAAACGGTTGTGTTTTTTCTATGTTTAAAGATCTCTCTTAATGGAAATGCAATATCTGCAGGTGATAACGCAGCGCTTGCTACTTGATAAAGAAGAGGTTGAAATAAGTGGTGATTTTTTTTATCAAGAAGAAGGATCTCACAATTTTTAGATTTAAGTTTTCTTGCAACATTGAGTCCTGCAAAACCGCCACCGATAATAATGATCTTTTTTTTCATAATTTTTTAAGAACTTTATAAGTTAGTTTTAAATTCCTTTCATACAAAAACTTTGATAATATTTCATTAGTTTTTTGTAAAAAAATAGGATTTATTCAAATAGGAGAAATTAAATGTCTATCCCAGTGAATTTACAGGAAAAAAAGCCAGTAGAGTCTTTAGCTGAGGCTCAAAAAGATGAGAAAAGAGTCAAAAGCGGTGGGTCTCGCAAAAGAAAGGCATGTCAAATGGAGGGATGTGATCGATACCTCTCTATTGTTAATTTAGCAATTTCTTGTAGATGTGAAAAAAGCTTTTGTGATCTGCATCGCGACGTGATTGCTCATGGATGTAAAGCAGTCGTTGAGAAGGTGCAAGCTGCAGCTAAGCCTCTTTATCAATTCGCTCATGCAAGAGATGGATTTAGTGGGTCTGAAGCGTTTTAGCAAAACTTGTTTTTTTAGCGCCAACTGCCATGTAGGTGGCGCCAAGAAAGCAAATGAGTGATCCAAGTACAAGAGTTGGCTGTGACCCTACAGCGCATGTAAGAGCCCCTCCAAGAAATGGGCCGATCAGACCCCTTATTCCAACCATTAAAACATTTGCAGCTGTATATTTTGAGGAGGACTCCTCTTCTTGCGCAAACAACGTTCCAGAAAGATGCCACACAAGATGACTTCCTGCTTGAAAAATCCCGTAGATAAAAAAAGCTAAATATAAAAAGAAAAAAGAGTGTTTGCTTAAAAGAATGAAAATTGGAAATAAAGAAAATCCAAAAATAATAAAAAAAGTCATCAGTAAAATGGAGCTTTTTTTAAGGGCTTTTTGCCAGAAATACGTAGAAATAAGCACTCCACACCCCATAAAGATATAACGCGCATAGGTAAGGTTTTGATGAGTGAGATCAAGTGTGTCGCTATAAAAGATAATTAGAGCTGGATTTATAATCATAAGTCCAAATCCGCCGATCATAAAACCCATTTGAAAATGAAAAAACTCTTTTGTTTTTTTAATAAGATGAAAGCTCTCTGCAATAGGGAGCAAAATCGCATCTTTAAAAGAGATTTTGTTAGCTTTTTGGTTTTTTTCACTCACTGGCATCGGAATCTTTCTTTGAAAAAAAATGCTTGTCATCGAGATAAAAGCAGCTAGTGCAAACATTGTTTTGAAATTTAAGCTACTTTGATCCAAAAGCCGCCCAATAAAAAGTCCAAGAAAAATGCTTTCAATAAAGCTTAAGATATAAATCGAGGAGAAAAAAGAGGGTCTCTCTTTTTTTTGGACATTTTGCTTTAAAATTTCAATAAATGCTGGAGTAGAGGCTCTATAAAAAAGCTGGTAACATGCCGCTGCAAAAATCAAATACCAAACACTTGATGTAAAGGGAAGAAAAAGAAAAGCGACTCGGCCAAGGACCCAAGCGCCGATGAGGTTTGGAAGTAAAGACCTTTCATTTTTTGTCACATAAGATCCCCAAAAAAAAGAAAAAAAGGAAATAACAGGGGAGAGGGTTGCAAAAAAAGAGAGAGCAAACATTGAGGCATTAAGCTCTTTTTTTAGAATAAAGCCAATTAATGTAAATAATGCTACAAAGGGCTCATTTGCAAAATGCATCCAAAAAAGGGCAACCTTTGTCTGATTAACTTTTGATACGCTTTTAGCTTGATCCATAGACTCTTTCCAGTTGAGTCTATATTAAAAGATTTCTCTTTTAGAGTTGAATAAATTCTTTATTTAATTTATTCAACTTTAATCGAATCCTTAACCTTTAAAGCTAAGCCAATTTTAATGTCTCACTTTTCTGTAATATAAAAAACATCAATGAGCTTTTAACTCCAAGGATTTTTAGAAACACCTTTAAGGGTATTATAAAAATCCTGCATGACCTGGGCGCTATTTGGATCTCCTGGCGTATCAATCCAAAAAAATGGCTGACCAAGAGGAGGTTTTCCATTTCCTGTATATCCATCTTGCTCTAGCTCATTGGATAACTGTTGATAGATTTGAGCTGCGGCTTGCCCTCTTGA
>Ga0172376_10007708_pt1 | contig 11419 bp, 7 predicted proteins | sample Lak35m_FD_121114 | JGI IMG/M metagenome (GOLD analysis project Ga0172376, IMG submission 121114) | Freshwater microbial communities from Kabuno Bay, South-Kivu, Congo - kab_092012_35m | ecosystem: Environmental > Aquatic > Freshwater > Lake | place: Democratic Republic of the Congo: South-Kivu...
AGAGATTGATCGTGCTAAATTGGGGGCCATTGTCTTTTCAAACCCACAGGCACTCCAGCAGTTAGAAGCGATCACTCACCCTGTCATCCGCAAAGCCATGCACGCCCTCGTGGAACAAGCTGAAGAGCGCGTCATTGTCATCGAAGCCATCAAGCTAGTTGAGGGTGAACTGGCACATGCAGTGGATGCCATTTGGGTCGTCAATGCCACGCCAGAAACGCAATTGGCACGACTCATCCAAACCCGCAACATGGCAGAATCGGTAGCTCGCCAACGCATAGCGGCACAAAACCCCCAGCGCGAAAAAGTCGCACGCGCTCACGTAGTCATTCAGAATGATGGCAACGTAGACGAAACCTGGCAGCAGGTTCAGCAACATTGGGAAGGGGTGTCGCAAGCGTTAGCGCGGTTGGGACAAGCAAACCCTGCGGACGGCAATCCCGCGTCCCAACCTGCCGAGAGCACGGGGGCGCACGGCAATTCTGAAAACCAACAACCAACCCAATAGCGAGGGCATATCCTAGCCAATATGAACGCTTTGATTGTGAGAGTCTTAAAACATGCCTAAAATCAACATTAGCTTAGCACAAATGCCCATTGTCGTGGGCGACCTTGCTCAAAACACAACCACCGTGCACACCATGCTCCGTGAGGCAGTGCAACGCCGAAGCCATCTTGTGCTGCTCCCAGAATTATGGCGCACGGGCTATGACTGGGAAAACTATCAGCATACCGCCGAACAGTTGAACAGTGGCATCTTCACGGAGATGTCGCAACTGGCACAGCAACATCAGGTCAGCATCATCGGTTCTTATTTTGAAAAACACGGTCACGGTACCGCCAATAGCGCGGTCTATTTTGCCAACGACGGGCGCGTGATGGGCGTTTATCGCAAGATGCACCTCATCCCTGCCATGCAGGAAGACCGTTATCTACAACCCGGCAACACCCCCCTCACGCTGGATTTACCCTGGGGACCAACTTCAGTAGCCATTTGCTATGACATTCGCTTTCCAGAGTTGTTCCGTCGCTATGTCAACAGCGGTGCGGTCATGGTGTTGGTGGTGGCGCAGTGGCCCCTCGAACGCATCGAACACTGGCGATTGTTACTTCAAGCACGCGCTATCGAGAATCAAGTGTATGTTATCGCGGTCAATGGGGCAGGGCAATCGGGTCAGGTCATGTTAGGCGGGCACAGCATGATCGTAGACCCGTGGGGGCAGATCATCATCGAAGCCGGAACCGAGCCAAATTTGGTGACAGCGGAAATTGAACTCAACCGCGTTAGTGACATTCGCACACAATTCCCAGTGCTAAAGCATCGCAGAACGGATGTCTTTCCTAATCAGTTGTAAGTTTTACCTAAAAAATAATCTTGCAAGCCTTCTATTTTTGGAAGGCTTGTTTAGATATCACAACAGAATCGCCTAAATTTTGTCTACTTTCACACGCAAAAAAAGTGAACAAAACCCCCAAAATAAGCCATGGTAAATGATTTATAACTTGTATACAAAAGAGGAGTGGTGACAGATGTCCCAGTATGTCATTCCATCAGAAGCTAAACAATCCCCTGCCGCGTTGTTGGCATGGTGTGTAGAAAACGGCATCCAAGAAATTGATGCGCGTTTCATTGATATTCGCGGCATGGTTGAACACTTCAGTATGCCCCTTGCTATGGTTGATGAGGGCATGTTTGAAGACGGGTTAGGGTTCGATGGTTCGTCAGTGCGTGGTTTCCAAAGCATTGATGTATCCGACATGATCTTGATTCCTGACGTTTCCAGCGCGTATGTTGATCCCTTCTTTGAAGCCCCCACTGTGGCGTTCTTCTGCTTCGTCTATGATCCCATCACCCGCCAACCCTACAGTCGTGACCCTCGCTCTACTCCATATCGCGCGGCAGCATACTTAAAGTCCACCGGCATTGCCGACACTTCCTACTTCGGTCCAGAAGCGGAGTTCTTCATCTTCACCGATGTTCGCTACAAGACCACCCCAAATTCTAGCTACTATGAAGTAGATTCTCACGAAGCACCTTGGAACACCGACAAGGCAGGTAAGACCGGCTTCATGAATCGTATGAAGGAAGGTTACTATCCACTTCCTCCTAACGATCAAACCCAAGACCTCCGCGCTCAAATGGTACGCACCTTGATGGGTATCGGAATGAAGGTTGAAGTTCATCACCATGAAGTGGCAGCAGCTGGACAAGCGGAAATTGACTTGCGCTTCTCCGAGATCACCCAAATGGCAGACATGATGACCAACTACAAATACATCGTGAAGAACGTTGCGCATCAAGCGGGCATGTTCGCCACGTTCATGCCCAAGCCCATTTTCCAAGACAACGGTTCTGGGATGCACTGCCACCAATCGCTGTGGAAAGACGGGCAACCGTTGTTCGCTGGCGATGGATACGCTGGCTTAAGCCAAATGGCGTTGCACTACATCGGCGGTATCTTGAAGCACGCTCCTTCCATTTTGGCATTTGCTGCTCCCACCACCAACTCCTACCGTCGCTTGGTGCCCGGTTACGAAGCACCCGTCAACTTGGTTTACTCCAACCGTAACCGTTCAGCTGCCATCCGTATCCCCATGTATAGCCAAAGCCCGAAGGCAAAGCGCATTGAGTTCCGCGCTCCCGATCCCCTTGCTAACCCCTACCTCGCCTTCCCCGCTATGTTGATGGCAGGTTTGGACGGCATCAAGAACCAAATTGATCCCGGCGATCCCATTGATGTAGACTTGTTTGAATCCCACATCAAGACCCCAACCGTACCCGGCAGTTTGCACGGTTCATTGGATGCGCTCGAAAGCGATCACGCTTACCTGCTTGAAGGGGGTGTCTTCACGCCCGACATGCTGGAGATCTACATCAAGCTCAAGCGCGAAGAAGCCGACTCTGTAGGAATGCGTCCGCATCCTTACGAATTTAACTTGTACATCGACCTATAACCCACGTCGCTTGTCTCGTTTTGTCCTCACAACGCCCGTTCTTGGTAGCGGGCGTTGTGCATTTCTCAAGCTACTCATCCCTCTCTCATCAACTCGCAATAGTGCCTAAGTCATTCTTGCGCGACAATCGCAGCTAGAATTAACGATAAGTTAGATTCCAGTTTAACGGTTGAAAGCAAATATGATTAGCGTTCATAAACTTGAAGTATTCGCCGCGGTGTTTCGCTTAGGGAGTTTTAGCGCAGCTGCCCAGCAACTCTATTTGAGTCAACCTGCCGTTAGCCAACACATCCAAGACATCGAAACCCAACTAGGCACGCCCTTGTTCAATCGCGTGGGGGCGCGTGGGGTAGTTCCCACCGAAGCTGGCACCATCCTGTATGACTACACCGTGCGGATGCTACAACTCATGGCAGAGGTGGAAAACCGCCTGACCAACGTCCGCAAACTGAACGAAGGGGAAATGCACATTGGGGCAACTGCTGGGGTGAGCGTTTACCTCTTCCCCCAGTGGTTACAAACTTTCCAAGCCCAATACCCTAACTTGCGGATTCAACTGCACACGTCCATCACCCCCAATGTGGTGGAAGCAGTCATTCGCCAAGACTATCCGTATGGCATCATTGAGGGTGAGATTGACACCCAGTCACAAGGCGACTTGCAATCGTGCATGATGCAGAGCATCCCGATGGAATTGGTGGTGGGGCGCAATCATACATGGTGGGACGTTCCTTCCATTGAGTTATCACAATTACACGGGATGCCCTTCATCACACGCCAAACCGGGAGCTTAACCCGTCGTTGGATGGATAACATCTTCCAGCAACACAACTTACAACCTCGCATCATCGCCACCTTTGATAACCCCGAATCCATTAAAAACGCGGTCATGGCAAACATGGGGCTTTCGCTGTTGCCTGCTTACTCCATTCAGCATGAGCTAGAAAATGGTTTTATACGGGTGATCCCCATTTTGGATTCCCCACTAGAGCGCGAGTTGAAACTGGTCTGGAGTTCACAGGTGGTCTTTTCTCCCATTGCGTTTGCGTTCCTCAATCACTTGGTGGCGCACTTTGCCGAGTTGGTGAACTGTCGAGCAAGGCAACAAGGGCATCTCTTTCGCGGAGATCATGGCAAACTGAGCGCATAAGCATGGTTCAAAATGCAAGCCTTGATCCTTGCAGGGCGAGTAAGCGTGTCGCTTGCACGGCAAGCGTTAATTGGGCGGTGGAGACCGCCGCCTGCTCCCCTTCGATCCATGCGCACATGTGCTATACTGGTGGGGTTACGTTAGCCAGTATAGGATCATTCAGCATGACACCTGTTATCAACATACACGACATTGCCCAGCACGTGGGGCAAACGGTCACGCTTCGCGGTTGGGTTTACAACAAGACCGGCAAGGGTAAATTACACTTTGTGCAACTGCGTGACGGTAGCGGAATTGTGCAATGTGTCGCCTTTCAAAAAGACATGAGCGAAGCTGACTTTGAGGCGGTGAAGTCGCTCACGCAGGAATCCTCGTTGACCATCATCGGCACAGTACGCGCGGAAGAACGCGCCCCGGGCATCCCCGGCGGGTATGAAGTGGGCATCAACCAAGTGGTGGTGCATCAAGTTTCGGGTGAATATCCCATCTCCCCTAAAGAGCATGGGGTGGATTTCCTGATGGACAACCGCCACCTATGGTTGCGTAGTCGTCGCCAATGGGCAATCTTGCGCATTCGCGCCACGATCATTCATGCCTTGCGGACGTGGTTGGACGAACACGGTTTCTTGCTGGTGGATACGCCCATCATCACCCCCGCTGCTGGCGAAGAAACCACCGAGCTATTTGAGATTGACTACTTCGGCGAAAAGGCATATCTGGCACAGACGGGGCAACTTTACAACGAAGCCAACATGATGGCGTTTGGCAAGGTTTACTGTTTTGGTCCCGTGTTCCGTGCGGAAAAATCCAAGACGCGCCGTCACCTGATTGAGTTTTGGATGTTAGAACCCGAAGCGGCTTTCATGACCCTAGAAGAACTAATGGACATGGAGGAGCAACTCATCACCTATGTGGTGCAACAGGTGCTGGCAAAACATCAACCGGAGCTAGAAGTGCTGGAGCGCGACTTGAGCAAGTTGCACGCCATTCAAGCCCCGTTCGTGCGCGTGTCGTATGATGAGGCAGTTCGCATCTTGCAGGAGCATGAGGCAACGCTCCCCGAAGGCGAGGAAAAAGAGCAACTCAAGGTGACGTGGGGGGATGACTTCGGTAGCCCACACGAGACCTACCTTGCCGAGAAGTTTGAGCGTCCCGTTTTCGTCTATCACTATCCTTCCGCCATCAAAGCCTTCTATATGCAACCAGTTGAGGGACGCGCTGAAGTCTGCCGTAGCGTAGACTTGCTTGCCCCCGAAGGCTATGGGGAGGTGATTGGAGGGAGCGAGCGCATCTTTGACCTTGACCTCATCAACGCGCGCATTCAAGAAATCGGCATCGCGCCCGAAGCCTACGAATGGTATTTGCAACTCCGTCAGTATGGCTCTGTTCCGCATGCCGGCTTTGGGTTGGGGCTAGAGCGCACGGTGGCTTGGATTTGTGGATTGAAGCACATCCGCGAAACCATTCCGTATGCGCGAATGCTCAACCGTAAGTACCCCTAGTGAACCGATTGGGGCGGGCGGTGAACCGTCGTCATGGTATCAGGCAGGTGCTAGCATGGTGGGTGTTGGTGGGTGGGTTAGCAGGGTGTATGCTGGCATCCACCCCAACCACCCCCACGGTTGCCCTGCCCACGCTTGCCCCCACGCCCCTGCCCGAATCATACCAATTGAGCGGGGCGGAGGATGTGGCGCGTCGCTTTTTGGATGCGTGGGACGCTTTCGACTATGCCACCATGCACAGTTTGATCTCGTTCACCGCCCGCGACACCACGCCTCTAGCGGACTTCATCGCCTTGTATGAGGATGTGCAAGCCGAACTCACCCTAGAAGGACTCACCTTCACCCCCGTGACCTTGATGCGCGAACAACCTAGCGTGGTGGCAATGGTCTACCATGCCACGTTTGATACTGTTATTTTAGACAACATCGAAGACACCGACCGCACGATGCGTCTGGTGGTTGATCCCATTGATTTGAACTGGCGCGTGGCGTGGTCAGTCGCCGACATCTTCCAAGAATTGGGGGCGGGCAAAGCGTTGCAACTTGACTACACGGTTCCACGCCGCGCTAACATCTACGACCGCAACGGCGAATTGTTGGCGGACATGAACGGGCGCATGGTGGTGCTGAACTTGGTCAAGGGGCGCATCCCCCTCTATGCCGACTGTCTTGCCACGCTCGCCCTCGCCCTTGACCAACCCACCGAGCGAGTGCTTGCCACCCTCGACCGCTTCGGCGCGGACTGGTTGGCAGAAGTGGGCTTACTGGAACCCCCTGCCTATCTACAATATGAACCAGCTTTGGTGACGTATTGCGGGGCAACCTTCGACAGTCGCGCTGTGCGTCAATACACCAACGGTGCGCTCATGCCGAACATACTGGGCACCGTGGGCTATCCCTCTCAAGCCGAATTGGACGGCTTGCGTCGCTTGGGTTTTCCTGCCGATGCCATCATTGGGCGAACGGGCATCGAAGCGAGTTGGGATTCCACCTTGCGTGGGGTGCCCGGCGGGCGGTTGAGCATTGTGCAAGGGGAAAACATTGTGCGCGTGGTGGCAGAACATCCCCCCATCCCCTCGCATAGCGTGTGGCTCACCATTGATACAGGCTTACAAGCGGAAGCACAACGCCTCATCACGGAGGTCTACGCCGCCAACGCCAACACATGGGCACCCCAAAGCAAAGGAGCGGCGGCGGTGGTCATGGAGGTGAAAACGGGGGCGATCTTGGCAATGGTAAGCCACCCCACTTACGACGCCACCGCTTTCTTACCCTTCCCACCGATGGGCAGACGCGCCGCCAACGCCCTTGTCGAGGCGACCCAACGTGACCCACGCACCCCCCAATTGAACCGTCCCCTTCAAGGAACCTACACCGCCGGAAGCGTGATGAAGCTCTCCAGTTCATTGGCAGTGGTGGACAGCGGGGTCTTTTCAGCTGACCAACCCTACGTGTGCGTGGGGTCGTGGTATCGGGAGGATGACTTCGTTCGCGTAGACTGGAAGCCTGATGGTCACGGCTTGGTGAATGTGCAAACGGCACTTGCCCAAAGTTGTAACCCGTTCTTCTATGAGGTAGGCTATCAGATGGACTTGCGCGACCCGTTCTTGCTCCCCAACTACTTCAAGCGTTTGGGCTTGGGGCGGTTGAGTGGCATCACGGACTTGCCGGAGGAAGCTGGGCTAATCGCTGATGCCACCTATGTGCGTAACAACTACGGGCAAAGCTGGAGTTTTTCGCGCTCGGTCAACATGGCAATTGGGCAGGACATTGCCATCACCCCGTTTCAGATTGGGCGCGTGACAGCATTGATCGCCAATGGAGGCGAGGTGTACCAACCGCAATTGGTGTTAAAAACCAGTTTGATCGGTGAAGCCCCTACTTACGAGATGACCCCGATCCTGCTGGAGCACTTGGACATTGCTAATGAGGCGTTTGAGGTGGTACGACGAGGCATGTGTGACTCTACCACCCAACGTTACGGTACAGCAGAAGCCCAGTATCGCCACCATCGCCTGCAAAGCATTGGGGTGTGTGGCAAAACGGGCACTGCCCAAGCCCCCGGTGAAGATGCCTTACCGCATGCCTGGTTCACGGCGTATGCGCCAGCGGTTGATCCTGAAGTGGCGGTGGTGGTCATGGTGGAGAATGCGGGGGAGGGGTCGGCAGTTGCCGCCCCCATCACACGCGACATTTTAGACTATTGGTATTTTGGGCGGTTTGAGTAGTGGCTACGCAGGGGTGGTTTCAATGATATTGGGACCGGAGATGATGCGGTGCACCGGGCACTTGTCCGCGATTTGTAGCAGGCGCGCGCGTTGCTCCTCATCTAAGTTGCCATGTAGGGTGATCTTGGCACGCATGACGTGGACATGTTTTTCTTCCCCATGATAGTCGGGGACATCGTGCGCGTCGAGCTTTTCATACTCCAGGTCAATTTCCACCTTGTGCAAGTCCCAACCCTTGCGGTCAGCGTACATGTGCAAGGTCATCACCTTACAACTGCCCAACGCGCTCAACAAGAGTTCTTCAGGGTTGGGTGCTTGGTCGGTTCCCCCAGCTTCAACCGTGGTATCCGCCAGGATAACATGCTTGGATTGGGTATGGTTGATGGTGCGGTATTGAAAATCGGTTGACACGCTTACTTTTTCCATTGGTGAATGATCCTTTCTGAGGTGTGTTTCTCACATCATGTTGAAACGTCCAAACAATTGCAACTTTACAGACAATACCTTGATGCGCGCGGTTTGTCACCCCATAGTTCGCCTTGTGGGCGTGCTGATGGCATTGATCGGAGGGTTGCAAGCCCTCCCCGCCTATGGGCAGGCGGTCTCCTCCGTTGTACCCAGCGATAAATTGGGCATCACGTTCGTGGCATATCTCAACGACCTTGACCAAAACGCCCCTACACGCTACCGACGCGCCTTAGAGTTGGGGGCAGGTTGGACGCGCTACCCCATCTATTGGAACGTCGTCGAACGCACGTCCGGTCAATATGACTGGTCGGGCTATGATCGCCTGCTCACCGCTGACCACCGCGCCGGTTTACAAACAAATGCGATTTTGTTGGCAACGCCCTCGTTTTATCAAGCAGGGGGGAGCGTGGTCGGGCTATATGAACCCATTTTCAGCAACGGGAGCGACACGCCCACCCCCAACAGCGGACTCAATCCCAACAACGTCTGGGCGCAGTGGGTCTTTGCCACCGTCAACCGCTACAAGCCCAATGGCATGCTGGCGCAAACTGTGCCAGGCGTGGGAGTTCGGGTGTGGGAGGTGTGGAACGAGCCAGACCTCGACTTGTTTTGGTCGGGCACACAGGCGGATTATGCCCGTTTGCTCAAGGTGGCGTATCTGGTTATCAAACAGGTTGATCCTTCGGCAACTGTGATGTTTGGGGGACTGGCGTATGGCAACCCCGACACCGAAGATTGGTTAGATGCGGTGCTACAGATTTACGCCACTGACCCCGCCGCCCCGCTCAATCAGTGGTACATGGATGCCATTGGGATTCATAGCTATATCGAAGCGCGACGCACCGCCCTCATCATTGCTCGCATGCGCCAGACGCTGGAACGGTACGCGCTCAGCAAACCGATCTGGCTCAATGAGACTGGCATTTCGGTTTGGGATGATTACCCCGGTCCCACCTTTGCCGCCGATAACCCCCTTGAGCGACGTTGGCGCGGGACGCAACAGCAACAAGCGAACTTCGTGTTGCAAAGTTCTGCGTATGCGTTCGCAGCAGGGGCAGAAAAAGTGTTCTTCCATCAACTGTATGATGATTGTGGCAACGATAGCCGTTATGATGCCTTCGGGTTGTATCGCAACCCGCGTGGCGCAGATTGCTTTGGCGACCATCCCCAAGCTGACACTCCTCGCCCATCCGCTGGGGCATTCCGTTTATTGGCGCGGTTCTTTGGGAATGGCAACTTCACCGATGGGCAGATCATCCGCCGTCCCGACGGAAGCGTGTTCATTCAGTTCATGCGCCCCAACAGTAGCGAGCGCATCACCGTATTGTGGAATGAACTGGCAAGCGACAACACCATCACATGGTCAGCAGAAAGCCTCAACGCCACCCTGTACAGCTACACAGGGGAGCAATTCACCCTCACCCCCACCGAAGGCGCATACCGCGTCACCTTGCCCCCTGCTGTGCTGAACGATGATCCCGTGCGTGCGCCCGGTCAAACAACCCTCATCGGTGGGACAACGTACATCATGGTGGAAAACGTGATCGCCACCCAACAACTGGTGGATGTGGGCACAGGGAGTGCGCTCGCCACAGGGGTGACGCCGCGTGCCCCGTTGCCCGCTCAAATTGGCTCCATCCTAGAACCCAACCTCAGCACCGCCAGTTTGCAACCGGTTCAAGACATTGCCCCGCCCATCGTCGGCATGGAGGCGTTGCCCCCCACCAGTCCGACTATCTTCCGTGTAGCGTGGAGTGGGGCGGACAATGGGGGGATTGCGCGTTACTTGGTGTGGGTGCAACTCAACGGAGGGGAATGGACACCCTGGCTAGAGACCGCCCAGACCTCCGCCGAATACAGCGGGACAGTGGGAAACACGGTGGCGTTTGCGGTGTGGGCGGTGGACAACGCTGGGAACTGGTCGCTCAATACCACGCTCCAGCCCCAAGCGTTCACCCAGCTCACCCAGCAACCCTAGTAAGTTAAGCGCGAGGTGTGCCCAAGTGCGTCTGCTCCCACCTGCCAATAGCGTGTCATGTCCACCGGTTCCAGCGTCCACTCCACCTGATGGTGTGCCCCGCCCTGTGTGACAGTATGCGCCTCTCCGACGATCCAATAATCTCCCTCTAGTTGCGTGTGCGCTTCGATGAGGGTGATACGGTCAAACAGGGTGAGGGCACGCGCCAACACCGCATCGCTATGGGTGAGCGTGTGCGCGCTGAGTCGTATGCCATTGCGTTGTTGTAGCTCATAACGGGCGCGTTGTTGAGCGGTTTCAAGATTGCCCAGCAAACGCAGGGCGATCACGGCTTCGCGTTGCCCATAGCGCACCTGCCCGACCCGATCCACCGCTTCCAACACAATCGGATCATGCGTGCGCATGGGTGTTCCGCGTAGCACCATCCCCGCTTGCACCCACAGCACGCGCGTGGTGGTGTTGGTGAAGGTCAGTTGAACCGATGATGCTTGCAACGCGCCTAGCTCTAAACGCACCCATGCCGTCCAGTCCGCCCCCCCATCGTCGGAAGTGCGCACGGTATAATCCACTTGTGCCTGTGGGGTATCGAGGCTTAAGGCGGAAAGCGTGAACCCGTTAACCTCGTCATGGAAGGTGGCGGTCAGAATGGTGCTCGCTTGGGGCATCAAACGGACGGGAAAGCCCAATTGCCAGAGCGTGCTATGTGCTTCGCCCAGGGTGCGCTGTTGCACCACCAAGCGCACGCTGGTCACGTGGTCATGGGCATACTGCACCGTCAGCGCGTCCATCTGGTTGTCTAGCACGGCGTTTACAGTGGGGTGCTTATATACGTGATGGCGGTTGTGTAGCACCACGTCCCCCTCACGATTGACGAACACGCGCCCCCGTTCCCCCTCTGCGACATCGTGCAAAATCTCACGCGCGGTGGGGCGGTCTTCCCAACTGGCAACCTCCCAAACCGATATCCCCCTTTCCAGCGTGGCAGGCGTTAACGAAGCGCGTTCAATGAGTACCGTATTTTGCCCCAGCGCGTTTGCCCCGTTGAGGTTCAACCACCACGCAGGGAACAACCGCTGGGGGCGCAACCAAACCTGTCGCAACAAGTGGCGCACCACGTCCTCCGCGCGACAATTCGTCA
>Ga0172376_10007709_pt1 | contig 11419 bp, 5 predicted proteins | sample Lak35m_FD_121114 | JGI IMG/M metagenome (GOLD analysis project Ga0172376, IMG submission 121114) | Freshwater microbial communities from Kabuno Bay, South-Kivu, Congo - kab_092012_35m | ecosystem: Environmental > Aquatic > Freshwater > Lake | place: Democratic Republic of the Congo: South-Kivu...
AAACCGCTCCCGCCGCAACGCCGCCCGCTCCTCCTCCGAAAACGTCAACCGAGCCATCCTTGACTCCTTGATCTGTCCCGCCAGATTCCCGAATCAAACCACGAATCAGACTCTCCCACAAAAATCCCCACCTCGCCAACACCTCATTCCTCACCACGCGAAGAATAATATCGACCGGATAGATGTTTCTTCGCGTGAGTCCAGCAGACCACATCAGATCTTTCGTCCCGACTTACGTGCTCTTTCATGCCGGCCGTTCAGCGGTTGATCATGCGCAGGGCGGCTTCCGGGTAGCGTGCTCCCTGGACTTCCAGGCGGGAGGTGAGGGCGTCGAGCTCAGCCAGATCGTCTTTCGTCAGCTCGATGGCAGCGGACGCCGCGTTTTCCTGCAGGCGATGCCGTTTTGTCGTTCCGGGAATCGGCACGATCCAGGGCTTCTGCGCCAGCAGCCAGGCGAGGGCGATCTGAGCCGGAGTGGCATTCCGGCGCTGAGCCAGGCGGTTGAGCAGGTCCACCAGAGCACGATTCGCTTTGCGGGCCTCGGGTGTGAAGCGGGGAACGATGTTGCGGAAGTCGGTGCTGTCAAAGGTGGTGTTCTCGTCAATTCGGCCGGTGAGATATCCCTTGCCCAGCGGACTGAAGGGGACGAAGCCGATTCCGAGTTCTTCGAGCACCGGGAAGATTTCCGCTTCGGGTTCTCTCCACCACAGCGAGTACTCACTCTGCAGGGCCGTCACGGGCTGAACTGCATGCGCGCGGCGAATGACCGCAACGCCAGCTTCCGACAGACCGAAGTGTCTGACTTTGCCCTCCTGAATCAGCTCCCTGACCGTTCCCGCCACGTCTTCGATCGGCACCTGCGGGTCCACCCGGTGCTGATAGAAGAGGTCGATGGTGTCGATGTTGAGCCGCCTGAGCGAAGCCTCCGCGACTTCCCGGATGTGTTCCGGGCGGCTGTTCAAGCCCGCCTGTTTTCCATTGGTATCAATCTGAAAGCCGAACTTGGTGGCAATCACCATCTGATCGCGAATCGGCGAGAGCGCCTTGCCGACCAGCACCTCGTTGGTGAAGGCTCCATAGACTTCGGCGGTGTCGAAGAAGGTCACTCCCAGATCGACGGCGGACCGGAGCACGGAGATCATCTCCGCTTCATCTCCGGCCGGGCCGTAGCCGAAGCTCATGCCCATGCAGCCCAGGCCGATGGCTGAGACTTCCAGACCGCTGTTTCCGAGTTTGCGTTTCTGCACGGTTCGCCTTTGTTGAGTTTTGAGCCGGATGAATTTCTTCGTCCCGGCGAGTGATACCCAGCACACGGTTTCCAGGGAGACGTTTGAGTGGCGAGATGCCTTCGTTTAACCCGCAGCCGAAGGCGCAGGCGTCGAATCGCTGTCCCACTCAGAAAACGCCTGCGCCTCCGGCTGCGGGTTCAACAATCAGCTGCGGGTTAAACAATCAAACGCGTCACTGATGACCGTGAGGCGTATGCTCCGCGAGCGGTCGGAGCGGCGTCACGAACTGCTGAACTCCGCGTCGATCCAGCGAATCAGATTCCGGCCAGTTGGTCGGTGGCATTCCCGAACTGCGGCAGAGTGATTCCCATGCGGTCCATAATGGTCAGATACAGGCCGGACATGGATCGTTCGGACGCGGATTCAAAATCCAGGCAGCGACCGGTTTTCCACTTCCCGGCCAGGCTTCCCGAAATCAGCAGCGGCACTTTCGGCGCGTTGTGAGCCGTCCATTGCTCGTTGGCCAGCATGATGCAGCAGTGATCCAGTACCGTGCCGTCACCTTCCTGCATGGAGTCGAGCTTCCTGACGAGATACGCATACTGCTCGACCCAGAACCGCGTGATCGACGCGAATTCGGGATTGCTCCAGCTGTGTGAAAAGCTGTGGTGGTCGTCCCGCAGCCCGAGAAACGGATAGACCTGACCGGACAGGTTGTTCGTCAGCAGCAGCGTCGCGATGCGCGTGCGATCCGTCTGAAACGCCAGTGCAATGATGTCGCACATCAACCGCGAGTGGGCATCAAGCTGCGCAGGCACGCCGTCCGCCGGTCGCAATTGTTTCAGATCCAGTCCCGCGCTGGACTGATCGCGCCGGGCCGTCTGCATCTTCCGCATGCGCTGTTCGACTTCCCGGACACTTGTGGTGTATTCGTCGATCTTCGAGCGGTCTGACTTCGAGACTTTGCGGGAAACGCCATTCAACTGTTCGAGCACGTGATCGAGGACGCTGATCTGCGTGTGACTGCCGCGACTCTCGAACAGACTGTCGAACGCCAGTGACGGATAGAGTTCGGTGGGAACCGGTGAAACCGGAGAACTCCACGACACATGAGACGAGTACATCATCGAGTACCCGGATTCGTGAAATCCGCTGACCGGCCGTTCGCAGGCCAGCACAAGGCTCGGCAGCGCCGTCCGGTCACCCAGACGCTGCGCGAAGATCTGATCCATGCTGGTGGCCGCGCGGATTGTGCGACCTCCCTGCGGCTGCACCCCCGTCAGAATTCCGGCCGCTCCGCGAGCGTGGCCGCCGACAACGCTCGACGGATGCTGCAGGCCGTTGATGAAAGTCAGCTTCGACTTGACCGGTTCCAGCGATGCGAACGCCGGTCCGAGCTCCAGCGCGGATCCATCACCCTTCGCCCACCACTCCGGCGGATGAATGCCGTCACCGAAAAAGAGAAACGCGAAGCGTCGCGGTGGCGTATCGTCCTTCGCGTTTGATTCTTCGGTCGCCGCCAGCAGCCGCGCGGACTCCAGCCACGGCAGCGCCAGGCTGGCTCCCAGTCCCCGCAGAACGACGCGCCGCGAAACCCGGTGATTCGGATGCATGCTGAGATTTCCTGATGAGTGCTTCAGTGTCTGCCGCCGGTCTGATCCGAAGTTCGGAAGAGTCGGCGGGAGAGTTGATCTTGATGAAGAGATACCGAGCGCGGGGATTCACGAGACACTTCATGCAGGCACGCAGCGCCAGCAAGTGTGTTCAAGACCTGCGGGTGCAGTGGCTGGCGCTTCGAGCTTGTCAGCGTCTCATTCATGGTGGCGAAAGGTAGAGCCTGATTGATGAGTGAATGCCGCAGAGTTGTCCTGCGGGTTCTGCATGTGCTGTCTAAGGTTGTTGTCCCCGCTGGTTCCGGAACTGCGGGCTGATGACCACCGTTTCAAACAGAGCGGAGAACCGGTTGTCGTTCTGTTGAAGGGCCGTTTCCATCTCCTGCAGCAATGGTTGATCGGACAGAAGGACCGACCGCCCCAGTGCGTAACCCAGAAACTTCCGGCACAAAGTCCGAATGAAATCCCGGCGACGCTGGCTTTCAACATAATCAATCAGCCCGGAAATTCCGCGAGCAGATTTGCCGTTGGGAAAATCCGCGACGTCATCCACCGGGTGTCCGGCCAGATCTTTCGTCCGGGCCCGTCCGATCGCGTCGAAGCCTTCGAGGGCCAGACCGAACCCGTCGAAGTGAACGTGGCACATCGCGCAGCGTGGATTGGCGACGTGTTCGGCCAGCAGTTCCCTCAACGGCTTCATCGCGGCCTTTTCGCTGGCCGGCAGTTCCGGAACATCGGCGGGAGGCGGCGGAAAATGCTGGCCCAGCAGATGATGCACGGTCCAGAAGCCGCGTTTCACGGGACTGGTTCGCTCGCCCGCCGAGTTCACCGTCAGAACAACGCCCATTCCAAACAGGCCGCCGCGACCGGCGTCTCTTAAACCGTCGATGCGGTGCCATACGGATTCGGGAGCCGTTTCGTGATCCCGTCGGCGGGATGACGTCCAGCGGGCGACGGCTTCGCGATAGCTCGATTCCACCGTCCCGCCGTAATGCTTCGCGAGCACTCCGTTGACGAACGTCGTGTCTGAACTCAGCAGCTCCGTGACCGGCTTGTCTCCCTGAATGAGGAACGTCGCCAGCCGCGCCGGTTCCTCAAACATCGCCTGCCGCAGATCATCCGAGTAACCGGGGAACGTGCCCGGGTTGATCGGGTCTCTGGCGAGGTAATCGCGATACCGCAGCCACTGCCCGAAGAACTCGCGGGCAAAGGCGGAGACGCGCGGATCTTTCAGCATGCGCCTCGCCTGCGCGCGCAGCTGCGCTTCGTCCTGCAGAGCGTTGCTCTGCGCGGCGGCGAGCAGTTCGTCATCCGGCAGCGACGACCAGAGGAAGTAGCTCAGGCGCGCGGCCAGAGCGTGGCTCGACAGCGGTTGAATCTCCGGTTGAGTGGCCGCTTCCGCATACCGGTAAGAGAAGTCCGGTGACATCAGGATCCCCGTCAGCACGCCGCGCAGAGACTCTTCAATGCTCTGCCCCTGACTGCGCAACTTGCGATACAGCGCCTGCAGCGATTCGCGGTCCTGTGAGGTTAGTTCGCGATGAAACGCGCGGCGTGCGAGCTGTTCGAGATCGCGCAGGCCGAACTGTTCCGCGCCGAGCAGCAGTTCGTTCTGCGTCTTCAGTCCCGCGCGAATCTGTTCGAAGAATCCGTGGATCATGTCGAAGCGGTCGCCGGGCGATTGCGGTGTCAGCGAATCTTCAACGAGCTTCACGCCCAGCTTGTCGAGGTACTCCCTTTCAAACCGGGTCAGCAGTTCGTCTTCCACGAGCTTCGGATCTTCTGATCGCAGGAAGTCAAATCGCTTGTCGTGCAGCACATGCCGTTCGGCCCGCTCGAACCAGACGAAGCCGCGCAGCAGCGTTTCAGTACCGTTCGTCACAAAACCGAGTTCGCGCCAGAGCCGGTCGAGTTCCGCGTTCTGCTGTTCGTTGAGCACTTTCTGCACGAGCGGCTGATCGTCGCGGAAGAAACCTTCGACGAGATGAAATCCAGCGGCCAGTCCCCGCTCGCGATCGACATAAAAGAACCGGTTCGGAAACGTGTCGCAGAACAGCCGGGCCGATGCCGTCATGCTTCGGGCGACTTCGCTGTCGCGATTGATCAGCAGTGCGGCGCTGCCTTCAAGCGGATCGTCGGGAACGCGGCCGGTCGCGGACTGCACCGTGACCGCGCCTTCGCGTCCGTGTTCGGGATCGAGTTCGCATTCGATGAGCAGGTGCCTGTCATCCGCAGCGGAAAGCAGACCGGCCGGGAATCGCAGTTCGATCAGCGCGGGAGCTTCCACCGCGAAAGAGTCGGCGTCGATCTGATGTCCGAGCGGATGTCTGCCGAATGCCAGTCTGTCCGCAAGCTGCGGCGCGTGCTCCTTCAGCAGCGACTTCAACGACACCGCTTCGTGCTGCTTCGCCTCATTGTCGTTACCGGGCAGCCGGTCGGCTTTGCTGAAGAGAGCGCGTTTCAACACCACGAAGTTGCCGCGACTGTTTTCAAAGGCCGGCTGAATCCGCATCGCGAGCACGACTTCACGATTCGGATCGTTCGCGCGCGGCTTGCGCAGCCGGTCGAAACGCACCAGGTGCTTTGTCTGAAACCGCGCGGGATCAAACCGGTCGCGCGCGACTGCGACATCCGCCCGGAACTTCAAATGCTGAATCGGCCAGTTGCCGGCGTTCGATCGAATGAGCTGTTCTTCAGCCGGAGCAAGCTGCCGCCTGGTGAACTCAATCAACCGTTCGAGCACGCTCAGTTCCGGTGGAACATCGCGGTCGTTTGCCGGCGCGGGCAACGCTTTCCATTGATCGCCGATCCGGCGGACATATCCGGTTCCCGACGCCGCATTGTTCAGGAACTCCGCCACCCGCGCGAGATACTTCGAACTCAATTCGTTCCGCTGCGCCCACTCGTCGAGACTGATTCCGCGGTCGCCGTCTTTCCGATGCTGATACCGCCACGCGGCTTCGAGGTAGTCGCGAAGCCGCACATCGTGCTGTTGATAGAAATCAATAATCGCCTGCTCGGTCAGCTTCTTCTGCTCGTTGTAAGACGTCACTGGAAACGGCGCGAACGTGATCCCGTCCGGCTTCAGCACGAGATGATGCGAAACGTCCTGAGCCGCTCCCAGATACTTGCGCATCAGGCTGGGCGACATCGTCAGCGCTTCGCCGGTGTTGTCGAATCCCTCACCGCCGGCCGGATCGGCGGGGAAGTCGCGTGTCGGCCGGATATCGACGCCCGTCAGATCGCGCACCGACAGATCGTATTCGGTGTTCGACAGACGCCTCGGCAGGATGGAGCCGGGATCGCCCGCGTTCTTCAAGGCCTCATCCAGCAGCAGCTTCTCGATGACGGCGACAACCTGATTGCGTTCCTCAATCGTCGGCTGCCGCTTCGCATCTTCCGGAGGCATTTTGCCGTCGCGAATGAACTCGATGATGCTGTTCCAGCGACGGAAATGAGCGGTGACTTCGTTCGACTTCTGATAGCGCGTCAGATCGAGCTCCCCGCGGGCATCCTCACGATTGTGACAGCTCACGCAGTACTTCTGCGAAAACGGCTGCACTCGTTCGATGTAGTCTTCAGCAGTTGCCGGGCGGAGTCCGGAAATCAGCAGGCACAACAACATCATCAGCAGCAGCAGTGACTGAGACAGAGCACGAGTCATGAACGCAACCTCGACGGCGGGATGGCGATGTGAACCGGGGCGGGATCAGAAAGCGGTGGCGGTCTGTCGTGGACTGCGATGAGCTTCGTCAGACGCGGCGGCAGTTTCGCAGGAAAGTGGTGCCCGGAACCAGCGACTCGCAATGTCTGCACCGGGATGTGCCGGCGCCGCGGCGTTTCATTCCCAACCTCTGCTCGCGACGATCCGTACCGCGCGGGCATCAGCGAGACCTTTCAACAAGCAAGCAGCGCCAGCCAGTGTGCTGCAGAACGCCGGCCGCACTCGCTGGCGCTGCGAGCTTGTTGACGTCGGCGGATTCACGCTTCAAAAGTAACAGGCTGCGGAATGACGAGGACTTCGGCGGGAGTTTGGTAGACGTTCCTTAAGTTACTGAAAACAGCCCTTGGTGATCTCGAAGAAGGACCGGTCGATCGCAGGAAGCTCGCTGGCGTTCTACTGAAGTTCGATGTTGGCAGCTTGATTCACGGCGCGTTTCTGGCCAGGAGAGAACTCGCAGGTGGGTGACTCCGCGCAGCTCGTGCTTTGTCAACATTTATTGAAGCGTCGAACGTCCGAGTTGCAGCGTCCGGAGGAGTCAAGAACGATCACGTCCATCCGGGAAACATCGACGGCGGCTTAAAACTGGCAAGTTCGCTGTCGCAGGCTCAAGTTCCGCTCCCGTTCGGCTACGGTGCGCACTTTGGACTGGGACTGTTCCAGGCCGTCAGCACTGAAGACACGCAATAAGCCATCGACTTTCTGAATTCTTACGATCTTTGAAAATCTGGTCAGAATAAATGTGACGATAACGGGTAGTCAGTGGTGATACTGGCATCCGGCGCGGCTGGCTGCTGCGCCGGATGCTGGTTGACACGGACTCGGATTCGCTGGCTCATGGAGGAGACTCTCTCAAGTCGTGCAGACTGAGGTGTCTCCATGTTCGACAAACAGACTCCGTCCGGTTCATCGGCAGTCCCGGTTACTGAGACAGCTCCGGTGACCAGGGCAGCCCCGGTTGCTGGTCTCGCCTCTGACCTGCCGGTTGTGCCCTCCGGGTCCGACTCCTCACCGTTGGAGGACAGCTCCGGATTGACTCAGGAGTCGCATCAGAAACCTGCGGTCAACACGCCGCCGGACGGAGCGACGCAGGCTCCATCGGACGACGATACTGCGCTGATTCCCGCGCGGATGCTCAACGAATTCACCTACTGCCCGCGGCTCGGATATCTCGAATGGGTGCAGGGTGAATGGGCCGAGAATCTGGAAACGATGCAAGGCACGTTCGGGCATCGAAACTGCGACAAGCCGGACCGCCGACAGTTTGCGGCTCCAGAAAAGAGCGAGCCGGATTCGGTCGGATCGGCAAAGCCTGCGGAGGGGCCGTCTCCACCGGAAAACTCGGACGGCGAGACCATTCACGCCCGCAGTCTGATGCTGTCAGCACCGCTCGAAGGGCTGATCGCGAAATGCGATGTGCTGGAAATCGAAGGGCGCGTCGCCACTCCCGTGGATTACAAACGCGGCACCGTCCCGGACATTCCCGGCAACGCTTATGACCCGGAACGCGTTCAGCTTTGTGCTCAGGGACTGATCCTGCGCGAGAACGGCTTTGAGTCGCACGAAGGCGTGCTGTACTTCATCGGTTCCAGGCGGCGCGTGACGGTCCCGTTTGATGACGAGTTGATCGCACTCACGCGGCAGAAAGTTTCCGAATTCAAGACCACTGCCGAGGCGGCTCGCATTCCACCGCCGCTCATCGACAGTCCCAAATGCCCGCGCTGCTCGCTCGTCGGCATCTGTCTGCCCGACGAAATCAACTGGCTGCGATCCAGTGACCATGACATCAATCTCGCGGCCGTCGAACGAGTTGACGATGAGCCGGACCAGTCCGGACTTCCGGATGGTTCGCCGCCCATCCGCATTCCCGTCGGGCCGCCCGATGGATTGCGGCGCCTGCTCCCGGCCAGCAGCGATGCTTTTCCCCTGTATGTGCAGGAGCAGGGAGCGTTCGTTGGGAAATCCGGCGAACGAATCACGGTGTCGCAGAAAGGAAAGGAACTCCAGAGTGTGAAGCTGATCGACGTGTCCCAGGTGTGTCTGTATGGAAACGTGAGCCTTTCTTCGGCTCTGGTCCGCGAACTGTCCTTCCGCGGCATCCCGGTTTGCTACCTCACCTATGGTGGCTGGTTCAATGCGATGACCACCGGGCTTGTCCACAGGAATGTCGAGCTGCGCATTCAGCAGTATGCGATCGCCTCCGATCCGCTGCAGTCACTGAGGCTCGCGCGACAGATCATTTCCGGCAAGATCCGCAATTCGCGAACGCTGCTGCGCAGGCATCTCGATGACAAGCGGCATCCCGCGTTACGCCGACTGCACGAACTCCGCCAGCAGGTGGAGAATGCAGGCAGTGCCGCCACGCTGCTGGGACTCGAAGGCATGGCTGCGAAAGAGTACTTCAAAGCTTTCTTCACGCTGATGCCGGACCGGATCGAATTCGATGTCTCCACTCGCAACCGGCGCCCTCCGAAAGATCCGGTCAATGCCGTGCTGTCGCTGGTCTACAGTCTGCTCGTCAAGGAACTGGCAGTCACACTTCAGGCCGTTGGCTTTGATCCGATGCTTGGAATCTACCACCGTCCGAGATACGGCAGACCATCACTGGCTCTCGACCTTGCCGAAGAATTCCGTCCGATTATCGGCGACTCTGTCACGCTGACCGTCTTCAACAACGGTGAAGTCAGCCCATCGTCGTTCCTCTCCCGTGCCGGAGCTGTGACTCTCACCGATGCCGGGCGAAAGGCCGTCTTCGCCGCGTTCGAAAGACGCATGGCATCCGAAGTCACTCATCCCGTCTTCGGGTATGTGCTGAGCTATCGCCGGGTTCTGGAGGTGCAGTCGCGCCTGCTGGCCCGCGTCATGCTGAGTGAACTGGACGAATACCCTAACTTCTGCACTCGATAGATCCTCCATGAACAGATCGTGCTTGTGACGACGCCACTTATGGCCCGCCGCCAGCGGCATCAGAACACGGTTTCGCAGCATCGCTTAATGCTCAGGGTGACTTCCTCCCTGCAGGCCGGGCTTTGCCCGGCGGACCGTCCATCTCTCAATATCGAATACTTCTCATTGCGACTCCAGCACTTAACAGCATTATCAAGTGAGGTCGGCTATCATGCGGAATGTGCAACTCGTCTGTTACGACATCGGCGACGATGCGAGACTCCGCCGGGTTCACAAAACGCTGAAAGGCTACGGCGACCCGCTTCAATACTCCGTCTTCCGCTGCGAGCTTTCCGAGATGGAACTTCAGTCGCTGAAGTCCACGCTATGGGAACTGTTGAACTTCGGACAGGATAGAGTCATCATCGTACACCTTGGGCCATCCGACGGCCGTGGTGCTCAGTGCATCGAGTACTGGGGCGAACCACGAGTGATGCCGGCGAATCGTTCTGCAACCATCATTTGACCTTCGAACTCTCCAGTGCCGGTAAAACCGCCGGAACCGCTCGAAATCGTAACTCGAAAGGAGCACAAGCATTACGAAGACGCATATCCAATTGACGTACCTTACCATGACCCCAGCGCGGAACCGCTCGAAAGCGTGCCTGCAACTGCTTACGCCTCATGAACTTCAGATGCGAGCGGTCTTCCGGTGGTCACACCACCGGCCCCATTGAAGATGTCCAGCAATGAAGAAACGTGAAGTTCTGGATTTGGTCTTCCGGTGGTCACACCACCGGCCCCATTGAAGAACTGCGGTGCGTTCGGCACATGGCGGGAAGCCCTGACGTCTTCCGGTGGTCACACCACCGGCCCCATTGAAGAGCCGGTCAACATGGTCTGCCACTCTGCGGACTTACAAGTCTTCCGGTGGTCACACCACCGGCCCCATTGAAGAGCGAACACAGGCAACGCCGGTTGTGCCGCTGCCCATGGTCTTCCGGTGGTCACACCACCGGCCCCATTGAAGAGCGTTCGAGCGATTCGATCCGGCGGACCTTTTCCCGTCTTCCGGTGGTCACACCACCGGCCCCATTGAAGAGCGAGAGATATATTCCGCCGTCCTGGCCTCATTATAGTCTTCCGGTGGTCACACCACCGGCCCCATTGAAGAACTCCGTATGACGGGTAGTCAGCCCTGGCTGGGGCGAGTCTTCCGGTGGTCACACCACCGGCCCCATTGAAGAAGCGCGACATCTTCCGGCACGCCGCACGACTGCATGAGTCTTCCGGTGGTCACACCACCGGCCCCATTGAAGATGAGCCGTCTGGCGGTGCGTCACCGGAAGTCATCTTCGTCTTCCGGTGGTCACACCACCGGCCCCATTGAAGAACACATCACACTCCTGAAGGAGTCACACTATGGCGCAGTCTTCCGGTGGTCACACCACCGGCCCCATTGAAGACCCATATCTCTCCACCATCACGGGATCCGCAGCCATGGTCTTCCGGTGGTCACACCACCGGCCCCATTGAAGACTGAGGTGCATCGGTACGCGGGCCGAATTGCTCGCGTGTCTTCCGGTGGTCACACCACCGGCCCCATTGAAGATTCGAATGACCTGCTACACGAGGACTTTCCGGAGATCAGTCTTCCGGTGGTCACACCACCGGCCCCATTGAAGATGACCTGCACGCCGCCGATTTCGTATGTTTTCATCATGTCTTCCGGTGGTCACACCACCGGCCCCATTGAAGATGGCGATGCGGCTGCTCCGACTCCTGCGGAAGCGGCCACGTCTTCCGGTGGTCACACCACCGGCCCCATTGAAGATGGCCTGGAACGTCGCAGTCGTGGATCAAGACGACGTGTCTTCCGGTGGTCACACCACCGGCCCCATTGAAGAGCCTGGCAGGTGAAAGTCAGCACCTGACCTTTGCCGTCTTCCGGTGGTCACACCACCGGCCCC
>Ga0172376_10007712_pt1 | contig 11414 bp, 12 predicted proteins | sample Lak35m_FD_121114 | JGI IMG/M metagenome (GOLD analysis project Ga0172376, IMG submission 121114) | Freshwater microbial communities from Kabuno Bay, South-Kivu, Congo - kab_092012_35m | ecosystem: Environmental > Aquatic > Freshwater > Lake | place: Democratic Republic of the Congo: South-Kivu...
CCTCGCGCTCCACGGGCGCCGTGGTCGGTCGACCCCACAGCCACACGTCGAGGTCGGCGGCGGTGCCGCGCACCGTCGCCGACGGGTCGGCGGGGTCGGTGTCGTCGAGGACCTCCAGGACCGCGAGGTCGTGGGTGCGACCGCTGGGCGCGGTGCCGTGGCAGCGACCCAGGTGCACCGTCCACCGGTCGTCCGTGTCGGTCGTCGACAACCGGACGAGGCCGCCGGGCGTCGGCGCGAACGTCGCCCAGTCCGGGACGCCCCCGAACATCACGCGTAGCGCCTCGTCGACGCCGTCGGCCGCCAGGGCCGGGTCGAGGGGAGCGCGCGGCAGGTCCGCGGCGAGCTCGGCGTCGACGCGGTGGATCAGCGCCTCGTGCGCCTGCCGCCGGAAGGTGAAGCCGGCCGTCTGGTCCGCCGCCCAGGACCACCGCGGCTCCGCGGGGCCGACGCTCCCCAGCGCCGCGAGCAGCTCGCCGTGCGCCCGGTCGTACGACTCCAGCAGCGCCGCGCGGTCGCCCGCACGCGGCGGCTCGGGGCGGTCCGGGTCCTCGGTGACGGCCTCGCGCAGCACCCAGGCCCAGAAGGACTGGACCTCGGTGAGGTGGTGCAGGAGGTCGTCGGCCGTCCAGTCCGGGCAGGACGGGACCGGGGCGTCGGGTGCAGCGGCCACGACCGCCTCCCGGAAGCGCGCCGACTCGCGGCGCACGGCCTCATTGAGCGCGGCGGGTTCCGGTGTCATGCCGTCATCGAACCACGCCGCGAGCGAGGAAGGGTGCGCCCGGAGAGACTCGAACTCTCACTGGCCAGGACCTAAACCTGGTGCCTCTGCCGATTGGGCTACGGGCGCGGGGCCGGCGCTCAGCCGGTCAGCCCCAGGTCCTTGTGCAGCTTGGCGACGTGGCCGGTGGCCTTGACGTTGTACATCGCCTGCTCGATGGTGCCGTCCTCGCCGACCACGAAGGTCGACCGGATGACGCCGGTGACGGTCTTGCCGTACATCTTCTTCTCACCGAACGCGCCCCACTGCTGCATCACGGAACGGTCGGGATCGGAGAGCAGCGTGATCGTCAGGGCGTCGTGGGCGCGGAACTTCGCGAGCTTCTCGGGCTTGTCGGGAGAGATGCCGAGGACGTCGTAGCCCTGCGCCTCGAGGCTCTCGCGGGCCTCGGTGAAGTCGCAGGCCTGCTTGGTGCACCCCGGGGTGAGCGCGGCGGGGTAGAAGTAGACGATCACCTTGCGCCCGCGGTAGTCCGACAGGCTCACCTCGCGGCCGTCGTCGGTCGGCAGGGTGAAGTCGGGGGCGGGGTCGCCGGGGCTGAGTCGGTCACTCACGATGCGGTCCTCTCGCGACGGGTTCCGGGGCGGGGCTAGAGTGGCGGCGCTTGTTGCAAACAGTAGGCAAGAAGCGTCATCACGGTCGCCGCTCCCGAACCTACTGGGGTGGCCCGTACGAGTCCGCGGGCGGCCCGCCGCGGTCGACGAAGGAGACCCCCGTGCACGTGCCCGACGGATTCCTGGACGTGCCGACGTCCGCCGCGACCGGCGTGGTCGCGGCCGCCGGGGTGGCGCTGGCCCTGCGTGGTGCGCGGAGGGAGCTCGACGACCGCACCGCGCCGCTCGCCGGGCTGGTCGCCGCCTTCGTCTTCGCGCTCCAGATGGTCAACTTCCCGGTCGGCGCCGGGACCAGCGGTCATCTCATGGGAGGTGCGCTCGCGGCCGTCCTCGTCGGTCCGTGGACGGCCGTGCTCGTGATCTCCGTCGTCCTGGCCGTGCAGGCCCTGCTCTTCGCCGACGGGGGCCTGACCGCGCTCGGGACCAACATCGTCCTGCTCGGGCTGGCCGCGGTCGTCGTGTCCTGGCTGGTCTTCCGGGTGCTCCAGGCGTTGCTCCCGAAGCGGGTCGGGTTGGTGCCCGCCCTCGCGGGCGTCGCGGCGCTCGTGTCGGTCCCCGTCGCGGCGCTCGTCTTCGTCGGGCTCTACGCCGTCGGGGGCGCGGTCGAGATCCCGCTCGGCACGCTCGTCGCCGCGATGGTCGGCTGGCACACCCTCATCGGGATCGGCGAGGCCGTGCTGACCGCGCTGGTGGTCGGCAGCGTGCTCGCTGCCCGCCCCGACCTGGTCCACGGCGCCCGCGCGGTCCGGACCCGTGCGGACCTCGAGATCCGCACCCCGGCAGCCACGGAGGCGACGCGATGACCTCCCTGCGCCTCCTCCTCGCCGGGCTGCTCGCCGCCCTCGTCGTCGCGGGTGGCGTCAGCTACTACGCGTCCGGGAGCCCGGACGGGCTCGAGTACGTCGCCGAGCAGGTGGGCTTCCTCGACGCCGCCGAGGACCCGGCGACCGCCGACGGCCCGTTGGCCGACTACGCCGTCCGTGGGGTCGAGGACGACCGGGTGAGCGGTGGACTGGCCGGTGTCCTCGGCGTGCTCGTCACCTTCGGCGTGGCGGGCGGTGGCTTCTGGTTGCTGCGTCGCCGCGGCGTCCGCACGGGCTGACCCGGTGGGCGGCAGCCACGGCGCCGGTCACGCGCTGCTCTGGCACGGGCACTCCCCGGTCCATCGCGCCCCGGCGCACCTCAAGGTCCTCGCGGTCCTCGCCTTCACCACGACGGTCGTGCTGCTGCCGCGCGAGTGGTTCGCGGCGTACGCGCTCGCGCTCGCGCTGGTGCTGGCCACGATCCGCGTCGCCGGAGTGCCGCTGCGGCACCTCGCGCCCCGGATGCTGGTGGAGACGCCCGTGCTGGTCTTCGTCGCGCTGCTGCCCTTCGTCGCGGCCGGTCCCCGCGTCGAGGTGCTCGGCCTCAGCGTGTCGGAGGCGGGGCTGTGGGGGGCGTGGGCGATCTTCGCCAAGGCCACGCTCGGCGTGCTCGCCAGCCTCACCCTCGCCGCGACCACCGAAGTGCCCGACCTGCTCCGGGCGCTGCACCGGCTGCGGGTGCCGGGCGTGCTGGTCGAGATCGTGGGCTTCATGGTGCGCTACCTCGCCCTGGTCGTCGACGACGTACGTCGGATGCACCGCGCCCTGCTCGCACGCGGCTTCACCGCCCGCTCGCCGCGTCACTGGCCCGTGGTGGCGCGTACGCTCGGGGTGCTGTTCGTGCGTACCTTCGAGCGCGGGGAGCGGGTCCGCCGGGCGATGCTCGCCCGGGGCTACACCGGGAGGATGCCGTGAGCGTGCCGGTCCTCGCGGTCCGCGGTCTCGCGCACGCCTACCCCGACGGTCACCAGGCGCTGTTCGGTGTCGACCTCGAGATCCACGCCGGGGAGCGTGTGGCGATCCTGGGCCCGAACGGCGCCGGCAAGACCACCCTGGTGCTCCACCTCAACGGTCTGCTCGAGGCAGGAGCGGGGCGCGTCGAGGTCTCCGGGCTCCCCGTCGAGCGCGCGCACCTGCCCGAGGTCCGGCGACGGGTCGGGCTGGTCTTCCAGGACCCCGACGACCAGCTGTTCTCCGCCACGGTGCGCGACGACGTCGCCTTCGGTCCGGCCAACCTGGGGCTGCGCGGCGCGGCGCTCGAGGAGCGCGTCGAGGAGGCCCTCGCCGCCGTCGGGATGACCGCGTACGCCGGTCGGGCCCCGCACCACCTCTCCTTCGGGCAGCGGCGCCGGGTCGCGATCGCGACGGTGCTCGCGATGCGGCCGGAGGTGCTGGTGCTGGACGAGCCGTCGTCCAACCTCGACCCCGCCGCGCGACGCGAGCTCGCCGCCATCCTGCGCGACCTCGACGTGACGATGCTGATGGTGACCCACGACCTGCCGTACGCCCTCGAGCTCTGCCCGCGCTCCGTCGTGCTCTCCGAGGGCACGGTCGTCGCGGACGCCCCGACCCGGACGGTGCTGGTCGACCGGGAGCTGATGGCGCGCCACCGGCTCGAGCTCCCCGTCGGCTTCGACCCGGCGCTGGTGCCCGTCGACTGACGGGCGTGCCGGCGGGGTAGGGGGAGCCGGTAGGGTCGCCTGCGACCTGGATCCGTGGAAAGACCCGAGCGAGGAGTGCTGGTGGCCGCATCGTCCGACCGGAGCCCGGCCGACATCGAGCGGGACATGGAGGAGACCCGTCAGCGACTGGCGGCCACCATCGACCAGCTGGCCTACCGCGCCAAGCCCGGCACGATCGTGTCGCGTCAGGTGGCCGAGGTGAAGGCCTACTTCGTCGCGCCCGACGGCTCGCCCCGCACCGACCACATCCTCAAGGTCGCCGGCGGCGCCGTCGCCGCGCTCGCCGTGCTCGTGGCCGTGCGGCGCCTGACCCGCTGATGAGCGGGTCCGGGCCGGCGGAGGTCGGGGCCGAGCGCACCCCGATCCGCATGCTGCACGACCGCGTGCTGGTCGCCGTCGATGCCGATGCCGGCGAGCGTCGGTCGTCAGGCGGGATCGTCATCCCGGCGACCGCGGCGATGGGCAGCCGCCGGCTCCAGTGGTCGCGCGTGGTCGCGGTCGGGGCGCACGCCCGCGCGGTCGAGGTGGGCGACCGGGTGCTGTTCGACCCCGAGGACAAGGCGGAGGTCGAGGTCGGCGGTGAGCTCTACGTCGTGATGCGTGAGCGCGACATCCACGCAGTCGCGGCGGACCGGCTCGGCTCCAGTCAGACCGGCCTCTACCTGTAGGTGTGACGCCCGCCATAACCCCGGGCGGGCCTCGGCCGTTGGGGGAGTGCCTGGTCCCCTCCGAGAGGCCCTCCCGCCATGCCCTCCTCCCTCCCGTCCGCGCGTCGGGTCCGGCGTCGCGTCGCCGCGACCGCCGCCGCCGTGGTCCTGCTCCCCGTGGTGCCGGTCCTGGCCGCCGCCCCGAGCCAGTCGGCTCCCTCCCTCCCCGCGGCCGCCGCCGTGCCCGCGGTCGAGACGGCGCGCACGGCCCCCTTGCGGCCCCGGGGCGGTGTCCCGCGCGCGCGGGTGACGCGCACCAAGCACGGCATCCCGCACATCGTGGCGCGGGACTGGGAGTCGCTCGGGTTCGGCAACGGGTACGCGACCGCCGAGACCGCGGCCTGCAACCTGCTCGACACGCTGCTCACCGGTCGCGGTGAGCGATCGCGTTGGTTCGGTCCGAACCGCCGGTACCGCGACCAGGTCACCCTCGACGCCACGAACCTCGAGACCGACACCTTCTTCACCGACCTCCGCAACCGCAAGGTCGTCGAGAAGCTGCTCGCCGACCCGGTCCGCGGTCCCGGTGCGGAGGCACGGGCGCTGGCGCGCGGGTACGTCAAGGGGCTGAACCGCTACCTGCGCGACGTGGGCGGCGCGAAGGGCGTCCCGCACCGCGCCTGCCGCGGGAAGGGCTACGTCCGGCCCGGCACCGAGCTCGACCTCTGGTACGGCGTCTACGCGGCCAACCTGCTCGCCTCCGCCGGTGTCTTCGTCTCCGCGATCTCCTCCGCGACGCCGCCGACCCTCTCCGACCCCGGGCTGCCGGACGTCGCGGGCCTCCTGGGTCTGCCCGTGCCGGAGCTCGACCGTCGGCTCTCGTTCGCCGCGCCGCCGAAGCCCGCGGACCGGCCGAGTGCGACCGCCCTCCGGGCCGGCCTGGGCAAGGACCCGCACTCCGGGTTCGGCTCCAACGCGACGGCCATCGGCGGGGCGGCCAGCACGAACCGGCGCGGGATGATCCTCGGCAACCCGCACTTCCCGTGGCGGGGTCGCTACCGCTTCACCCAGATGCACCTGACGATCCCCGGCGTCTACGACGTGGCCGGAGCGGGACTCGTCGGCGCGCCGGTGGTCAACATCGGCTTCAACAAGGACGTCGCCTGGAGCCACACGGTGTCGACGGCCTACCGGTTCACCCCGTACGAGTACCGCACGCTCCCGGGCCTGCCCACGACGTACCTCACCACCGAGGGCCCGCGCCAGCTCGAGGAGCGGCGGGTGAGCGTCACCGTCAGGACGAAGCAGGGTCTGCGCAAGGTCTCCCGCACCCTCTACCGCACCGACGAGGGGTACGTCATCGACGCGCCCGACCTGCTGATGGGGTGGACCCCGGTCAGCGTCTTCGCCATCCGTGACGCCAACGGCGAGCACCTGCGGACGGTCGACTCCTTCCACGAGATGGGCAAGGCGAGCTCCACCGCCGACCTGCTCCGCCGCCAGGACCGCACCGGTGGCATCCCGTGGGTCAACACGATCGCCGCCGACCGCGCGGGCAACGCGCTCTACGCCGACCACTCGGTGGTCCCGCACGTGACCGACGCGATGGTCGACCAGTGCATCACCCCGATCGGGCTGGTGCTGCGCCAGCTGGCCGGTCTGCCGGCGCTGGACGGCACCCGTGCCAAGGGCGCCTGCGCCTGGGGTCGTGACAGCGACGCCGCGCGGCCGGGGATCCTGGGGCCGCGCAACCTGCCCGACGTGACCCGCCGCGACTGGGTGGCGAACGCCAACGACTCCTACTGGTTGCCGAACCCCGACGTCCGGCTCGAGGGCTTCGCCGGGATCATCGGCTGCGAGCGCTGCGAGCGCACGGTCCGCACCCGGATGGTCTACCGCTACGTGACCGACGCCCTCCGCCGCGGCCGGATCAGCCACCGGAAGCTGGCCGGCTTCCAGCACCAGAACCGGGTGATGGCCGCCGAGCTGTCGCGCCAGGGCGGCGACCTCGACACGGTCTGCGCGTCGGCCGGCGGCGGACAGGCCTGCGACGTGCTCCGTCGGTGGTCGGGACGCGACGACGCGACGGCGCGGGGCGCCCACATCTTCCGGGAGTTCTTCCTCCGGGCACCCGCGAACCCGTGGCAGGTGCCCTTCGACGCCGCCGACCCGCTGGGCACCCCGCGCGACCTCCGGGAGGGTGACAGCGCCGTCGTCGGGGCGATGCGCGACGCGCTGGCGTTCCTGCGCAGCAAGCGGGTCCCCCTGGAAGCCCGGCTCGGCCGACGCAAGGTCGCCGGCGACGAGGGCGCTCCGCCGATCGGCGTCGGCGGCGGGCCGGGCGAGACGGGCAACGCCAACGCCCTCGCGAGCCGCTTCTTCGCCAGCAACGGCGACCGGCTCTACCCGATCTCGTACGGCTCCTCCCACATCCAGGCGGTCACCTTCGACCGACGCGGACCCCGAGCGAAGACGATCCTGACCTACGGTCAGTCCTTCGACCCCCGCTCGCCGTGGAGCAAGGACCAGACCCGGCTGTTCGGGCGGGAGCAGTGGGTGCGCTTCCCCTTCCACCCTCGGCAGATCCGGCGCCAGCAGATCAGCACGCGGACGATCGTGGGGCGCTGAGGGGGCGCGCCCGCGGAGGCATTACGGTCGGAGCCGCTGCCGGTGACCCGTCGGCTGCGCGTCGGCGAGAAGGAGAGGCCCCGATGAAGGCGCTGCTGCTGGAGAACATCCACCCCACGGCCGTCGACGTCCTGACGTCCGCGGGCTACGAGGTCGAGCAGCGCCCGGGCTCGCTCAGCGGCGCCGATCTGCTCGCCGCGCTGGACGGTGTCTCCCTGCTCGGCATCCGCTCCAACAGTCACGTCACCGCCGAGGTCGTCCAGGGCGCCCCGGACCTGGAGGCGCTGGGCTGCTTCTGCATCGGCACCAACCAGGTCGACCTCGCCGCCGCGGCCGAGCGCGCCCTCCCGGTCTTCAACGCGCCGTACTCCAACTCGCGCAGCGTCGTGGAGCTGGTGATCGGCGAGATCATCGCGCTCGCGCGCCGCCTGATGGAGAAGACCCAGCGCATGCACGACGGCGTCTGGGACAAGTCGGCCAAGGGCAGCCACGAGGTGCGCGGCCGCACCCTCGGCATCGTCGGCTACGGCAACATCGGCACCCAGCTCTCCAACCTCGCCGAGGCGCTCGGGATGCGGGTCGCCTTCTACGACATCGCCGACCGCCCCATCCACGGCAACGCCCGCCGCTGCTCCTCCCTCGACGAGCTGCTCGGCATCGCCGACGTCATCAGCCTCCACGTCGACGGTCGCCCCGGCAACGCGGGGATGTTCGGCGAGGAGCAGTTCGCGAAGATGAAGCCGCGCTCGCTGTTCATCAACGCCTCGCGCGGCGTCGTGGTCGACGACCACGCCCTCCGCGCCCACATCGAGTCCGGGCACATCGCCGGCGCGGCGCTCGACGTCTTCCCGGTCGAGCCGAAGGCGCAGGGCGACACCTTCGAGTCGGTCCTCCGCGGGCTCGACAACGTCATCCTCACGCCGCACGTCGGCGCCTCCACGCAGGAGGCCCAGGAGGAGATCGGCTGGTTCGTCGCCGGCAAGCTGGTCGGCTACGTCACCGAGGGCAGCACCGGCCTGTCGGTCAACCTGCCCAACGTCCAGCTCCCGCCGCGCACCACCGGCACCCGGCTGGCCTTCCTGCACCGCAACGTCCCCGGGGTGCTGGCCACGCTCAACGGCCTCGTCGGTCAGGGCTCGCGCAACCTCACGGCGCAGTCGCTGGCGACCTCCGGCGAGTTCGGCTACGTGCTGTCCGACATCCAGGGTCCGGTCGGCGACGACCTGCTCCGTGAGGTGCTGGCGATCCCCGGCGCGATGACGGCTCGCATCGTCGGCTGACCCGTGGCCCGCGCGGGCCGAGCACTCAGCCGGACGTCCCGACGTACGGCAGGACCAGGCGGCAGGTCACGGGCTTGGCCCGCTTCGGGGCGAGCGCGTTGAGCATCAGGCGCGCGGTGGTCGGCGACGCGACGATCTGGAAGTGCTCGGAGTAGTCCTGCGGGCAGACCCGCTGCAGGACGCGGTTGCGCATGCCCTTCTCGATCCCGCTCGTGTACGGCGTCACCAGCTGGTCGTACTCGGTGACGATGTTGGTGTAGCGCACGCCGGGCACCGCGGGGCCACCGCCCGAGCGCATCTTCCTCCAGAAGTCGGAGCTGGCCAGCAGCTGCGGCCCGGAGGCGAAGAACGGCTCGAAGACCGCCAGCACGACGGGGTTGAGGCCGAAGGCCGTCGACGTCGTGAGCAGCGTGTCGAGACCGACCGCGTTGGTGCCCTTCCACAGCGGCGCGATCGAGACGTAGGTGTGGATGAACCTCCCCCCGCCGAGGAACTTCGCGTAGTAGTTGGGCACGACCGTGCCCTCCGAGTGACCGACGATGTCGACCTTGCGGGCGCCGGTCGCGCGGCGGACCTGACGGACGAACGCCCGCAGCTCCTTCGCGCTCCGCTCGATGCGGGTCAGGCCGCCGAACTGGTCCAGGCCGATGGGCTGCAGCGGGGAGACGCCGTAGGTGAGCGCGAAGACGCAGTAGCCGTGGTTCTTCAGCAGCGGCGACATCGTCTGCCAGTTGGTGTTCTTGTTGCCCAGCAGGCCGTGGACGAGCACGACCGGCCGTGGGTTCCGCTTCGTCGGACGGCAGCTCCAGTCGTTGGCGCCCGGCGGCGACGCGTCCAGCTGCGCGCCGGCCAGCACCGCGGAGGGGAGGAAGGAGTACGGCACCGGCAGCTTCTCCGCCGACGACGCCGGCACCGAGGCACTCACCACGGTCAGCAGGGTGGTCAGCACCGTAGCCAGCACCGTGGCCAGCACGGTCGGCACGGTGAGGGTCCGGCGGCTCCGAGATCGGCGGACGGGCGCCGGTGTGGTGGTCGTCACTCCGTCATGATGCCAGCCCGCGCGGTGGTCCACGGCGGACGTCCGGGGCTACGGTGGTCGACGTGGACGGGACGCAGGCCGGGGCGCTCGAGGTGCCCGTGACGTCGGGGCGCTGGCGCGCCGACACGATCGTCCCCGCGGTCGTGACGGCGGTGCTCTTCGCCGCCTCGGCGCCCTTCGCGCTCTACCCGGCACTGGTGACCGCCGGGGCCGCCTGGGCGACCCTGTCGGCCGACACCCCGCTCGGCCCGGTGGCGCCGCTGCTCGTCTACGCGCTGGCCTACGTCGCCCACCTGGTCGTGCCGGTCGTCTCCGGCCTGCTCCTCGGCCCGCACCGCCCGGTGCGCTTCGCGCTCGTGGCGCTGGCGTTCGAGGCCGCGCTCTGGCTGACGTTCCTCGTCGCCGTCTACCTCGCCTGACTCTCGCCTGACCCCCCGCGCGACCCGCGCCACGGGCGGGGGCGCTGACCGAGGAGTGGACCCCGGGGGATTGGTCCGCCGCCGTTCGGGTTAAAGTCGAGTAAGTCGGCTGGGTTTATCGCCGACTGGGCCAGGCTGAGTCGGAGAGACAGAGGAGTGCGCAGATGTCGTTGACGTTCCACTGGTTCCTCCCCACCAACGGGGGAGACGGCCGGGCAGTCGTCGGAGGCGGGCACGGCGTGTCCGCCGGCGCCGCGGGGCGGCCCGCGTCGGTGCCGTACCTGGGCCAGATCGCCCGGGCCGCCGAGGGCGTGGGCTTCGAGGCCGCGCTCATCCCGACCGGACCCTGGTGCGAGGACGCCTGGGTCACCTCCGCGATGGTCGCGCAGGTCAGCGAGCGGCTGAAGTTCCTCATCGCCCTGCGCCCGGACTCGGTCGGCCCCTACGTCGCCGCGCAGATGGCCAGCACCTTCAGCCGGCTCACCGGCGGCCGGCTCCTGCTCAACGTCGTGACGGGCGGGGAGGACCACGTCCAGCGGATGTACGGCGACTTCCTCGACAAGGACGCCCGCTACGAGCGCTGCGACGAGTTCCTCACGATCGTCCGCGCGCTGTGGGCGGGGGAGACCGTCGACGTCACCGGCGAGCACCTGCAGGTCGAGCAGTCCCGGCTCGAGCAGCTGCCCGACGAGATCCCCGAGATCTACTTCGGCGGATCCTCGCCGGCCGGGCTGCGCGTCGCGGCGCGGCACGCGGACGTCTACCTCACCTGGGGCGAGCCACCGGCGGCCGTGGCCGAGAAGATCGAGCGGGTGCGGGCGCTGGCCGCCGAGGAGGGCCGTGAGCTGCGCTACGGCATCCGCCTGCACGTCATCGCCCGGCCGACGGCCGACGAGGCCTGGGCCGAGGCCGACCGCCTCCTCGCCCAGATCAGCGACGAGGAGATCGCGACCGTCCGCGCCGGGCTCCTCCGGAGCGGCTCGGAGGGTCAGCGCCGGATGCTCGAGCTCAACGGCGGCTCCCGCGACGGCCTGGAGATTCACCCGGGGCTGTGGGCGGGCGTCGGACTGGTGCGTGGCGGTGCCGGCACGGCGATGGTCGGCTCGTACGCCCAGATCGCCGACCTCGTCGAGGAGTACCGCGAGGCGGGCATCTCCGAGTTCGTGCTCTCCGGCTACCCGCACCTGGAGGAGGCCTACTGGTTCGGCGAGGGCGTCCTGCCCGAGCTGGCGAGCCGCGGTCTGTGGGTCGACCCCCGCGGCGGCTCGGCGCCGGTCGTCGGCTCGGTGCCCTTCGGTGCCGCGGCTCCGGCCGCAGTGCCCTCGGCGGTGTCGGCGTCGTGAGTCTCGCTCCGACGCTCGATCCCGCGGTCGGCAGCGGCAGGTCGTCCTCCCGCGCTCCACGCGAGGACCGCCGGGCGCCGGTCGGCCGTCGCGCGCGACGCTCCTGGCTCGGTCCGCG
>Ga0172376_10007716_pt1 | contig 11412 bp, 7 predicted proteins | sample Lak35m_FD_121114 | JGI IMG/M metagenome (GOLD analysis project Ga0172376, IMG submission 121114) | Freshwater microbial communities from Kabuno Bay, South-Kivu, Congo - kab_092012_35m | ecosystem: Environmental > Aquatic > Freshwater > Lake | place: Democratic Republic of the Congo: South-Kivu...
AGACGAGAGGTTACAGTGATCATCGGAGGGAACGGATTCTGTCGATCGAAGCTGCCCCTCCTAAATCAAACGACCGACTAAGCATGTAGACGTCAGGTGCAACGGTCTTTAGGACAGGGGTTCAACTCCCCTCACCTCCATCTTTTCCAATCAACGAGTTACGAGAGAAACTCGAGCTCAGTTACCACGAGGGTTACGACAGTGGCTGCTCGCAGGAGTCGTCCAGGCTCCTTCGTTTCTTCCCAAGGTAGAGTGGGATGCCCGAGGGTATAAATTTCCTGACGGGGACTTCGATCGGGCCGTAAAGGATCCCGCGGTGAGTGGTTGTGTCCCGCCCCAGACGGAATGTCCGATTTGACTCGCTGAGGTAAGCTATGGCCGGGCACACTGACCCGACCATGAAAAAAGACAAGACCGACGCCTCCCGTCCGCGCCGCCACTTCTCCGCCGAGGAGAAGGTCCGGCTCCTCAAGCTCCACCTCGTCGATGATGTTGTCCCGGAAATCCGCCGGGATGGCCTCGGCGGTGCGCTCCAGCACCGCACTGGGCGAGATGAGCTTCACGATGTCTTCCTGATTCATAGCGGACGGCCTTTGGTTGCGGGAAAGGATTTGAGGAACTCCAGTGCCTGCGATTCGAGCCGGGCCTCGTGCAAATCGAGAAGGCATTCGACCGGATCTGCCCAGGGGAGGCCGTTTTCTACCGGTTGGAAAAGGGACTCGGCACGGCGGATGGTGTGGATCACCAGCGTCGGCGATTCGTCGCGGCGGGTGGCCTTTTCCAGGGCCGGGTCGAGCCTTTCCACGAACGAGAGGTCTGCGGCTTTGCGGGCGGTATGGAGGGAGAGGTCGAGACGCGGATTCCCGATGAGATCGAGCGAAGGGTGGTAGTGTTTCGCCCCCCAGACTCCGCCAACGGCAATGTCTTGCCGCCCCAGGGAGGACAGGCGGCGGAGCAGCGACCCCGGCGAGCGAGCCTGACCCGAGCGATCCACAAAACGGACCGTGGCCCGGACGTCGTCGGACACCGCCACCAATCGAGCCCACTCATCGCGGGGGAAGATCCTCAGCTCGACACTGCGGTCCGAATGACGCGTCAAGCAGTGCCCGAGACGCTCCAATGACCGCGAAACGGTGGGGTGACTGGCCCCGGAGATTTCCATGAGCGAACCGATCGAGAGCGGGCCGCGTCCGAGCAGCCAATGATGGATGAGGACTCGCAGAATCTCGTCGTGCGCCCCCGAACTCCTGCTCGCCCCGGCCGGACGTCGTGAGAGTTCATGCTGAAGGATTTCCTCGAGCAACGGCACTTCACTGGCAGCGGGCGGGTCAGGAATGCCGCTCCATTTCCCCGACTGCCGGATCACCGCTGACAACTGGCTGAAAATCTCGGGACGGATGACAGAAGCCGCGCCCTGCCACTCCTCACGCAAGCGCGCATCGGTAATGCCGGGCTCTTCCAGCACAAGAACGGCACGTCGAATTGTTTCCGACGTGGAGACCACCCGGGCCAAATCCATCAAGGTGGCACGCAATCTCCTCGCATCCTTCGTCTCGACCAGCACCTCGTAGACGGTGTCGTCCAGGACGGCATTGGCCCGAAAACCGGGGAAGGTTTCGACGGCACACCCATAACGAAGCGTTTCCATGCGATCAATTTGCGACTTTTGTTCGAAACTCGCAAGTTTAAATGCAAGTCGCAAGTAGATTCAATGAGGGCGAGGGAATCCGCGCGCATGGCAAAGCCAAACTCACCTTGGTCGAGATCTGCTCGGGCGAGACGAAGGAAATCGCCGATTTCCGGAACGTGGTTCATTCCCGCCGTGGCTCAGCGTGAGCGGAACGCGCTCTTGAAACACCTCGAGCTTTTCCTGCAGCATCACCCCGCTATCGGAAGACGCACGGGAAGGGTATCGCCACACTCTCACCGATCGGGCAAGAGCATTGCAGGTCCTTGATTGAACAGGCCCCTTTTCGCCCCCGGTGATCAGGTTGGAGGAAGGGAGTCTGGGGCGGGCTTCATGGCACAGAAGAACCTGCAGGATTCACATGAAACCCGCAAGTGAATCGTTCGGACGGAGGCTCGGCACCCTCACAAACCCGCCGTTACATCCGGCAACAACCCGGCCGCTTTCTTCATCGCGTCAAGTTCGATGTGGGTGTAAACGCGGTTCATCTCGGCGGAGTCGTGTCCAACGAATTCCTCGGCGATCGCGGGACTGACCCCGGCGTTCTTGAGCAGACTGGTCGTCGTGTGGCGGAACTGGGGAAGCTGACTTTCGCACCCCTCACCTTGCGGCCTTCCGGATCGCGGTGAGGCGTTCCAGCCAACTCTTCGAACGTGAGGGTCCCAAAACGGCTCGACGGAACGCGGGATTATCTTGCGGAAGAGGACTCCAACGACGAACCTCGACGACAATGGACTTGTCACTCCTGAATCAGGTCGAACGCCGCATCCGCGAAGACTCCGTCCCCTCCGGAGGTAAACCGTGGGGCGGGGCAGGCCTCATCGTCACGGCCGAACCGGGGCTGCCCCCGGTGGAGGGAAAAGTGTTCGTCGTCTCGACCTACGCCGGCGAGATCAGTTGGGTGGTGTTTCGGATGAAGGAGGTCTTTTCCGACGAGATCGACTACCTCAACAAACATTCCTTCTACCCGGAGATGGGCCGGGCGGCGCTCGCTGCCGTCTCCTCGGGTGCTTCGCGGCCGGAGATTCTGCTCGCGGTCGTATCCGCGGCCAAGGATTTCTGGAGCGATCGTCCCTTGTCCATCAAGACCGAACAAGAAAAAGCCCTCGAACGGCTCCGCCTAACCGCCTATTTTGCCTACGGATCAAACCTCCTCCATCGTCAGATGAAGGAACGCTGCCCCGAGTCAAGCTTCGTCGGTGCGGGCGTCGTGGAGGGCTACCGGTTTTTCATCAACGAGCGAGGTTATGCCAATATCGTCCCGGATGCCGATTCCAGAGTTTACGGCGGCATCTACCTGATGACCATGGCCGATATCGCTTCGCTCGACCAGTGGGAGGGAGTGGCCACAGAGTGCTATAAGAAAAGAATGCTGGCCGCCACCGCGACCACGAACAGCGAGGACTTCGATTGCCTCGTCTACATCGATCCGCGTGTCGAACCTGGCCCACCGCAAGCGGGCTACCTGGAGAAAGTCCTGCAGGGGGCACAGGATTGCGGGCTCCCGCGGGAGTATGTCAGTTTCCTCAGGAGCTTTGGCGATGCCTCGGCCTGACCGCAAGCCGGGCCTCCGATCCCGGGATGAATGACTTCCGGTGAATTCCACTAGAGTCTTTCCTGGATCGGTTCGATCCTTTCCCCCATGGCCCGCTGGTTCTACAACCGTCCCTCCGAGAAATGCGACGAAACCGAGATCAAGGTGGCGAACAAACTCCGCCGCCTCAGCAAACGCTGGACGATCCGCTGGGGCTTCTACTACGTGGACAACAAGGGCATCCGCCGCGAGGGCGACTTTCTGATTTTCGACCCGATGCACGGGCTCCTCGTCCTCGAGGTGAAGGGAGATCGCTTTCGCCAGTTCGCCCCGACCGGCCGATGGGAGGGTGACCCGGGAAAGGACAAGGACCATCCCCTCTATCAGCTCGATCAGGAACACGCCGGGGTCCTCAAGGCCCTGGCCGAGACCGAGCATGGCTGGCGACCGGTCGGCAAGGCACTCTGCCTGCCGAACGACGTGATCCCCGAAGGCCAGAATTCCTGGCAGGGCATCCCCCGCGAAACGATCGTGGACGGGCGTGATCTGGAACGCTTCGACTCGATCTTCGCCCGATTCTTTGGCGAGGAGCCACCGCGCGACATCCAGAAACACCGCGAGGTCTTCCTCGAGACCTACGGCAAAGGCGGGCGTCCCGAAGAGATCAGGCACTTCATCGACCACAACGAGATCCTCTTCCGCAAGCAGCTCACCCGGCAGTATCAGCTCCTCGACATCCTCGAAGGCAATCAACAGCTCTTCATCGAGGGTGGTGCCGGAACCGGCAAGACGTGGAATGCGGTCGAGAAAGCGGTGCGCCTCGCGGAACAGGGCGAAGGGGCGAACGTCCTGCTGCTCTGCTACAACATCGCCCTGAGCCGGTTTTTGCGCGACCTCGTCTCTCGCCGAACCCTCGAGCGTGGGACGATCACGGTTTTCCAATGGGAAGAGTTGGCCCATCACCTCCTCGGTGCCTGCGGCATGGAAAGCGGGGCCCCGCCAGCGGAGGCCAGTCGCGAAGACAAGCTGCGCTACTATGATCAGGAACTCCCGGCCCTGCTCCTCGAGTGCGTGCGGGAGGCGGAGTTCGCGGACAAACTACCCCGCTTTGATGCGATGGTCGTCGACGAAGCTCAAGACCACGACACGGCTTTTCCTGACACGGTCGGCAACAACCGCACCAACGGCGAGTGCGGCTGGTGGTCCATTTATTTTGCCCTGCTTCGTGAAGGCACCCGAGCCCCCATCGCGCTCTTCTACGACACCGCGCAACGCCCGCCTTTCCGCGGTCGCGGAGGGTTCGACGCCCGCCTCATCGCGGGCCAGCTCAGCCAACCGGCCTTTGCCCGCCTCCCTCATGCGCTACGCTACACCCGGCCCATCTACGATTTTCTCCAGACCCTGAACTCACCCGGCACTGAAGGCCTCGTCTCCCAGCTCTGTGAGCCCGACGATCTGCCCGAAGGACCCGAGGTGATCACGGTGGATCTCAAGGAAGCAGGAACCGAGGAAGTGCGGACTGAAGTCACGAGAATCGTCACTGGCTGGGTCGAGATCGGCTATTGCCTCCCCGAAGATGTCCTGATCCTGCACACCCGAACCGAACTCAAGGCCAGCGCCCTGGGGGCCTGTGAGGAGATCGCCGGACTTCCGCTCGTCGAATACGGCTCCCCATCGGAAGAGGGAAAGAAAGCGATCCGCCACCTCTCCATCAACCGCGCCAAGGGTCTCGACGCCCTCGCGGTGATCATGATCGATGCGGAGCCCTTTGAAAAGATCCGCAAGACCGACAACCAATACACCTACTTCATGGGTGCGAGCCGGGCGAAACAGCTGCTGGCGGTGGTGCACGGGTAGTGATTCGAGCCGATCAAAAACGACTTCTTCAACACTGCCGGAGCCCACCTCGCGCGAAGCACCGCGCGGAGAAAACCTTGGCGAACGAACCGACAGTTCGGCTCTCGACGCAGCGAGGGCGACGCAACGGCAGTCCGCCTTCAGTCCGCCACAGCGCGACCTTTCAGCCAGCGTGCTCATGGCATTTTCTCGCCGAGAATGTAAGCTAGGCCAATCCCGATGAATCGTCCCCGCGTTTTCAACGCCCTCCTCTTTTCCGTTTTTTTTCTGCTGACTCCCTTTCTGGTGGCTCAGACGGCAGGTCCGCCCTCGTCCCTCCGCGAGGCACCGCTCTCGGTCGAACGGATTCGCCAGTCCATGGCTGCCCTGAAAGCCGATGCCTCGCTCGATGATGCCGCGAAGGAACTCGCCGGAAGCCGCTATGAAGACGCCCTCGCCAACCTCGAGGTCACCGCTGGTTTTTCCACGCGAGCGGAATCCCTGAAACGGGACCTGGAAGACGGTCCCAACGAAACCTCCGCGATCCGGAACGAACTTGAAAACCGCCGCGCCGGCCGGCCTCCCAAGGGCGCCGACGCCAGCACCGACCTGCCTGCCGATGCCGGGCCCGAGATCATTGAAGCCCGGCTCACCTCCGAGCGCGCCCGTATCACGGAGCTCGCCCGGCAGGTGAAAGCCGCTGAAAGCGCCCTCAGCGAACTCGAGGCTCGTCCCCAGGCCAATCGCGAGCGTCTCGTCGCGGCGACACGGGAACTCTCCGAAGCCGAAGGAGGCTTCACGCGGTGGAACCTGAGATCACCCGCGACGCCTCAGGAACGGGCCGACTTCGCCGTTGACCAGACTCGCATCCGGTTGATTCGCGCGGAGCTCGCGATGCTCGAGCAGGAGTCGCTCTCCGCGGATGCACGCCACGACCTCCTCGAGGCACGTCGCGATCTTGTCCGTTCCGATCTCGGACTGGCTCGTGAACGAGTCACCCGACTCGAGGCGCGCGGCAGCGAAATCGTCAGCGCCCGAATTGGAGAGGCCGAACGACTCATCACCGAACTCGGCCTGCAATCGGTCTCGGACGACCAGGGAATCGAGGAGCTGGTGAGGGAGACGCGCGATCTTGCCCGCGCCAATCAAGGCCTCCTCGCCCGCATCGACGCCGCTGATGCCGCGAAGAATCAAGCGAAGGAAGAGCTTGAGCGCCTCCGCCGGGAGTCCGAAAACGTCCGCGCCCAGATCGAAATCGGTGGGCTCGAGGACTCTTTTTATGAAACCGTTCTCGACTTGCGCCGCACGTTACCGACACCGCAGAGTGTGCGCGTCCGCCTGAGCGAACGCCGCAAGGCCATCTCGACAGCCAGGCTCGAGGCGTTCCGCTCGGATCGCGAACTCGACGCCCTCCCCTCGCCTGAAGGTCAGGTCGAGGAGTTTCTCGATCTCTTCCGCACCAAGGGGGTCGGTGAAGATGACCTCGCGAGACTTCGAGAAGGGCTGGCCGAGTTTGTCGCAAACCGGGTCAAACTCCGGCAGGATTCGATCGATTCAAACCGTCGCCTCGCCTCCGTTCTTGGCGAAGCCGACTTACTCGTGAGCGAAACCCTCGCCGAGGCCGAAGAACTGAGGGACTACCTCGGCGAGCGCCTCGTCTGGGCCGCGAGCGCCCCACCGATTGGAAGAGATGCCTTCACCGGGCTGCGCACCGCCTTTCTCGCCCTCTTTGGTCCCGAGGCAATCCGGGAGTATGCGGAAGCCGTTTGGAGAATCCATCCCGGCAAATGGCTCCTCGCCATCATCCTTGCGTTACTGCTTCTTCTTCCCCGTCGCCGCCTGCGACAGAATCTCGCCGCCTCGGCCGCACAGACCCGCCACCCCTCGAAAGAACAGATCGGAAACACGATCAGGGCCCTCGCCGTTTCTCTCTGGCTGGCGCTCCCGATGCCGGTCCTCCTCTTTTTCTTCGGTTGGATCTTCACGAGCGATCCCCAGAGCTCCAGCACGACCTTCGCCCTCGGGAAGGGGCTCATGGGGCCGTCGGCCCTGCTCCTCGTGCTGCGGTTCTCCTCCGTTCTCTGCTGGCCCGGCGGCGTTGCCGAAGCTCACTTCCGATGGAAACGCAAAGTCCTCGATCCCCTCCACCGCGCACACATGGGGCTGATTTTCCTCTACCTGCCAGCCCACATCCTTCTCGCCATCTGGTGGTTTAACGGCGGCGACCTCGCCGCCTTCCAAGGGCCCGGCAGGCTCGTTTTCATCATCGCGATGCTCTCCGTTGCCGCGATTCTGCGAGGGTTTTTCAAGGGTAGCGCCGCCGTCCCCGCTCCGTCGAAAAATCCCACCTCGCGCCTCCTCAAACTGCGCCGAGTCTGGACGGGGCTTCTCATCCTCCTCCCTGTGGCCCTCGCCGCGCTCGCCGGGATGGGGCACTTCATCACCGCGGTGGCCCTCGCCTACCTCATCCAGAAGACGGGATTCGTGGTCTTTTCCGCCACCCTCATCTACGCGCTGCTGAACCGTTGGGCCGCGTTGCGGGGACGACGCATGGCCCTCGCCGACGCCCTCGCCCAGCGCGAAGCCAAGCGAGTTGCGAGCGAAGCACCGGACGCGTCCCCCGGATCCGCCAAGGCTACCGGGAAACTTGATCCGATTCCCTCCGAAGAGGCCATCCTGCCGACGGAGGCGGATGAACCTATCGACTGGACGCTCGTCGGTGAACAGACCCGCCTCCTCATCCGCGCCGTCGTCACGCTCGCCGCACTTTTCGGCTGCTGGCTCGCCTGGTCTGAGGCGTTGCCCGCCCTGAAATACCTCGATTCGCGGAATCTCGTCGCCGACATCAGCGCGAGCGACATGATCTGGCTCGGGATCATTGGAGTGATCACCGGGATTGTCTTTCAAAATCTCCCAGGACTTCTCGAACTCGGATTCCTCCGAGCCCTCGAACTCGAGAGCGGCGTGCGAAACGCCGTGATCACGCTGTGCCAATACGTCGTCATCGCCCTCGGCACCGCGGTCGCTTTTCAAGCCATCGGGCTCGACTGGTCGCGCTTCAGCTGGATCGCCGCCGCCCTTTCCGTCGGACTCGGGTTCGGTCTTCAGGAAGTCGTCGCGAATTTCGTGAGCGGCCTCATCCTTCTCTTTGAACGCCCCATTCGCGTCGGTGATATCGTCACCGTCGGCGGGGTCGATGGCGTTGTCACAAAAATCCGGATCCGCGCGACCACGATCACCAACTGGGACAAGAAAGAATTCATCGTGCCGAACAAGGAATTCGTGACCGGCACGATCATGAACTGGACCCTCTCCAGCCCGGTCACCCGACTCGTCTTCCCCATCGGCATCGCCTATGGATCCGACATCGAACGCGCTCGTGAAATCCTTCTGGACATCGCCACGACCCAGCCCGAAGTCCTCAAGGATCCCGCGCCTGCCGCCATTTTTGAACAATTTGCCGACAGCAGCCTCAGCTTCACCCTGCGCTGTTTCCTCGGCAGCACCGAGCAGCGGCTCGAGATGACCCACCGGATCAACTCGCTGATCCACGAGCGTTTCAAAGCCGCCGGGATCGGAATTCCCTATCCCCACCGCGTCGTTCACCTGTGCGGCGACACTCCCATCGATTCCCTAACCGAACCCGAAAAGCAGGCCTGATCACCGGCTCTGGCATCGTGGGATCTTTGCTCATCCCGGCCTCCGAAAGGCACATGCGGATCCGCGACGCGGCCGCGATGACGGCCATCCAATTCGGAAAAACAGACACCTTGCCCCCTTTTCCTTTGTTGGTTCATCGCCCCCCGTCCTTCATCGCGCCGCGTCCCGTGCTTGCCATGGAAGGTCACTTTCGGTTTCCCTCGGGATGATGAATCGAATCACCCTACTGCTCTGCACCGGCCTTCTCCTGCTTTCCCCCGTTTGCGCCGAGGGCTGGAAAGCCGGGGTCGCGTCCGTCGTGATCACCCCGTCCGAACCTCTCTGGATGGCAGGCTATGGATCGCGCACGGCCCCGGCAGAAGGCAAGGAGACCGACCTCAATGCCAAGATCCTCGTCCTTGAGGACTCAGCGGGAAAACGGGGCCTCATCATCACGCTCGATCTCGTCGGGATCGACCGTGGTTTCTCCAAGCGTGTCACCGGGGCCCTGGCAAAACAACATCAACTGCCGCGCGAGGCGATTGCGATCTGCACCTCGCACACCCACAGCGGTCCCGTCGTCGCCGGAAATCTCGCCCCCATGCATTACCAGAGCCTTCCCGCCGAGCAGCAGAAGAAGCTCGACGCCTTCGCCGACGAACTTCTCGGCAAGATCGTCGTGCTTTCCACCGAGGCCCTCGGCGGACTTGCACCAGCCCGGGTGCAATGGGGCAGCGGCAAATGCACCTTCGCGGTAAACCGTCGCGAGAACAAGGAACCCGAGGTGCCTGACAAACGCACCAAAGGAATCCTCGCCGGACCCAGCGACCATGACGTGCCGGTGCTCTCAGTGCGCGACGAGGCCGGAGCCCTGCGGGCCGTGCTCTTCGGTTACGCCTGCCACGCCACCGTGCTCTCCGGCCAGACGTGGAATGCCGATTATCCAGGCTACGCCCAGGTGGAACTCGAAAAGACCTTTCCGGGATCGGTCGCCCTCTTCTGGGCCGGTTGCGGAGGCGATCAGAATCCCCTGCCGCGTCGTGAGTTGCCCCTCGCCCAAGCCTACGGAGTCGATCTCGCCGCCCGCGTCGGCGACGTTCTCCGCGCCACGATGCCCGAAATTGCGCCGACACTCGAGACGGTTTACCGCGAGACGGAAGCGCCACTCGATGTCCTCCCCTCGGCTGATAAAGTCAGAGCCAACGAAACATCCGAGAACCGTTTCGAGGTGGCCAGGGCCAAATACCTTCTGCGTGAAATGGAGGAAAAAGGCGGGCTCGCCGGAACCTACCCCTACCCCGTCGGCGTCTGGACTCTCGGGGGCGAGATCGACTTCGTCTTTCTCGGTGGTGAAGTGGTCGTGGATTACGCGCTGCGCCTGAAACGCGAACGCAGCGGCGTCAAAACCTGGGTCGCGGCCTACAGCAACGACGTCATGGGCTACATTCCCTCCCTGCGGGTCCTCAAGGAAGGCGGCTACGAGGCCGGTGGGTCGAACGTCTACTACGGTCTCCCCACCCTCTGGCACGAAACGATCGAAGAGGTGATCGTGAAAGCGGTGCACGAGACCGAACCGTCCATACCCTAACGAAACACTTTTAGCGAGTCTTCCAGCACCGCTTCGTCAGATGAGTTCCACTTTCTCCCTGGTCACCTTCCTTGCCATGCTCGCCACCGCGGTTCCGGCCGCGGAGCCAGACCCTGAGCCAAAGTCCCCTGAAGTCCCGGGCTACCCCGCGGGGGTGCGGGTAGATCACTATCCGGTAAACGAGGACGAAAGCGAGCAGCCCACCCTCTTTTGGTCACCGGACTTGCCCGAGGGAAAGCGGGCCCCGCTCCTTGTCGCTTTGCACACCTGGTCGGGCGATTACCTTCAGGCCGGAGGCGAGGTGAAGTATGCCGAGTGGTGCCAGCAGAACGGTTGGATTTTCGTCCACCCGAATTTCCGCGGTCCCAACCGCACTCCCGAGGCGCTCGGTTCGGATCTGATGATCGCCGACATCCGTGCCGTGGTCCAATGGGCGAAGCGGAACGCTCCCGTGGACGAAACTCGCATTTACGCGATCGGCGTGTCGGGGGGAGGCCACGCCACCCAGCTCCTTGCGGGGCGCACGCCCGAGATCTGGGCGGGGATATCCTCGTGGTGCGGCATCGCCGACATCGCGGCGTGGCACGGCGAGACGACGGCGGCGGGACGCCTCAACTACGCCGGTCACATCGTCGGCGCGATCGGCGGACTACCCAACGCCAGCGAAAAGACCGTGGCCGAGGCCAAGCACCGGTCGCCGCTGACGTGGTTGAAAAATGCGGGAACCGTGCCGCTCGACCTCAATCACGGGATCAACGATGGCCGCAGCGGTAGCGTGCCCTTTTCCCATTCGTTGCGTGCCTACAATGCCGTGGTGCCATTATCCGCCCGAATTCCCGGGGACTCGATCGACGGGTGGCATGCGGATCCGGCGACCTTGCCACGCGATCCGAAACTCGGCGACGCCCTCTACGGAGTCAATCCTCCCCTCTTTCGCAAAACGCACGGCAACACCCGCGTGACGATCTTCGAGGGCGGGCACGAGATCCTGCAAGAGGCCGCCCTCAACTGGCTCGCCGCCCAGCGCAAGGGAAAGCCCGCCGACTGGAATCCCGCCAAAACCGCCACGCTCAAGTCCACCGCGGCGGACCGTGATAGCGGCAAATGATCCTGACATGACACCTCCCT
>Ga0172376_10007717_pt1 | contig 11410 bp, 12 predicted proteins | sample Lak35m_FD_121114 | JGI IMG/M metagenome (GOLD analysis project Ga0172376, IMG submission 121114) | Freshwater microbial communities from Kabuno Bay, South-Kivu, Congo - kab_092012_35m | ecosystem: Environmental > Aquatic > Freshwater > Lake | place: Democratic Republic of the Congo: South-Kivu...
CAAGGATGTGCTCGCCAAGTGCTACGGCGGCGACATCAGCCGCAAGAAGAAGCTGCTGCAGAAGCAGGCCAAGGGCAAGAAGCGGATGAAGGCGATGGGCAAGGTGGAGGTGCCGCAGGAGGCGTTCATGGCGGTGCTCAAGCTCAACCAGTAGGGGCCGCCCCCCAGGCGCGGCACGTCTCAGGCGGGGGATGATCCGCACGATGGCCTTCCTGTATGGGTGTTCTCCCCACGAGGGATCACACGCAGGAGGGATCTCACGCAAGAGGGATCTCCCCTACAAAGAACTTCCCGCACGGGGTGATGTCCGCCGCTGGGAACGCTGGCGGCATCCCTGCTTCAGAGCGATGGTCTCCATCCAGCGCCGTGGCCGGTGGAGCCGAGGTGCCCCTCGGCCCAGGCCGCTCCTGCTGCCGCTTCTCCGCGAAAGCCAAGTCCGCCAGAGCCAATCCCGCCAGAGCCAAGTCCGCCAGAGCCAATCCCGCCAGAGCCGGATCCCCCAGAGCCGGATCCGCCGCCGGGCCTCCGGGACCCAGCTGATGCCTGCGGGACAGGCGGGCTTCCTGCTGCCGGTGGCCTTCGGCGTATCGCTGCTGCTGCTGCTCGGCAGCCTGTCGCTGCAGACGGTGGTGCTGCAGGCGCGCCTGGGCCTGCGGCTGCAGGAGGAGCGCGGGCTTCAGGAGGATGCGCTCGCGGCGGCGGCCCAGCAGCTCGTGGCGGCGATCAACCGCGATCACCCCTGCCTGCTATCCCTGCCGCTGGAGCGCTGGAGCCAGGAGGGGCTGGCCTGCGCCAGTGCCGGCCAGCAGCAGGCTCTCACCCGTGGGGTCAGCGCCGAGGCCCGCTGGCAGCTGGTGGGCTGGGAACCCTCGGCGGAGCGGGTGCAGGCGGTGATCGATCTCGAGCCGGCCCGCACGGCCGTGGGCCGCCGCGGGCGCTTTGTGGCGGGGCTGCTGGGCACGCCGCTGCGGGCCCAGGCACCGGGGCTGCTGGCGCTCTCGGGAGTGCGGCCATGACGTTGCTCGAGGTGCTGCTGGCCGGCGTGCTGTTTTTTGGCTCCTGCAGCGCGTCGCTGCTCACCTGGTCGCGGGCGGTGGCGGTGCTGGAGGCCGATGGCCGCCGCGCCGAACGGCTGGAAGGCCTGGAGGCGGAGCTGCAGGCGGCCGAGATGCGCCTGCGGGATCCAGCGCTGCAGGCATCACCCGCCGTGCCCTGCGCGGCTGTGCGCCAGGCGCTGGTGCAGGCGCTGGAGCGGGAGCCGGCGGCGGCCGGGGTGGTGCGGCAGATCGCAACGGGGGAGGAGGGGCAACCGCTGCGGCTGCAGCTGGTGGCGTCGGAGCTGCGGCGTGAGCGCGCCTACGACCCGGCGGCCTTCGGGGGCTGCTCGTACGGGTCTTCCCCCGCGGATTCTGCTGCTGGTGCCCCGACCGCTTCGGCTGCCGCACTCTCTACCGCTTCCGCTTCCGCACCCTCTGCCGCTTCATCTGCGTCTTCCACGGCCGCTTCCTCGGCAACGGAGAGCCATGCAGCGCTCTGAGGGTTTCACCGTGCTGGAGGGTCTGGTGGCTGTGGCGGTGCTGCTGCTGCTGGCGGGGCTGTGCCTGCCGCCAGGGCTGGAGGCCGTGGCGCGGCAGCGGGTGGAGGCGGCCACGCGGCGGGTGCTGCTGGGGTTCGACCGGGGCCGCGAGGCGGCGGAGCGGCACGGGCTGGCCTGCGCCCTGGCGCTCGATGGCGGGGGCTGGCGGGCACCCGGCGGCGGCGGCGAGCTGCCGGGCTGTGAGGCTGCCGGGATCAGCCTGGGGGAGGGGGTGCATGACAGCGCGGCCCTGCAGCTGGTGCACAACCTGCCCGAAGCGGTGCGTTTCAGTGCCAATGGCCTGGTGCTGGATGGCGGCACGGTGCTGGTGAGCCACCCGGGCACCGCTCTGGTGCGCTGCGTGGTGGTGTCGCTGCCGCTGGGGGTGACCCGGGTGGGCCTGCAGACCGGCGGCAGCTGTGTGCCGGATCCGGCGCTATGAGAAGCCACCCGATGCCACAGAAGGGTTTCAGCCTGCTGGAGCTGCTGCTGGCCCTGGCGCTCGGCCTGGGCTTCGCGGGGCTGATGCTGCGGGCGATGGCCCTGGAGGGGCCGCAGGGGGCGCTGCTGGCGCGCCAGCTGCGCGAGCGGGGCCTGCAGAAACGCACCCATGCCCTGCTGCGGCTGGATCTGCAAGAGGCCCAGGCGCTGCGGCTCGGCGCGGGCGATGGCGGCGCCTGCCCGCTGGCGGGAAGGCAGCCATTGCTGCAGATCGCCACGCCACAGGGGCCGGTCACCTACACGTTGGGGGCTGCGCCGAGCCCGATCTGGCGCGGACGGGTGCTGATGCGCTGCGGGCCGGCCTTCGGGCTGGATGGCATTCCCAGCAGCGGCATGGCCCAGAACCGTGTGGTGCTCGATGCCCTCCGGCCGGATGGCGCGCGGATCGAGCGCACGCCCCAGGGGATGCTGCGGCTGATCCTGGAGCAGGAGTTCAGCCGGGCCGGAGGCGGCAGCCAGCGGCTGCGCAGCGAACGCCTGCTGGCGGCCGGGGTGCTTGTGACCCCCTGAAGACTCGATACGATCAAACCAATCCCTGATCGGCCACCGCCCAGCCTCAGCATGCCCACCCGCCACCGCCTCATCCGTGGGCTGCGCCCCGGTCAGGGCGCGAGGTTCTTCCCTGGCCCCAGCGGGCTGCGGCGAAGCCGAGGCATTGCTGTGCAGGCCGTGCTGCTCACGGTGATGGTGATGACGATCGCGCTGCTCACGGTCGCCAGCCGGGTGTCCAGTTCGCGCGACGCGGCGGCGGCCAACTCGCTGCAGGCGGCGGCGCGGCAGGCGGCGGAATTCGGCTTCAGCGAGATCGTGGCCGAGATGAATCGTGATGACAAGAGCTATCTCTGGGTCACCCCATTCAGCAGCTGGGGCAGTGTGAGCCAGGCCGAACTTCAGGCTTCGTGCCTCTATGCGCCTGGGACTCCTTCAGCCGACCCAATTCCTGGGGTTGCGAGCCGCGAATCGCTGCCGGGCTCCAGCGAGCTTTCTTACCAGTTGAAGGCCTTCACTCCACCGGCTCCACCTGCAATCATTGGCTCACCGACCCCACCACAAGATTGTGATCAAGGAATCTTTACCCATCGCAAGGGGGGAAGTGCGGAGTTCCTTGTGGAAGGCACAGCCAAGCGTGGAAGCGGAGAAATCACCACCTATGAGCTGAAGCGAACGGTGTCGGTGGGTCCGGCGCGTTCGCCGTTTCAGCAGAGCCTGCTTGGCGATCCCGGCGTGGCAGCCACGGCGGCGGATATTCGCTTTCCCTCTTTCCCACCCGCTTCATTGCCACCAGGCCCTGCGTTGAACTGTACTACTGACACTAGTGACGTCACGGGGAACACGTACAGCTGCAGCGATACTTCGACTCCGACTGGTTCGCCCTACTCCTTCAACAATGCGAGCCAGCAGAAGTTTCCCTACCCCTATGTCATTCCTGATGTTCCACCTGCATCTTCGCCAACCCCCTTCTGTCAAGACAACGGCACGGCAATCAATTGTCGCTTGGCCTCTCTTGAAGTAGGCGAAGAGGATGGATCGGATAGTGTCAATCTCATCGTTACGGCGATATCGGCCACATCGACCACACCTGCCAAGCCGGTGAACCTCTTCATCGATGGCACACTCACTGTCTTCCCCGGCGCCAAGCTCTGCTCCCATGCCAGTGCGGGGGCATCAGCCACCTCGGTGACCACCTGTGCCGCCGCCAGTGGCGACTGGCAGGCGCTACGTATCTACGGCGGTCCAAACAGCAGCGACTCCTGCCCCAGTCCACCACAATTTATCAACCTGCAGGCGATCACAGCCCCGACTCCATCTTCCGAAACCGGCAAGGTGAATGTGCAGAATGCTTTCCTCTGGTTCCCTGCCGGGTCGCTCTCGGTGGCCGCCGTCACATTAACAACTACCTTGGATGGCTCACAGGCAGCGCTGCGCGGCAGGGTCTGCGCGCTCAACCTGCCCTCTCCTCCCCTCTCGGCGGCCTCGGCGGAGCGAATCTGGCCGGATCGCATCTTCTGGCCGAGGATCTACCGCGGCTACGGCTCCCGGGATCTCTCCTCGTGAGTGCCCTCTGCTCCTCTCGACTCCGGCCTCGTTCGCTGGTTCACCCTTGCCGGCGGCCCCGTGCTGCTGCTGGGATGACGCTGCTGGAGGTGCTCGTGGCGGTGCTGATCGCCTCCTCAGGCATCGCGCTGCTGGTGCCGGCCTTTGTGCGGCAGCTCCAGGTTTCCAGCGAACCGGATCGGCTCACGGCGGTGGAAGCCGTGGTGAGCCGCGATCTGGATTGGATCAGTGACTATGCACGCTGGTGGAAGATGCGGAGCGGCCCGTATAATCTGTCACCATCGATCACAACCCTTTCTGGCTGGTCCACGGAGTCGGAAGCCACCTATGAGCCTCCTGCTGATCATTGCGAGGCCAATACTCTTTCATCGGATTTTGTGGATGCCATGGGTAGTGTGCCGGCCAGCGCAGTGCGCCCCTATGCGATCAGTGGATCGGGAACGACAGATATCGCATCAGTGAATGGAATCACCGTACAGCGAATCATCTCAATAGCTCCTAATCGCCTTCATGTCAGCTATCTGCTGCAGGGCGACCCTGCATCGTCTCTCCGCTTCAATCGGCAGGCCTCGGTTCTGATCGAGGCTGCAGCTTGGTGCGAGAAGCTGCCATGAGGAAGGCGACTGGCTTCCGAATGGCGCATCATCGTTCCCGAGAGGGGGGCTTCACTCTGGTGGAACTTCTTGTGATTGTGGCGGTGATCGGCATTGTTTCAGGAATGAGCCTCACCACCATGGCCTCTTTTCTTCAGGAGCAGCGGCTTCGCAGGGCAGCGATGGAGCTTGGCTCTTACCTTCAGAGTGCCCGCGCCATGGCGCAACGCCAGGGCGGCTACTGCTCCATCTCGATCGGGGGGGCTGGTTCGCCCACGCTGTTGCAACCTACCCCGAATGATGCCAACAACCGCTGTCTGAATCCCGCCACTCCTACCACGCCTCCCTCCCCCAGCCTTGATCTGCAGACTGCTTCTGCAGCCTCAGGCTTGGCTATCAGCCCCGGAGCTTCCACCCTGACATTCACCAGGTTTGGTACGCTGGCTGGGGGACCTGTTGTGGGGCCGTCGATACCGCGTATGCTGTATCTATCCGCATCTGGCACGAGCCAGCAGCGCTGTATTTTCTTGGATCTTATTTCGATCAGGATGGGTTGGCGCAACACAAGCGCCGGGGCTTGTACCTACACCAGCAGTTAGATTCATGCACGACCTATCTTCTCGCAGACTGCATCGATTCCGGGTGTCATCAGTTGCCTCGGTCAAAGCTTTCACGCTCGTGGAATTGCTGGTAGGGGCGGTGCTTGGTTCGCTGGTGATTGGTGCCCTTGGTGGGGCTCTCCTGGTCTCGCAAATGCGGGTATCGGCGGCAATTCGGCGTGATCTGGATCGAAAGGATGCTCTTAATCGTGCGGTCGCATTGATCCGTAGTGAGATCAGTACCGCCGAGAAGATATCTGTTGGACTGAATGGCCTTGCAAGCAATATCTGTGCTTCATCGGGTTCGCAATCAAGTCTTGTTCTCTCCTCAGCAGGAGCCAGGGATATCTGTTATAAGGCGGTTCGCAGAACCTCTATCTCTGGTCTGGCGGTTCCTTCGTCAGGGGATCGGCCATGGAGTGGCGATTGTGTCTTGATGCGTCAAGGACCACCCTATGATCCCGCAACTGGTGAGATCCTCTGGGATAGCTCGTTGTTTGTTTTTCAGGTGATCCTTGATGACCTTGCTGGAAGTCCAGGATCGTGTTTGCCGCAATCTTTTCGCTTTGAACTGCTTGGCAGCGGGAACTCCTCCACGGTGAGTAGAGACGTAGACATTACGATCACCCAGTCCAGCGGACCGCCCACTCATTTCAGTGCCCGCAGTGGCTCCAATCCACTTTACTCTGGCCTTGATATGAGCGGCACGGCGTCTCCTGGTATTCCAGCTTGTGATCCGGTTACTCAGGCGCGCCACATCCGGGTTGGCTCATCCCTCCCAGCGGTTGACAACCAGTGCCGCAATATCTACTACGTTCCTAATGTCTATAGTGCCAGTTCCATCGGCAGCTGCTCCAGTGCCAGCTGCACCGTGAATGGCATCACGCTCAGCAATGTGGATGTCCTTGTTTTCAGCGATCGAGAGATCCGCCCCTGAGCGATTGTTGTGGCTGTGGTTGTGGTTCGCTGCTCGCCTGGGCGGCTGCCTGGTGGGCGAGGAGGAGCCGGAGGCTGCGTGGCCGTGTGGCTGCGTCGCCTACCCGAAGCGGTTGCGGTCGCAGCCCTGGAACTGGCGGAGGGCATCGGGCAGGAGGTCTTGGCCGCCGCGCATGGGTGGGGGGATGGTGCGGCCGAGTTGGTCGATGGCACGGTCGAGGTCTGCCTGGGCGCGCTGGCGCTCGGGGCTGCCGGGTTCGGTGCCGCTGTTCAGCAGTGCCCAGCGGGCCTGGGTGTAGGCCCGCGAGGCCGCCTCGATCGCCTCGCTGTGGAGCCTGCCGTGCAGATAGCGCTCCTCCGGGCTGGCGCCGGTGCCCTCTGCGCCGCCAGGGGAAGCAGCAGGGGCTGCGCCCGTTGCCTCTGCGCCGCCAGGGGTGGTTGCAGGGGCAGCGCCCGTTGCAGCAGTGGGGGGTCGTTGCAGCTGGCTCGGCATCCGGCCTGGTGGTGCGGGCAGGGTCAGCAGGAGCTGCTGCATCGTTTCCGGAAGCGGCCATTCCCTGGGTGGCGGCGCCTGGGGCCGGAGCGTTGCTGCTGCCCTCCTCAGCGAGGCTGCGCAGGCAGTGGGCGAAGGCCTGGCGGGCGGATCGCGGGTCGGTGCTGGGGGGGAGTTCGGCCAATCGTTCGCGGCAGATGCGCTGGGCCCGCAGGCTGAAGGCCATGCCTGGATCGCCCTGCGGGGCTGTGCGGCAGCCGGCCAGGCCGCTGGCGGCCAGCCCGCAGGCGAGCAGCAGCAGCCGGTTCCGGCGCCGCTGAGAGGCACGGGTCGCGAGCCAGCCGCACAAGCCCCAGCGGCACAAGCACCAGCGGGTCTCAGGGCCCTGCCATGGGCAGGCCTGGCCAGGCCTGGTGCCGGAAGTGATCGTGGCGGATGCTGGAACGATCAGTTGATCGTACGGGCGCGGAAGCTGGCGGCGCTTGGCTGCGAGCTGTTGGAGTAGGTGACGCCGTTCGGCGCGATCAGGCTGAGGCGGTAGCTGGGGCGCTGGGCATCGCTGCTGTCGACGCTGAAGCTGCTCACGCCGCTCATCACGGCGGCATCGCTATCGGTGCTGATCAGATTGCCGCCGGCATCGATGCCAGGGCCGCAGCGCCGCAGGGTGCTTCCCGAGAGGTAGTACACGATGCGACTGCTGAAGCCGGGCACCTCCAGCTGCAGGATCGGCGTGGCCGCCGGGCAGCTGGCGCTCACGGCCGAGGCGCCGGTCACCGGCGTGGATTCCTGGATCTCGCGGTCGAGCAGAAACTGCAGCCGGCCCCATTGCTCCTGCAGCCGCAGCACCGCCTCCACCCACTCGCGGGAGCGCACATAGGAGAGCACCACCGCGATGATCGCCGCCAGAGCCAGCACCCCCACCGCGCTCACGATCAGCAGCTCCGTGAGGGAGAACCCCGCCGATCGCCGAGCCAGCCTCACAGGTCGCACCTGCCGCCGCTCGCCACCCCCAGCCGCGTGATCGCCAGCAGGCCATCGAGGCGCACGCAGCGGGCGATGCCGCCGGCCTGATTGGTGATCGTGATCACCACCGGATCGCTGCTGCCGGCAGCGATCGTGCCCCGTGGCGTGAAGCTGAAGCTGCCCGGCACCGGGCTGATGCTGAAGCGTGCATTGCCGGGCACGGCCTCGAGGGTGAGCGGTGAGAAGGCGGTGCAGCTGTTGGTGAGGCTGCCGCTGGTGCTCTGGCTGGCCTGGGCGAGGGTCTGACCCAGGCCCACGGTGCCGCCGCTGGGATTGATCGTGATGTCGCAGCGTGCGCCCCGCATCGCGGCGCACTGCACCAGCACCAGCCAGCCGGCCAGCTCCTGGGCCACCGCCGTGGCCTGCTCGCTGCGCCATTCGTTCACGGCGCTGCTGATGCTGATGCCGGAGAGCAGGGCGATCAGGGAGGCCGTGACGATCACCTCGACCAGCGAGAAGCCGGGAAGGCCCTGGGAGGCCGTTGGCATCAGCCGATTCCTGAGGGGCAGACCAGGGCAGCGCGGAATCATGGGCACCAGGCCGCTGCCATCGCTGCTGCTGGGCACCACGGAGAGGGCGCCCAGGCTGCAGAGGGCGGAAAACCAGGCCTGGGCAGCGCTGCTGGAGGGGAAGTACTCGCCCTGGCCCGGCGGCGGACCGTCGTCGTCGATCCGGCAGCTGCCGCTGGCGCAGGTGAAGCGATCATTCATCGCCTGGATCCGGGCCAGATCGAGGCGGATGGCGAACTCCTCCTCCTGCAGCTGGCGGGTGATGTTGGCATCAGCTCCACCAGGCTGAAGCCCGCCGCGCCCGCCGGTGCGTGGCTGGTTGAGCGGCTGAGGGGGCGCCGCCGGCGGGCGCCCCGCTGCGGCCTGAGCGACTGGGGAGCGGCTCACGGATTGAGCCAGCGGAAGCTGCTGGTGGCCCGGGCCACGTAATCAAACAGCAGCGGATTGGCGGTGGGCATCTGCCCCTGGGCTGCCAGCAGGCCCATCAGCTCCATCACATCACGCAGGCCGGAGCCGGGCACCACCCAGCTCACATTGCCCACCGATTCGATCGAGTTGGTCCAGAGCACACCCTGGAAGCTGGCATTGCCGGCGAGGCTGACCTCTCCATTGGGGATGTAGAGAAAGGCGTTGAGCACATCCGGAGTGCCCTTCCAGTCGTAGCTCTGGCTGCCGCAGCTGTTGCAGCCGAAGATGGCCAGATCGGCGGTTTTCGGGGCGGTGCCGGCACAGCTGGGCGTGTTGCCGCTGCCCACGCTCTTGCAGTGGCGGATGGTGCTGTTGCCGGTGCCATCGAGGATCTGGCCGGGGGAGACGAAAGAGAGGCGCAGCTTGCGGCTGGCCGTAAGGAAAGACACATCATCTCCCTTGTAGTCGAGCTGGGAGAGATAGCAGTGCGTTTCCGTGCCGGTGCGGCTGCAGTAGGCGGGCAGGCTGCCGGCGTCTGCATTCACGGCCCACTGGCGGCACTGGTTGTTGTCGTTCAGGCAGTCGGTGAAGGCGGAGCTGTTGGTGGTGGCGGGTGAGGGTTTGCTGAGCACCCCGGGAGCCGGGCTGCTGGTGCTGCCGGGGTAGGTGTTGGCGAGAGGGACGTTGGAGGGGCGCGGATCGATGATGTCGATATCGGTGTTCTGGTTCTGATCGGTGATGTTGCAGGTGCCGGAAGCATCCGCCAGGCAGTACACCGTGCTGATGGCTGTGCCGGTGGTGTTGTTCACCGAGATTGAGCCCTTCAGGGTGAAGGTGCCGGTGCTGCTGCCGGTGCCACCCACCAGGCCCATGCCGAGCATGTTGTCCGGCAGGCACACGTAGGCGCTGCTGTCGGAGGCGGGGCGGGTGTCATCCACAGTGCCGTGGGCGCCGCCGAAGCTGGTGCCGCAGCACTTGGGCACCAGCCGAAACACCTTGCGCAGGGTGGTCACCGCCGTGGTGGCACCGCTGGCGTTCAGGGCGCGGCCCTCCACCTCCAGGGTCACGCTGCCGGCCGGAGGGGTCATCGCACTGAAGATGCGCAGCTCGCTTTCGGGCCGGCGGGTGACCGACACCAGCCGGTAGGCGCGGCTGGCCCCTGAGGCGGTGCTGCTGAGGCTGCCGTCGTTGCACAGGTAGATGGTGCGGTAGGTGCTGGGAGAGCCGGTGCTGGGGTAGCCGATGCTGGCGTTGCCGGTGAGATCGGGTGCGGGGGTGTCTGGGCAGCGGCTGGCATGGGAGGTGCTGGCCTCGGTGCCGGTCCAGAGGGCGGAATCCACCGTGCTGCCCTTGCTGCGCAGCAGGCCGCGGTTCTGGGGGCGGTTGAGCTCGCTGATGATCCGGTTCATGCCGATTTCGGCGGCCTCCTGGGCATCGAAGCTGAGGCTCTGATACACGGTGCCGAGGGTGCCGAGGCTGGAGCGGTTGGCGATGGCGAGGGTGCCAGCGCTCAGCACCAGCACCGCCAGGATCACGAAGGGGAGCACGAAGCCAGGGGTCCGCGCCCCTGCCGCCGAGGAGTGCAGCCAGGCCCGAGCCAGCGAGGCGCGGATGCGGCGGCCTCGCCTGGATCGTGGTGGTGGTGCGGCCCAGCGAATGCTGCTGTTCAGCGGAGGTGAAGGCCCTCTACTCAGTCTGTGGAGATGCGGGGCGTTCGGCTGTGGAAGCGCTGCGGATTCCCGCCAGATACGGCGCTGGGGCGTGGCGATGCGGATCGTTTCCCTTACCCTGCGCATCTGTGAGCAGCAGCCTGCGCCTGCACCCACGCGCCGAATGCACGCCATGCCCCCGGGCACGCCTTCCCCTCACCCCGTCGACCCCGAAGCAGACCAAAAGGCGGAAGCCGCCGATCAGCCGCCGGCGCTCGCAACAGGCGATGCGGAGGAACGCCTCGCTGCAGCCCGCGCCGCGATCGAGGCGGGTGATCTGCCCCGCGCCGAAGCGCTCTATGCCGATCTGCTGGCGGCCGGCTGCCGGGATGTGCGCCTGTTCAGCAATCTCGGCGCCCTCGCGCTCAAACGCGACCAGGCCGCGGTGGCCCGCGACTGGCTGGAGCAGGGCCTGGCGCTGGACCCCTGCCACGCCCCCAGCCTGCTCAACCTCGGCATGGCGCTGCACAGGCTGGAGCGCACCCCGGAGGCGATCGACGTGCTGCGGCGTGCGGTGCAGGCTGATCCGCAGCAGGCGAAAGCCTGGAACAATCTGGCGGTGGCCCTGATCGCCTCCTGTGGCCGCGCAGAGGAAGGCAGTGCCCAGCCGCAGCTTTCGTCTGCGCAGGAAGCCAAGGAGCGCGAAACCATCCACGAAGCGATCGCGGCCTATCGCCGGGCGCTGGAGCTGCAGCCTGGCTATGCCGATGCCGCCGCCAATCTCGCCCGGCTGCTGGCGGATCAGGGCGACCCCCGGGCCGGCGAACTGGTGCTCCGCAACCTGCCGCCCGAGGCTGCCGGGGCCGTGGAGCGCTTCTATCTCGGCGAGATGCTGCGCCTGCAGGGCCAGCTTCAGGAGGCCCTGGATCTGTTCGCAGAAGCCCTGGCGCATCCTTCGGCCGATGCCGATCTGCGCCTCACGATCGGCACCACGCTGGTGAACGCCGGCCAGGCGGATCATGCCCTGAGCGTGCTGCTGCCCTTGATCGCAGAGCGGCCGCAGGATGC
>Ga0172376_10007718_pt1 | contig 11410 bp, 9 predicted proteins | sample Lak35m_FD_121114 | JGI IMG/M metagenome (GOLD analysis project Ga0172376, IMG submission 121114) | Freshwater microbial communities from Kabuno Bay, South-Kivu, Congo - kab_092012_35m | ecosystem: Environmental > Aquatic > Freshwater > Lake | place: Democratic Republic of the Congo: South-Kivu...
CTGGAGGATGCCGGCATGGGGGTACCCCAAGTGTGGCTTGCGGCGGAAGAGTCCTTGACGGTGGAGGACCTCCTGTATGCGCTCCCGATTCAGTCCGCCAACGACGCCTCACGCCCTTGCGCGCACCGCGCGCGGCTGCGTGCCCGCCTTCGTGGCGGCGATGAACCGGCGGACTGAGTCAGGAGCGCATACAGGAGGTCCTCCACCGTGAAGGACTCTCCCGCCTCAAGCCACACTTGGGTTCCCCCCATGCCGGCATCCTCCCGGGTGATCGTCACGGGAGTCCCTAGGGTGAGGGTGCCGGCGCGGATCGCGTCGTGCACCAAGAGGAAGGTCATCAGCTTCGTGACGCTGGCGGGCGGGTTGGTCCGGTCCGCATCGTCCGCGAAGATCACTTTGCCGTTGGCGGCGTCCATCACCATCGCGCCCCGATAGTCGACGGGCGCAGCGCCAGCGTCGTGATACCATCCGGCAAGGGCAAGAAGGACGAGAAGGGACCGGAGTCGGACCATGGGGGAGAGGCGTGGCGGCGACGGAGCAGTGGGCTCAGGAGGCGGTGGCCTGCTCAAGGGGCAACTCGCGCAGGCGCAGGTCGGGATTCTTCTCCTGGAAGTAACCCATCGTCCAGTCATTCGGAAAGAGCACGACCGGTTGATCGAAGCGGTCGAAGCCGAAGCTCACGCCGCTGGCAACGATGAGCGAACCGGGGTTCCGGAGGCTGGGGTGGGGTTCGAGCCAGCGGAGGAGCGTCCAGGGCGTCGGCTCGAGGCGCGATTCGGCCCCGTACTCCGCTTGGAGTCGGTACTGCACGACTTCGAACTGCAACGGGCCCACCGCTGCGAGCAGGGTGGACCCGGGGGGGGCGTGCCGAGCCGCGAAGGACTGCACGACGCCCTCCTGCAGGAGTTGCTCGAGGCCGGCCCGGAATTTCTTCGCATCCGCGGGATTCGGATTCGAGATGTAGGTGAAAACCTCCGGCGGGAAGCGCGGGATCTCATCGAAGACGATCGCCTTGTCCTCCGTCAGGGTGTCCCCGATGCCAAACGAATCGTGGCCCACCAGCCCGATCACGTCCCCGGGGTAGGCCTCGTCCACCGTCTCCCGTTCCTGACCGAAAAGTTTGTGGGAGGAGGAGAGCCGAACGGAGCGGCCCGTGCGGGCGTGGACCACGGTCATGTCGCGCGTGAAGCGGCCGGAGCAGACCCGGAGAAATGCGATCCGGTCCCGGTGCTTCGGATCCATGTTCGCCTGGATCTTGAAGACGAAGCCCGAGAACTTCGGGTGGGTCACCGGAACGATCTCCGCCGACGACGCCGGGGAGGCATCGGGCTTGGCGCCGGCGGTGGCGGCGAGCGCGGCGCCGGGGACCGCAATCCTCCGCGGTGCCGGGGGGACGGAGTGCTCAAGGAAGCCATCGAGGAGCAACTGGATGCCGAAGTTGTTGACCGCGCTTCCGAAGTACACCGGCGTCTGTCGCCCAGCCCGGACGGCGGCGAGGTCGAAGGGGTGCCCGGCTCCATCGAGCATCTCCAGTTGCTCCGTGACCTCGCCGTACGTGTAGTCGTCGAGTCGCGACCACACGGCTTCGTCGTCGAGTGACGTGACGTTCACCGGCGCTTGGTACGCGCCGCCGGGGACTCGTTCGAACAGGTGCACCTGCCGCGAGCGCCGGTCGAAGACGCCGCGGAACGACGGTCCGTTGCCCAGCGGCCAGATCACCGGCGAGGCTTGGAGTCCGAGGACACTTTCCAACTCATCGACCAGTGCGATCGGGTTCAGCGTGGGCCGATCGCACTTGTTCATGAACGTGAAGATAGGCACGCTCCGGCGTCGGCAGACCTCAAACAGCTTGCGGGTCTGCGCCTGCACGCCCTTACCGGCGTCGATCACCATCAGCGCCGCGTCCACCGCGGTGAGAACGCGGTAGGTGTCCTCGGAGAAGTCCTTGTGACCCGGCGTATCCAGCAGGTTCACGGCGAATCCGCGGTAGTCGAATTGCAAAACCGTGGAGCTGATGGAGATGCCGCGCTGCTTCTCGAGCTCCATCCAGTCCGAGGCGGTCGAACGCTGGTTCTTGCGGGCGGTGACGGTGCCGGCGAGGTGGATGGCGTTTCCGTAAAGCAGGAACTTCTCGGTCAGGGTCGTCTTGCCCGCATCGGGATGGGAGATGATCGCAAAGGTGCGACGGCGGGCGATTTCAGCGGCGGCGGACATGGGACGGAGGTCCATCGAAGGGGGCGGGGACGACGGGGGGAAGCGCAAAAGCACGGGGTGGTGTGCCAGGAAAACCGTGCACCTGCCGGCCGTGGCCGTCTCTTTCACACTTCGTTTATCGTTGAGGGCTTTAGTTCGCCTAGGGGATGTGCCGTCCTTTCCCGTATGAACTCCCTCATCTTGTTCGTCCTCGGCGCGGTCGCGTTCACCTTTGCCTGCAGGAGCCTCGCGACGTACGTGACGCGGCGGGAGTCGACGGCGAACCGCCGCGATTCCGAGAGCGTGCCCTACGGCCGCACGCAGTTGGACTGATCGGTCGGCGTTTTTGCTTTGATCCGACGCCGGGCGCCGTTGAGGTGGCCTGATGTCGAATCCGGTTGGAACGTTGCGGCTGAAGGCGAACGCCCGTGCGCGGGTGCTCCATGGGCACCCGTGGGTGTTCGTCAATGAAGTGGAGGCGCCCCTGCCGGCGTCATTTGACGGGGAGGTGGTCGAGTGCCGGGATCGTGCGGGGAGGCCGCTTGGAAGCGGGATCTACAATTCGCGCTCGCAGATCGTGTGGCGTCGCTTCTCGCGGGAGCGGGCGAGTCTGGATCAGGACTATTTCCATCGGGCGGTGGAGCGCGCGAAGGCGCACCGCGATGGTTTGGGGACTCCCTTTGGCGAGGTGCGGCGACTGATCTGGTCGGAGGCCGACGACCTGCCGGGCGTTGTCGTGGATCAGTACGCCGACACGCTCGTGGTGCAGATCCAGACGCTGGCGATGGAGCGCCGGCGCGCTCTGCTGGAGACAGCCCTCGATCGCGCGGTGAGCCCGCGCGAGATCATTTACCGTCAGGATGGCACGCTGCGCCGTCTCGAGGGCCTGCCGGGTGGAACCTTCACCCGCTCGGGGCGGGCGTGGCAACCGCGTTGGATGACGATTGACGGCGTGGACGTGTGGCTGGACCTGCAGCAGGGTCAGAAAACCGGATTCTATCTGGACCAGCGGCAGCAGCATGCGCGGGTGGCCCGTCACTGCGCCGGACGTCGCGTGCTCGATGCCTTCTGCAATCAAGGCGGCTTCGCCCTGCAGGCCGCGCGGGCGGGGGCAACCGAGGTCCTGGGTCTCGACAGCGCGGAGGACGCGATCGCGGCAGCGCGCCGCAACGCGGAGCGGCTCGGCAACCGGGCCGTCAGTTTCTCCGTGGCAAACGTCTTCGATTGGTTCAACGCCCCGGTGCGGCAGCAGGAGCCCGCATGGGATGTGATCATCCTCGATCCGCCGCCGTTCGCGAAGTCGAAGTCGGCGCTCGAAGGCGCGCTGCGCGGCTACAAGGAGATCAATCTTCGCGCCATGCAGCGGCTGGTGCCGGGCGGGTTGCTGGCAACCTACACCTGCTCCCACCATATGCAGGACGCAGAGCTGCGGGGCGTCCTCGCGGACGCGGCCACGGATGCGCGCCGCCGCGTCACGGTCGTCGAGTATTGCCATCAGCCCCCGGATCACCCGGTGCTCGTGACGATGGCGGAAAGCGAGTACCTGCGCGGTTACCTGCTTCGGGTGGACTGAGTTCCTCGAAGACGGGAGTCAGCTTCCCAGCGGGGGCGTGGCTTGCCCCGGTCGCGCCTTCGTCCACCGGCTCCGGCCAACCGGCAGAACGAGGTGGAGCGGGTGCGCGGTGGCCTGGGAACGTTCCCTGCCTCCGGGTGGATGAACACCCCGGAGGCAGAGGGAATGCGGAAGGCCGAGGGGCTCGGACTTACAGCTTCCCGCCGTAAATCGCGCTGGCACCCAACTCTTCCTCAATGCGGAGAAGCTGGTTGTACTTGGCAACGCGATCGGTGCGGCAGAGGGACCCCGTCTTGATCTGGCCCGCGTTGGTCGCGACGGCGATGTCGGCGATCGTCACGTCCTCCGTCTCACCGGAGCGGTGGGAGATGACGGCGGTGTAGTTGGCCTCCTTGGCCATCTCCACCGCGTCGAAGGTCTCCGTGAGCGAACCGATCTGGTTGACCTTCACGAGAATCGAATTGGCGGTGCCTGTATCGATGCCCTTCTTGAGGAAGGCGGTGTTGGTCACGAACAGGTCGTCGCCGACCAACTGCACGCGGTCGCCGATCGCGTCGGTGAGCTTCTTCCAGGTCGCCCAGTCGTTTTCGGCGCAGCCGTCCTCGATGGAGATGATCGGGTACTTGGAGGTAAGCTGGCGGTAGAACTCGACGATCTCGTCGCCGGAAAGGATGCGTCCGGAGGACTTCTTGAAGACGTAGTGCTTCTTGTCGGCGACGTAGAATTCGGACGATGCAACGTCGAGGGCGAGGGCGATGTCTTTGCCCAGCTTGTAGCCGGCGTTCTTGACCGCCGCCGCGATGGCGTCGAGGGCGGCCTCCGCGGAGGCGAGTTTCGGGGCGAAGCCGCCCTCGTCACCGACCGCCGTGGAGAGCCCCTGCTCCTTGAGGACCTTCTTGAGCGCGTGGAACACTTCGCAGCCCATGCGCAGGCCCTCGCGGAATGACGGAGCCCCGACGGGCATGATCATGAACTCCTGGAAGTCGATCGGGGCGTCCGAGTGGGCGCCCCCGTTCATGATGTTCATCATCGGGATCGGGAGGACCTTGGCATTCGGTCCGCCGAGGTACTTGTAGAGGGGCTGGCCAAGCGCGGCGGCGGCCGCGTGGGCGGTGGCGAGGGAGACGCCGAGGATCGCGTTGGCGCCGAGCTTCGACTTCGTGCTCGTGCCGTCGAGGGCGATCATCGTCCGGTCGATCCCGGACTGGTCCAGCGCGTCGTGGCCGACGAGCCCCGGGGCGATCACTCCCTTCACGTTGCCGACCGCCGCGAGGACACCCTTGCCGAGGTAGCGGCGCTTTCCGTCCGTGCCCTTCGGCAGCGACTTGGCCGGGGCCGAGCCATCACGGAGCTCGTGGGCTTCATGCTCTCCCGTCGACGCGCCCGAGGGCACGGCCGCGCGCCCGAGCGCGCCGGAGGCAAGGCGAACATCGACTTCAACGGTCGGATTCCCCCGGGAGTCGATGATCTCGCGGGCAGTGATGGCGGTGATGGTGGTCTTGCTCATGGTGAAGGTAGGGACAGGTTCGGAGACGCGAAGGCCGGGATTGAGTACGAGTGCTGACGGAGTGAAAAGCAGAAAGCAGGCCGACCCCTCCCTCGCACCCATCCGCCCGCGGGACATCAGCAGCAAACGCGTGGCGTCAAGGTGGACGTCGGGCGCGGGAGTTGCGCGACCGCGCATTGCGGGGAACAGTCGCCGCTGCCCTGCGATGCCCTTCCATCTCCACTCCGACTACGCCCCCACCGGGGACCAGCCCGAGGCGATCGCCAAGCTCGTTGCCTCGATCAAGGGCGGGAACCGCGACCAGACCCTGCTGGGCGTCACGGGCTCGGGGAAGACGTTCACGATGGCGAACATCATCGCGCAGTGCGACCGGCCGACCCTGATCATTTCCCACAACAAGACGCTGGCCGCGCAACTCTACTCGGAGTTCAAGCACTTCTTCCCGGACAACGCGGTCGAGTACTTTGTCTCCTACTACGACTACTACCAGCCCGAGGCCTACGTCGCGTCCTCGGACACCTACATTGAAAAGGATTCGTCGATCAACGAGGAGATCGAGCGGCTGCGGATTGCAACGACGAGCTCACTGGTCTCCCGGCGCGACGTGATCGTGATCGCGAGCGTATCGTGCATCTACGGCTTGGGCTCCCCGGAGGAGTTCCAGCAACTCCGCATCTGCCTCCGCCGTGGTGAATCGCTCGGACGCGGGGTGCTGCTGGAGCGACTGGTGGACAACCTCTACGAGCGCAACGACTATGACCTGAAGCGCGGACGGTTCCGCGTGCGCGGGGACGTGATCGACATCATGCCCGCGTACAGCGAACAGGGCCTGCGCGTTGAACTCTGGGGGGACGAGGTCGAGGCGATTGCGGAGTTCGACCCCCTGACCGGCGCGGTCACCCGCCGGCTGGAGCAGTTCGATTTGTATCCGGCCAACCAGTACGTCACGAGCAAGGGCAAGCTGGAGGGCGCGGTGGCGGGGATCCGGAAGGAACTCGATGCGCGGGTGGCGGAGTTCGAGTCGCAGGGCAAGTACCTTGAGGCGCAGCGGGTGCGCATGCGCACCAACTACGACCTCGAGATGCTGCAGGAAATGGGTTTCTGCAACGGGATCGAGAATTACTCGATGCACCTCGCGGGCCGCAGCCCGGGCTCCCGGCCGTTCTGCCTGATCGATTTCTTTCCGCCGGACTTTCTCCTGATGATCGATGAGAGCCACGTCACGCTCCCGCAGATCGGGGGCATGTTCAACGGCGATCGGGCGCGGAAGCAGGTGCTGGTGGACTTTGGATTCCGGCTGCCGTCCGCGCTGGAGAACCGGCCCCAGAGCTTCGAGGAGTTTCGGCGGATCACGGGTCAGACCGTCTTCGTCTCCGCGACCCCGGCGCCCTTGGAGTTGGGCTGGTCGACCGTGGTGGCGGAGCAGGTGATCCGCCCGACCGGCCTGCTCGACCCGGAGATCAGCGTGCGCCCGACAAAAGGGCAGGTGGAGGATCTGATCGGCGAGGCGCGGAAGGCGGTGGCGGCCGGGGAGCGCGTCCTCGTGACGACGCTGACGAAGCGCCTTTCGGAGGACCTCACCAGCTTCATGCGGGAAGCGGGGTTGCGGGTGGAGTACCTGCACAGCGACATCGATGCGATCGAGCGGGTGGAGATCCTGCGCAACCTGCGGCTTGGTCACTTCGATGTCCTGATCGGGATCAATCTGCTGCGGGAGGGCCTCGATCTGCCGGAGGTCGCGCTCGTCGCGATCCTCGATGCGGACAAGGAAGGCTTTCTGCGCAGTGAGACCTCGCTGATCCAGACGGCAGGCCGCGCGGCGCGGCACGAGGCGGGCCGGGTGATTTTCTATGCAGACGTGATGACGCAATCGATCCGACGGACGATCGACGTCACGGGCCGACGACGGGCGAGGCAGATGGACTACAACCGCGAACACGGCATCGTGCCGCGCTCGGTGAAGCGTGCGGCTCAGGCCAGCCTCGGGCAGGCGCCTGGCGCGGATGAATCCGCAGGCGAGACGGTGGCGGCGGAGACGGGCATGGAGGACGTGGCGGCGGTGGTCGCCGAGTTGGAGGCCGACATGACCGAGGCGGCTGGGAAGCTCGAGTTCGAGCGGGCGGCGCTGCTCCGGGACCAAATCGATGCCCTGCGCAGCGGGGACGTGCGGAAGATGGCGCGGGCCACGCCCCGGCCAGCCAACGGCCGCGGCCGGGGGCGAGGCCGACGGACCTAGCGTTCGCGGCCGTTGTGCACGCGCCCGCCGAACTCGGTCATCGCACGGGTCTTGGCTGCGGGACCCCTCCGGCGGGCGATCGGTGCGCCCAACCGTGGGAACGGACCCGGGGCATCCGGCGGCCTACGCCCACTCCGGCGGATTCTGGTGCTGGGGCTTGAGCACCCCGATGCACGGCAAGTTGCGGTAGCGTTCCGCGAAATCGAGCCCGTAGCCCACGACGAAGGTGTCGGGAATGGAGAAGCCGACGAAGTCGGCTTCGAACGGCACCTCGCGCCTCCCACGCTTGTCGAGCAGCACGCACACCTTCACGCTGGCGGGATCCTGCTTGCGGATTAGCTCCACGACGAGCGACAGCGTCTTGCCGGTGTCGAGGATGTCGTCGATCAGGAGGACGTGGCGGTTGGCGAGATCGAGCGTGAGATTTTGCAGGAGCTTGGGCCGCGCGTGCGAGCGCGTCGCGTTGCGGTAACTTGAGACGCGGATGCAGTCGAGGCGGACCGGATTGGGAATCTCGCGCAGCAGGTCGGCGGTGAAGAGGATGGCGCCGTTGATGATGGCGACCACCGTGATCTCCTCCTTGCCGTACACGCGGCTGATTTCGGCGCCGAGCCGCTTCAGGCGCCGGCGGATGGCGGTGGCGCTGACGAGGACGGTCTCGAGGTCGGCGTGCGCGGGCGGGAGCGGGCGGGCGGACATGGGGCGGAGTGAATCCAGCGGCGTCGCGGCGGGCAAGCGTGGTCCGGCGGGTGCGGCGGTTATTTCCTTTGACTCGCCTCCTGGGCGAACCTTGCCTCGCGGCGTCCCTGACCGACTGCATGATCGCGATCCGCATCGAGAATCTCACCAAGCGCTTCGGCTCGGCGGTTGCCCTGCACGGACTGGATCTCCGGGTGGAGGCGGGGGAGTTGTTCTTCCTGCTTGGGCCGAGCGGTTGCGGCAAGACCACGCTCCTGCGCAGCATCGCGGGCTTCTACATCCCGGACGAGGGCCGCATCTTCTTCGGTGACGAAGAGGTGACGAAACTCCCGCCGCACAAGCGCAACACCGGAATGATGTTCCAGAGCTACGCGCTCTGGCCGCACCTCACGGTGGCGGCGAATGTGGCCTTTGGACTGGAGGAGCGCAAGGTGCCGGCGGCGGAGATCCGCAAGCGGGTGGGGGAGGCGCTGGAGTCCGTGCGGATGTCGGCGTACGCAGAGCGCAAGCCCAACCAGCTTTCAGGCGGTCAGCAGCAGCGCGTGGCGCTGGCCCGCGCCCTCGTGGTGCGACCGCGGTGCCTGCTCCTCGATGAACCGCTGTCCAACCTCGACGCCAAACTCCGCCTTGAGATGCGCTCGGAGATCCGCCGCGTCTGCAAGGAGTTCCGGTTGACGACGGTTTACGTGACGCACGACCAGAAGGAGGCGCTTTCGATCTCTGACCGCATGGCGATCCTGGAGAGCGGTCACATCCTGCAGGTGGGCTCACCGCGCGAGGTGTACCGGCGCCCCCGGCGGAAGACGGTGGCGAACTTCATCGGCGACACGGACTTCCTCGCCGGCACGGTGCGTGCCTTGACCGGCGACTCGGTGGTGGTCGACACCCCGGTGGGCGTCTTTACCGGACTGCTGGGAGACCCGCTCTCCCCGCCAGCTGTTGGGGCTAGCGTCACGGTGTCCATCCGACCGGAGTGTTGGACCCTCAGCGAGCGCATGCCCGAGCGGAACGGCGTGCGTGGCCGGATCGGCGGTTCGACGTACCTCGGCGAGATTGCGCAGTACGACTTCCGGGTCGGCGACACGCTCCTGAAGGTCTACGAGCTCAATCCCCGGCACCTCGGGAATTCCGCCGCCGACCTGTATGCCTCGGTTGCGCCGGAGGACGTGGTGATCCTGACCGCCTGAGCGGCCTGCCTCCATGTGGAAACGGGCCTTGATCGTGGCGGTGCTGGCGGCGACGGTGGCCCTGCCCTTCGTGCTGCGTCCCCCCAAGGCGGAGCGGGGCCGCGTGGACGAGACGCTGGTGATCATCACCCCGCACAACGAGGCGATCCGGCATGAGTACGCCCGCGGCTTCCGCCATTGGTACCGGGAGCGGACGGGGAAGAATGTCTTCATTGACTGGCGCGTGATCGGTGGCACGAGCGAGATCGCGCGCTTCCTTGAGGGCGAGTACGCGACCGCGTTCCAGAACCATTGGTCGCGCAAGCTGGGGCGGCCCTGGAGCCTCGCGATCCAGAGCGGATTCACGAGCCACCGACTGGGCAGCGATGCTCCGGCGGAGGTTTTGGAGGCACGCCGCCTGTTCCTTGAGTCAAATCTTGGCTGCGGCATCGACGTGTTCTTCGGGGGCGGGACGTTCGACTTCATCCGGCAGGCTCAGGCCGGGCGGATCGTCGACTCGGGCGTGCTGCGCCGCCATCCGGAGTGGTTCACCGACGCGGTCATCCCCCAAACCTTTGCTGGCGAAGAGTACTGGGATCGCGACGGACGCTGGATCGGGACCGTCCTCAGCGCCTACGGGATGGTGTTCAACCGGGAATCGCTGCGGCGTCTGGGCTTTCCGGGCGAACCGACGCGGTGGGAGGATTTGGCGGACCCGCGGCTGCGGGGGGAGGTCGCACTGGCAGACCCGACGAAGAGCGGGTCGATCGCGAAGGCCTTCGAGAACATCATTCAGCAGCAGATGCAGCGACGGCTCCACGAACTGGAGCGGGAGAAGCCAAGTGTTTCCGCCGCCGAGCGGGAAGGCGAGGCCGTGACTGAGGGTTGGAAGGCGGGCCTGCGGCTGATTCAACTCGCGGGGGCAAACGCGCGCTACTTCACGGATACCTCGCAGAAACCGCCGATCGATGTGGCGACCGGCAACTGCGCGATCGGCCTGTGCATCGACTTCTACGGGCGCCAGCAGGAGGAGGCGGTGCGCCGCCGCGACGGCAGCGATCGGGTGGGCTACGTGTCTCCGGTCGGCGGAACCGTCAGCTCGGTGGATCCGATCGCCCTGCTGCGTGGCGCGCCGAACCGGCCCGTGGCGGAGGCGTTCATCGACTACGTTCTCTCGATCGAAGGCCAGAAACTCTGGAACTTCCGGGTCGGCGCTCCGGGCGGCCCCGAGCGCTTCGCCCTGCGGCGCCTGCCCGTGCGCCGGGACTTCTACGGGCACTCCGAGTGGAAGGCGGTTCGCAGCGATCCGGACGATCGCCCGTTCGAGTCCAACGATCCCCTGGTCTACCGGGCGGCGTGGACCGGCGGGCTCTTCCGCGAGATGGCGTTCATCATCCGCGTGATGTGCCTCGATCCGCACACCGAGTTGACGCGCGCGTGGACGGCCATCCTCGCGGCCCCGCCGGAGCGCCGGGCCGCTGCGCTCGCCGTCCTGCAGGACTTGGAACCGGTTGCCTACGCGGAGGCGGGCGGCACCATCCGCCGCGCCCTGCAGTCGCGCAACAAGGTGGACGAGGTGCAACTCGGCAGCCGCCTGGGTCGGGAGTTCCGCGCGCGCTACGAGCGGGCGGAGCGGATCGCCCGCGGCGAGTCACCCTAGGCTCGACGGACGCGGGCGCGGTTCGCCCGCGGGCCACGCTCAGCGTGGAATCGTGGCGCCTGCGCCTGGTCTCGCGCGGAAACCCGCGAACCGCTCCCGCGTATGCTTGGGCGGTGAGTCGGCCGCACGGTCCAGATCAGCCTTGGTGGGGTGGCTCGGGGTTCGCGGCGGACTCGGACGGCCGCACGGTCCGGGCCGCCTCCTCGGCGGCGATGGTGCGGATGTAGCCCTGGAAGTCGGCGTCCTCGCCTTCAAGCAGTTTATCCAGCGCGGCGCGGAAGTCGCTCCGGCGACACCAGGACCGGATGTAGTCGTCCCACGTCTGCCATAGGCGGGCGGCCTGATGGGACATGGTCTGTTCGTAGACGAGAATGTA